>OGLI01001648.1_pt1 | contig 13259 bp, 12 predicted proteins | sample 1572661 | NCBI WGS metagenome assembly OGLI01 (sample SAMEA2581901, study PRJEB24529) | metagenome | biome: Human gut stool | place: China | collected 2011 | reverse complement strand
TCAGGCGGACATGGTGGTGGGAGACCGCCTGTCCAGCACCTACTACACCCAGAACAAGCGCCCGTTCCACAACTTCGGCAACGATCTGGTGCGGTTCTGCACCAACCATCTGTTCGGCGGCAAGATCAAGGACATCATGACCGGATACCGCGCATTCAGCTACGGCTTTGTGAAGACCTTCCCGATTCTGTCAAAGGGCTTTGAGATCGAAACGGAAATGACCATTCATGCGGTTTATAACCATATGCAGATTGATAATGTGATTGTAGAATACCGTGACCGTCCGGAAGGAAGTGAATCAAAGCTCAACACCTATTCCGACGGCTTTAAGGTTCTGTTTACGATCTTCAAGCTTTACCGTGATTATAAGCCGTTCGGATTTTTCAGTATCCTTGCGCTGATTCTTGGAATCCTTGCCGTGATATTCTTTATTCCGGTTCTGGCTGAATATGTGAAGACCGGACTGGTATTGAAGTTCCCGACCCTGATTGTCTGCGGCTTCGTGGGACTGGCTGCCATTCAGTCGTTCTTTGCAGGACTGATTCTGTCGAATATGGCAATGAAGAACCGCAGAGACTTTGAATACCGTTATACGCTCGTCTGTGAAAAGGGACGCCGTATGAGCGGAGAAAATAAATAATAATCTTCCTGAAGCAGGATAAACAGAAAGGATTTTAGAAGATGAAGAAAGTACTTTCCCGTTGGTATCTGTTGGTGATTGGAGGCTTCCTGTTGGCTACCATGGCCGTGTTCCTCCTGTGCGGAGAGGACAGTGTCATAGCCGTCCATGACAATCTGGATCTGTTTATCCCACAGCTTCAAATGATGAAAAACGACCACTCGTTTTTCAGTCATGATGCTTATGTGGATTTCCTTGGAGGAATCAGCCGTGATACGCTGTTCTCCGAGTTTTATATTTACACGATTCTGTTTATGCTGTTGCCGGCATTCCCGGCGTATATTACAGCATATTTCCTGAAAATTCTGATTGCCATTGCAGGCTCTGTTCTGCTTGGCAGGGAACTCCTTGGTGAAAAATATAAAAGTCAGCAGGCTCTTGTCTGGTTATGCGGCTTTGCCTACGGAATCCTGAATGTCTTTCCGGCATTTGGTATTCCCTTTGCGTCCATTCCCCTGCTTTTGTTCCTGCTTGTTAAAATCATGCAAAAGCCGTCTTTTGGATGGTATGTGGCGTTGTTTTTCTATCCGGTGCTGTCCTATTTTTCCTATTTCGGACTGTTTATTCTGGCGTATATGGCGCTTGCCTTTCTGATCTTATGGATTAAAGACCGGAAATTCCCGGGAAGAATGTTGCTCGCCATTGCTGTGCTGTCGGTGGGGTACATCGTGTGCGAATACCGGCTGTTTTACATGATGCTGTTCAATGACGAGGTGACGATCCGTTCAACGATTGTGGCAGGAAGCTATACGGTTTCCGAGGTTCTTGCGACTATCGGGGACTCCCTTGTAAAGGGGATGTTCCACGCAGAAAGCGTCCATATGTATGTGGTGCTTCCGGTATGTGTCATTTATTTTTTCTATCTGAATATTTCTTATCTGGTGAAGAAAAACGCAAGAGGTATTTTCCATGACTGGTATAATCTTCTCATGGTCATTCTTGTTTTTAACAGCCTGATCTATGGCATTTATTACCTGGAGCCGGTGCGGAGCGTGGTTGAGTTCCTGTGCCCGCCGCTTACCGGATGGCAGTTTAACCGGACGATTTTCTTTAATCCTTTTGTGTGGTATGCTGCATTTTTCCTGGTATTGAAGCGGTTGTATGAGAAGGAAAAAAAGAGCCTTCGTGTGGCAGCAAACCTTCTGGCGCTTGCAGCAGTGCTTGTGATTCTGGGAAGCAATACCCGTTATAATGACCTTTATCATACCTGTTTTGGCAAGGTGTATGAAATGGTGAAGGGACAGAAGGCAAATGACCTGACCTACCGTGAATTTTATTCTACAGACCTTTTTGACAAGGCAAAAGAGGATATCGGATACTGTGGACAGTGGTCCGTGGCATACGGCTTTTATCCGGCTATTCTGGAATACAATGATATTGCCACTCTTGATGGTTATCTTGGCTTTTATTCCCAGAATTATAAGGAAGAATTCCGGAAAATGATTGCACCGGCACTTGACCGGGTGGAGGAGAGCCGACTATATTTTGATGAATGGGGAGCACGTGCCTATCTTTATTCCGGTACGGATCCTTCCATTATTAACAGCTCCCGTATTTATGAGGTGACCGACCATGACCTGTATCTGGATGTGGACCAGTTTAAGCGTCTGGGAGGACGGTACATCTTCTCACGTATTGACCTCGGCAATGCCGAAGAGATCGGGCTTACCCTGATCGGGACCTATACGGATGAGGTTTCACCGTACACGCTTTATGTCTATCAGACAACCTCCCGCTATCGGGATGTGGACCATGCCAATCTGACACTGGAAGAGATGAAGCAGACGACCTGTGATATGGAGCTGCTGGATGCACAGCTGACAGAAATGAAGGAACTGGCAGCAGAAGCGGAAGCAGCCGGGGAAGCCAAGGATCCGGAGCGTGTGAAGGAATTGTTCGGGGAGACACTGGATGAAGTGGAAAAGCTGTCAACCTGTTATTCTCTTTCACAGATTACCTACTATCAGAACATTTTTGATGAAGAGAATCAGGAAATTCAGGCAGAGTTTCTCGATGACGTGGTGGATTACGGAGACCGGTTGAATGTAGCGATCCGGGAGCTTTGTAAATCACCATATAGGGACACGATGACTGAACTGATGAATGCGGCGCAGGTGGAGGCTTACCTTGAGTATGAAGAGATGACGGACGAAGAGAAGGAGCTTACGGCGAAGGAAAACAGTCTGGAGCAGGAGTATGAACAGCTTTCCTCCGAAGAATTTTATTATGAATATGACGGGGAAGAGTGGGATTTGAACCGTCTGAATGTGGAAGCGGATGAGATGGATCATGATGCCGTTATTGAGATCTATCAGGGAATCTGCAAGCAGAGGAATGATGCGGTCGGAGAGGTTTTTGTGGAGCTTGTGGATGTTCGGAATGAGATCGCAAAGCTGAACGGCTATGACAATTATGCAGAATATGCGTATGATGCAGTTTATGTGAGAGACTATACCCTCGATGAAACCAGGGATCTTTTAAAGGAGATCCGTAAGCACGTGGTACCGGTCATGGCGGATATGAAGGGTGTGCTTAATGACACGGATTATATGAGATTGTATACCGAAGGACAGGGGATCGAAAGTACATCGATCATTGAACAGATCGGACCGTATCTGGAAGAGATTGATCCGGAGCTTAAGGATACACAGGAGCATTTTCTTAAGTACCGGCTGTATGATATGGATACCTCACAGAACAAGGCGAACACGGCTTTTACCATGCGGTTATCTTACTTTAAGGATGGTTTTATATACGGACAGATGTATGACAATTATATGGACTACTACAATGTAATCCATGAATTCGGACATTACAACAATGTCTACCGCAGTGCCGATACCTTTTTTGAATCCAGTAACAACATTGATGTCAGTGAGATTCATTCCCAGGGCATGCAGATGCTGTTTTATGACTATTACGATGAACTGTTAGGAGAGGATATCGGAGATATTTACGCATTTTATGATGTGTACAGCATGGCGGATAATGCGATTTCCACAGCACTGATTTCAGAGTTTGAGATTGCTGCTTATGAGAATCCGGATATGACGCTTGAGGAGCTGAATAAGCTGTATCTGCAGCTTTCACGCAGGTATGGCATGCAGTATGATTCCAAGATCAAGGAGCTTTATACCTGGTCTGAGGTTCCACACATTTTCACCTCACCGTGCTATTATTTCTCCTATCTGACGTCAGCATTTTCGAGCCTCGATATCCTGACGATGGCAGAGGAAGACCGCCATGAGGCTGTTGAAACATATATGACGCTGACAACCATTCCGGGATATGTGCCGTACTGTTCAGCCGTGGAGTATGCGGGGCTGCGCGATATTTTTGAGGATGGTGTGGCGCAGGATATTATAGAAGAGACCGCATCCATTCTTGGAGTAAAGGGATATTAGAAAACCGTTCCGTTCGGTTAATCGATGGGACTCTGGTTTTCACGTAAAAAGGGATAGGTAATCTTACCGGAAAGTAATGGCTCATAGGCCTTTACTTTCCGGTAGGTGTTCCCGAGCATTTCACTTTCACGATACTTTCGGATCGCACTCAGATCAAAGTCGGCATAGAATAATCCTTCGCTCATATCATCTGCCATAAGAAGTGTATTATCTACACAGATTCCATTGTTATCCCAGCAGATCGGACTGAACGCGCAGGAGTTTCCTGCATTCTCTCCGTTGGGATTTGCCATTGCAACTCCGACCATATTCTCATAGGCCCTGGTCGATAAAGCACACAGCCGGGGCTTCATGGAACCACAGTCATTCGGAACCAGAATAATTTCTGCGCCCTGCAGCATTAAAATCCGGGCACTTTCCGGATATTCGCGGTCATAACAGATCATAATGCCAATTTTAATCCCGGCAAAGTCACATACCCGAAAGGCACTTCCGCTTTCCAGACATGCTTCATCTGCAAAGTCACAGGTATGAACCTTGGAATATTTCATAAGAAGCTCCCCGTTCTTACCAATAACATAAGCGGAATTCTGTGGCCTTTCGGTTCCTTTTGTAAAGGCAGTCACAACTACACCAAGCTGCAGTTCCCTGGCTGCGTTGCAGATCTGCTTAAGATAAGGATTATCGTCAGAAAGCGCCTCTGCGTTGCTGATGGGTAATTCATATCCCGTAAGATATGCTTCCGGCAGAAGCAGAAGATCTGCTGCATTCCCAGCCGCTTCTTTCATTTTTTGAAGAATAACATCGGTATTCTCCTGATATTTTCCTGTAAGAGATTTCTTCTGTAAAATTGCCACTCTGAAATTCATAGGGACTCCTTTTGCTCATGAGTTTACTTTGTCATATAAGAGACGTCAAATATGAAGCATCAAATTTAAAAAAAGTTTCAATCTATTTTCAATCTTCCCTGATTAGAATAAGCATATCACAAAGGAAAAGAAATAAATACAACAATAAATAAAAAAGTTAGGATCGGCAAAAACGATAAAAAGAAATCACATAGATACAGGAGCTGTGGTATACTGTATCTATGCGAATTTATAATAGTCTTAGGACAATGTATTGGAGGTAATGCAATGGAATTTGAACTGCTTGCAGATAGTATTAAGCAAATAAATGATAAAGCAAGTTCAGCAGCAAAAAGTGCTGTAAATCAGCTTATGACATTGCGCAATTGGGCGATTGGTTATTATATAGTAGAATATGAACAAGATGGTAGTGACAGAGCAGAATATGGTTCTCATCTTTTGAAAAATTTGGAAAAACAAATTGATCAAAAAGGAATGAATTATACGCTTTTTAAGGCTTGTAGACAGTTTTATAAAGTATATCCTCAAATTGGTTCGACAGTGTCGAGCGAATTTAAATTACCGGATTTTGGAAAAAGTTCGACAGTGTCGAACGAATTTGTCACAGATCCAGATGTTTTAGTTAATAACTTGTCTTTTTCACATATTCGAGAAATTATGGTTTTAAATGATGCGTTTGAACGATTTTTTTACGAAACAGAGTGTATGAAATGCAACTGGAATGTAAGAGAACTACGCAGACAGATAAAAACTAACCTTTATGTAAGAGCCGGCATAAGTAAAAAACCAGAGCTTTTATTGAAAAAATCTGTTGATAACGCAAATGGAACAATGCTATCAATAAAAGACCCATTCACATTTGAATTTTTGGGACTTGATGCAAGGGATGCTGTGTCAGAATCTGATTTAGAACAGGCTCTTATGGATCATTTGCAGGAGTTTATGTTAGAACTTGGAGAGGGATTCTGTTTTGAGGCAAGACAAAAGCGGATTATAATAGATGATAAATATTATTTTATTGATCTTGTTTTTTATAATCGTCTTTTACATTGTAATGTTATTATTGAACTTAAGAATGATGAGTTCAAACATGAGGATTTGGGACAGCTTAATGCTTATGTAGGATATTATAAGAAAAATGAGATGGCAGAAGGAGATAATCCGCCAGTAGGAATACTACTTTGTACAGATAAAGGCTCACAGATGGTAGAATATGCATTATCTGGAATGGATAACCAATTATTTGTTTCAACTTATATGTTGCATTTGCCTGATAAGAAGAAACTCGAAGAATTTATGTTAAAAGAGATAGAAGAAATGGGAATGTAAAGTTAAGCACTTTATTTTGCTGATTATGATGCGATACTTTCTACACTTCAGGATACATTCCCACAGGTTATCGAGGATTTAGCTACAAAGCTTAAATTTGCGACTGATAAGTTAGAAGAAGCTGATCAGGATATCACATCTGCAATTAAAAGCTGATAGAAAGATAAATAATTAGCCTGAATTATTCGCAGCCTTAAGATGCAATTATGAAATAGAGTCAATGGCTTTTGAAATTTGACTATATTTATGGAGTTGGGGGGGTATCAAACAGAAAATTCACATCCGCCTTCCCTGCAACATAGACATCGAGTCCATCTAACTGGTCCTTTTTTAGTTGTTCTTCTCTTTCACGAAGCTTAACTAAAGACTTAGCATAAATTGTTCTCTTCTTGCCTAATGGATCAACATATACATAAGAGTATCTTCCGTCGCCTTTTCTGTAACCCTAACCCTTTCTTAATACTCTGCCTTTGCCGTCTTTTCTACAAGCCATCTTTCTCTTCTTTCTGGAGAAAAGAGCCTGTTCTACTTTTTAGACTGATGTTTCATCTGTAACTCAACACCTAATCTAATCAATTGCGAAAGAGTTAGCTTAGAGATGTAACTTTTAATAGACAATGAGAACATGTTGAGGCTATAATGTACTTGAGCGTGTTCTCTTTGTTGTTATGAAAGGAGATTTTACATGGCAGTAGAGAGACGCAAAGACAATAAAAATAGAGTTTTGAAAGAAGGCGAATACCAGAGAAGTTGTGGAACTTATGAGTTCAAATGGAGAGACAAGCGAAGCGGTCGGCATTCTATTAGTGCAGTTACTCCTGAAAAATTAAAAGAAAAAGAATTGGATGAGCTTCGTGATGTTTTGGATGGTGTCAGAGCGGATAAGAATAATCTTACCATCAATGATTTATATTTTACTTTGTGAATGATTACTATTGGTCCTTACAAAAATGTTTTTCTAAGCATTTGATTAACTAGAGATAGTTCTTATGGAGTAAAGACTCTCTTGTTTGAGAACTCAATTACATATTTTAGTAATAAAGCAGAAAAATGATGAAAAGTGGAGATTATATTGATGTATTGCCTAAAGCAATAGAGGATAAAGATTTGAGAATTAATTGAATGAGGAGCATTTATTATGATTTATTTCGATTTAGATAATACGTTGATTGATTACAATTCTTCAGAGAGAAAAGCGATAGAGTTCATATTTAAAGAAAAATATGGACTGGTATTAAATAATAATCAAACAGATTATTGGAGTAAGATTTCTAGAAAGTATTTTGATTATTATTTATCAAAACGGATAACTTTCGAAGAGCAAGGAAAAAATCGATTTATTAAAATGTTAAGTTATTGTGGGTATGTGGAAAATGAAAAGATTGCAATGGAATTGTTTGAAGAGTATCAAAAACAATTAGAAAATAGTTGGATTTTATTTGATGATGTGGTTGATATGCTACATTCATTGGAAGGATATCGACTAGGTATCATAAGTAATGGGAAATCTATACAGCAAAGAGCAAAGTTGAGTTGTACGAACATTGAAAAATATTTTGAAATAATTCTTATTTCAGAAGAAACAGGATTTGCAAAACCTTCCGTTGATATTTTTTATGAGGCGGTCAAACAGTCAGGCGAGAAAATTGATTCAGTTATATATGTTGGTGATAATATAAAAACAGATATTTTGCCATGTGAAAAAATTGGAATGAAATGTGTACTTGTGGATAGAAATAGTATATGTGAGAAAAATATATGTAAAATTAAGAATTTATATGAAATACATAATGTATTACTCAACGACATTGGGCAGTATAATACTGAACTTTCTATAAGAAGTTCTGCTCAATAAAAAACAAGAACCAAAAACATCTAAATATTACTATCTCAAACTTCCCATACTGAAAAGTGTGCTGAACCTTGAAAATTCAATATTTTAGCCAATAAAAAGTAAACGATGAAACGAAGGTACCTACAAAAGTAATAGCAACAAATAACAAAGACAGAGAGGAATGTGTACATTCCGTTCGGAAATCAGCCGGATTGGAATGTATGCATTCCTTTCTGGCTTTTTCCTTATCTGTCACAAATCAATGAAAAAGGAGATTTTTATTATGAGAAAAGAACAGATTACAGTAACTAACAATGCAGAAAACAAGGCTTTGGAGGGAAAAGGCATGAGAAAGCACATAAAACCACTATTGGAGCAGGGAAGACTGGCTATGACTTTACCAGACAGACCAAACAGCAAAAATAAGAAGTATATTACAATCAAATAAATCTATAAACACAAAGCATTATGCAATGGAAATCAGCCATTATGGAGATTAACTTCTCTGTAATGGCTTTTTTGTCCCAAAACGCTAGAAAGTCCAGCTAATAAATGTCAATAGTTAAATGTTTAATTTTTATAGATAGCTTCTACGCATTTTTACCTTTCTTTACACGGGCGTGTTAGCTGCAGAAGCATTAGAAAGACTGATTTAAGTAATTTTGCGCCGATTCAGTTATAGCAAGTCCGCCACAGCTTGTCTCCTTAAGGCTGGCGGGAAGCTGGTTGCCGATTCGCCGCATACTGTCAACTACATCATCAGGAGCAATTGCACTTTTAATTCCTGCGAGTGAGAGCTGTGCAGATGTCACCGCATTGACTGCACCGTAGGAATTTCTCTTTATACATGGAACTTCTACAAGTCCAGCAACAGGATCGCATACAAGTCCGAGAAAATTTTTAAGTGAAAGAGTAGCCGCATTGATGATGGCAGAAGAATCACCGCCCTGTAAGAAGGCAAGAGCACCGGCAGCCATTGCACTTGCAGAGCCAATCTCAGCCTGACAGCCACCGGCAGCACCTGCAATAAAAGCATTCTCGGCAATAACTTTGCCAATACCGGCAGCCACATACATAGCCTTTACCATATCGTCTTCTGCTACATCAAAATCTTCTTCGTAGCTTAACAGGACAGCAGGAAGAACACCACATGAACCGGCTGTCGGTGCGGCAACAATGCGCCTCATGCAGGCATTGGATTCACCCATTTTTATTGCCTTCTCCATTACCTTTCCCATAAAAGAACCACAGATATTTTTGCCGGATTCATTGTATGAATGAAGCAGCCCGCCATCGCCACCCGCTTTGTTGCTTGCAGAGCGCAGAGTTCCATCATACATACTGTCCGCATTTTTCATGGCAACGTACATTTCTTTCATCATATTAAAAGAGTCCGATTCTGAACGGTCATTTTCGTACATATCAGCTTGTTGGATAATCTCCCAGATTTCCAGATTATTATCGGCAGATAATTTAATTAAATCGTTAAGTGTGTGATATTCAAACATATACTATACCTCTTACCAACTATTTGTTATTAGAATTATATAAATTGCATTATGTTACATATCAGTTTTTGATTTTCAGTAGATTAATTTATTATATCGGCTCTAATTACCACTGAAATAAGTAACTTTAAGCACGCCCTCGACATGCTCAAGCCATGAAATACCATCCTGTGGAATCGGCTGGTCACATTCAATAACCATAACAGCATTCTGTCCTCTTGCAGAGCGGTAAAGCTGCATTGTAGCAATATTGACACCTTTGTGTGCCAGCATGGAAGTTACTTCCGAAACATGTCCGGGCTGGTCCAGATTGTGTACAATCAATGTAGGATTGTCGCCAGAGAAATTCGTGCTTATTCCATCTATCTTGTCAATATTTATGCGGGAGCCGCCAACAGATGATGCCTGTATTTCTATGGATTTGCCGCTTGTGCCAGTCAGATGAAGTACAGCAGTATTAGGATGAGCCTCCTCAAGTCGGGCCTCTCCAAAAGAAATTCCGATGTCACGTTTACGTGCAATATCGAAGCTGTCTGCTATATGGTAGTCATCTGGTTTCATGCCAAGAAGTCCTGCAACGATAGCCTTTTTAGTGCCATGTCCCTCGCCGGTAGCAAGAAAAGAGCCGTACAACTGTATTTGAGCCTCTTTAAGAGGTTCACCTAGAAGCTGTCCTGCTATGTAGCCTATTCTGACAGCACCGGCAGTATGTGAACTTGACGGACCGACCATAATCGGACCTACAATATCAAATAAATCCATGAAAAGCCTCCTATAAAACTGAATCTATTCTCCAAATCTTCTAAGAGCGGGAAATCTGGGAGTACAAAGTTATTATGCTCATTGTAGAGCATTTTAATAAAAAAAGATAGTTTATAAAATAAAGAAAAAAGGGCATAGCAAACAAATCACCTAATTTGCTGGTTTCAAAAATTAAATATTAACGCAACACATAATCAGGAAGTTGGAAGGGGATCGTCTTTTATGATATACGGTATTTGTAAACTGAAATATTCTTTTACTATAGAAAAGCGTATTATAATAGCAAAAGGGATAGCGAAGGAGTAGAAGGCAACATGGCTGTAAAATAGATGGAATTACTGAATATGTGAAAGTAAGTTCATTTATGAAAAGATATTGATACTGGTATGATTTCATTTTCAATTACTTCAAGGACAGCCTTGCAGGAGTACTGACTTACTTCTATCCTGAGGTTACTGTGGAGAAGATGAGTTCATATCGGAAGAAGCAGTAAATGTTATCGCATAGGCACAGAAGTTGTGGTATACTGTGTCTATGCGAGATTAAAGAAACTTACAAATCGGAGGTTGTTACTCTTTTTGGAGGTGAATTGGTAATGATAAAATTAAAAATGTCTATTGAAGATATAAGTGAGTATCAGACAGGTATTTTACCAAAGAATGCTGTTAAAATAGAAACACCTCAGAGCATTGAAGAGATGATGAAAAAAGCGGCACCTATTGCAACGGTATTATGTGTTTTAATGTTTGTAACGATGCTGTGTAAAACAGTTATAAACAAGACAGTTGTTATTTCGCATGTATTTATTTTGATTGGTGTTTGCCTGGGGTATATTTGTTTGGTGATACACGAGTGGTTACATGGGATTGTCTATCCGAGAAACGCACTGGTTACGATAGGTAAAATAACGGGTAAGATATCATTTGTTGCATTAGCATCATATCCTCTGAAGCGTAGAAGGTTTATTGTAATGTGCCTATTACCATTTGTGCTTGGAATAATACCATTATTGATTTTTATTGTTAGTCCGGCAGAATATAGAGAACTAAATGGGCTAATGTTTGGCATGTCATGTATGGGTATGGTTTCGCCATTTCCTGATGTATATAATGTTTTTATTGTCTTAAAAAATGCAAATAAAAAAGATGCAATAATGTTTTATAAAAACGATATGTATAAGGTATCGTAAATTCAGATTTAAATTATAGGACTATGAAGCGAGGTAGTGGATATGGAAAAGACCCATTTAAGGAATATTTAAGGACACTGGGCTTTTCTGCAACCAATGATATTTTTGCAGAAAATGCGTGGTATTTCAGAAACGCACTTGTCCGTGCAAACTATACGAACCTGCAAAAAGGTATTCACGAAACAACAGAGTATCTGGAAGCATTTCTCAGAAATCTGCTTTTGAACGAGAAAAATGAGCTTCATAATCGAAATCTTCATAATAGAAGAAAAATGGGTGAAGTGTTTGGGAATATTTGAATACTACCTTATTGGGGTTAATATAATTGGATTTTTTTTATATCTGCTTAATATGTTTTTGTATTCACATACAGAAAATGGACAAGTTGATGCTATTTTAACTATCTGGTCATTAATTGGTGGCTCTGCAGGAATACTGTTGGCGATACTGCTATTTGATCGTAAAGCCGTCAAAGACAATATGATGTCAAGAGTGTTTATTGCATGTGTATTTGTGATACAAGTTATAATATTATTGATGGTAAAAGGGCATCATGCAGATCATATTACATTAGCTTTTTGGGAATTCTTTGCAAAATACAAAGTTCTATTGATATATTTAGCAGTCATTAATTTTATAGCCTTTGCTGCTTATGCAGTGGATAAAGTTAATGCGGCAGAGCATCGTTCAAGAATTAGAATTGTAACTTTGCTTGGTTTAGCTTTTATTGGTGGTTCAATTGGCAGCTTATTAGCAATGTACTTGTTACGACATAAAACAAAAAAAGATTACTTTACAGTTGGGGTACCATTAATAATTGTGATGCAAGTGGTAGTAATTTTTTATATGATGAATGCTGGATGGTAGGTGGGTTCACCTTTTAACGATTATAACGTTAAATAGTTTATGGATATGTTTCCGTAAACAACCAGCTTGATATGACGTACTTCCTGTCGTATCGAGCCATGTGGAGCCGGACACCTCTGTCGTTGATTTCCTGATCGATGTGGTATTCATCCCAGACCTCCTCCGGTACAGGGAATTTGACAAGATGATCCTTAATGCCGATCTCGGTTTCTACATCGCGGATATTATATTTTTTGAAGGCCTCCCACTTGTCCGGCACATGGAAAGGGTGATTCCTCGTGCGACCGCCGTTTGCTTTCGTCGGAGCGCAGGGCACGGAGAAGTATTTGATCAGATCTTTTCCCTCAGTGAGTTTCTGCTTTTCAAGACCGAGGACAGAGCCTACGCCTTCCAGAGAAAGCGGCAGTCCCATTGTGGCCGCCCAGACCATAGAGCAGCGCCAACTTTCCGGATTTAAGAAGCGTGCGCATTCGGTCGAGGGAGGGTGGTTATCATGGAAGGGGTCGAGGCTTACTCCAAGATCACGGAGATATCGGGATAAACACACCCGTTCAAAATTTGCATTGAAAGCCCATTTGATGACAGTATCATCAGTCAGGGCATCTATAATTTCCTGCGGCAGGCGCTCTCCCTGTGCAAGTTCGATGACCGTTACCTCAGAGCCGTCGACGCTGTAGCCAAACAGCAATATTTCAAAATCCGGTGACTCGGCATATTTATATACGCCGCACTTGGATAGATTCGCGTCGCTGTAGGTTTCGATATCAATACTGAGTGTTTGCATAGATTTTCACCTCAATTCAAACAAGCGGCTTAAG
>OGLI01001630.1_pt1 | contig 13351 bp, 10 predicted proteins | sample 1572661 | NCBI WGS metagenome assembly OGLI01 (sample SAMEA2581901, study PRJEB24529) | metagenome | biome: Human gut stool | place: China | collected 2011 | reverse complement strand
ATAATCTTTTTCTTTTTTGTAGCCAGCAGTGCAACCTTCAGGCATCCTTCAACAGCTTCCGTGCCGCTGTTAACGAAAAAACTGTATTGTAAATCACCGGGAGTAATTAAAGCCAGTTTTTCAGCCAGGTCTGCCATAGGTCTGTTAAAAAGCACTTTACCGCTCATTGGCATTTTATGCAGTTCTGCTTCTACAGCAGCTACGACATCAGGATTGCGATGTCCTAAGGCAAACATTCCATAACCGCCAAGACAATCAATGAACTGTTTGCCTTCGCTGTCAGTTATAATCCACCCTTCCGCATATCCTTCAACGCTTGCCAACCCCATAAATCGAAATAATTTCGCCTGAGCAGGGTTAATATATTTTTCATATTTACTGATCGTTTCTTCAACATACATATGTATAATCCTCCGACTACTTCAATAAACTACTTACAGGAACTAATTGAATACCAGATGCATTTACCTCGTCGATAACTTTGCTCCACGCTGCGGCAGTATGCGGTCTGGCATGACAAATGGCAATAGCGCTTCCATTTCTGTCCGCCATTTCTACAGCCTGCCATATTTTAGCAATAATGTCATCTTCGTCGGAACTGTTGTCCAAGAATATATTGTTACGGGCAGTAGGAACACCCATACTGCGTGCGACCTGATCACCTATAGATTTGGAGTATGTACTGCTGTCCACAAAAAACAAGCCTTGTTGTTTTAAAACTTTCAACACAGCTTTCATTGTCGCTTCATTACTTGTTGCCTTAGAGCCCTGATGATTGTTGACACCTTCGATACCTGGTAAACTTTCTACAGCTTTGCGCGTTAATTGCTGCACCTGTTCAGCAGTCATATCGGTCAAGATTGTAACCTTGCCCTCAGACATAGCCGTTCTGTCCATAGGTTCCATAGGCAAATGCAGCATCGCGGTTTGCCCTCCGCCTTTTATAACATGCAAAGCGTCGCTGCTGAAATCTTTATAGGGAAGAATAGCGTAACTAAACGGCGCATTTAAATTAACCAGCTTCCTCACCGGCGCCAGATCATAACCACAATCGTCAATAATAACAGCTAATTTTCCATGATATTTCTGGGCAGTTTTTTTATCATCTTTTTTCGCACTTTCGTCTTCTTTGATATCTTTATCTTCTTTAGTCAGATTTAAGTTATGATAAAAGTAAACCGTATCGGTGATAAAATTCATTTTACCAGTTCCTGCTTTAGCTGAAATAGCAATTTCCATACGTACAGCTTCCCAACCATTATAAGTAGCCTCACGCTGATTGAGAACAATCATTTTCGTACCGGAAAGCTTTTCTCCCAGCCAGACTGCCGCGCCTTCTAATCCGGTACTTGGCGGAATCCCGATAGCAAGCTGCCGCTTATTCCAGACAACTTCTCCACCTGTTTCTTTCATACGTTCGTGCTGATCTTCACGACCATTATCAGTTAACTGCCAGTTATCCTTCGATAATAAAATATCATCGACTGCCCTATGCGCTTCTTTGGACTCTTCCCGCAAATCAACCGAAGAAGAACCAGTCAAGCCTTTATCAAGCACATCTTTTTCTCCGTCTCTGCTCGCCGCATAATAAATGCCTCCAGCAACAGCTATAGCTAATAATACTAAAATCAAAGTCAGTACAAAACCTCCTCCTGACCCTTTTTTTCTATTAGTCCTTCTTGCCATAGTAGCCTCCTCTATGCCCGCGGATGCGCTTTTTCATAAATATCGCGCAGGCGTTTGTTTGTCAAATGAGTATATATCTGCGTTGTAGAAATATCTGAATGTCCTAAAAGCTCCTGTACAGACCGCAAGTCAGCACCATTGTCAAGTAAATGTGTTGCAAAGGAATGCCGCAGCATATGCGGTGTAAGCTCCTTGCTTAGTCCAGCCTGATGTCCGTAACCACGAATGATTTGCCAAAACCTCTGCCTTGTCATTTCATTGCCGTTCATACTTAAAAACAAATTCTTTACATTAGGATTTTTAGTATGAAGCAGTTTGGGCCTTACCACATTCAGATATTTATCCAAATATTCAACTGCTATGCCGCCAATGGGTATTAACCGCTCTTTAGATCCTTTACCGAAAGCGATGATATACTTCATTTGCAGATTAACGCCGCTGACAGGCAAACCCAATAATTCAGAAACACGCATTCCAGTTGCATAAAGCACTTCCAGCATCGTTCTATCACGATAACCTTCATTTGTTCTCAAATCAGGCTGCTCCAAAAGCTTCAAAACCTCTTCCTGATTTAAAACTTTTGGCAGCTTGATACCTTTTGTTCCAGCTTCTACAACTTCCGCAGGATCAATCTCCAAATACCCTTCTGCTGTCATAAAACGATAAAAAGATTTTATAGCAGCAAGTTTTCTGGCAATCGTTGCTGCGGCTAAGCCTTTATTTTTTAAAGCTGTCATATATCGAATAACCTGCTCACGCGATACAGTTGCCAAGGCGTCATTATCCTTTAATCCTAAAGCTTCTTTAAACAAACGCAAATCACGCTCATAAGCTAATCTTGTATTTGACGCTAAGCCTAATTCAACTGTCAGATATTCAAAAAACAAATTTAATTTATCGTTCATACTTCATCCTCAAAAAAGAAAAACAACGCTCAAGCGCTGTTTTTCAAAACATTATTGTTCGCGCTTCTCTGGCTGCATAATTGTAATATTAGCAGCCGGCGAAATAGTCGATATAGCGTGCTTATAAACAAGCTGTTGTTTGCCTTCGTTTTCAATAATAACAGTAAAGTTGTCAAAGCCTCTTACCAAACCTCTGATTTGGAAACCGTTAACCAGGTAAATAATGACGCCAAGGTTTTCTTTACGCACATGATTTAAAAAGCTGTCCTGTAAATTCATTGCCGGTTTTTGTCCGCTATTATTCATAAGTTTCCCCTCCAAAATAATTTCTATCTATTGTTATAATTTTACCGCAGTTTAAACTTTTCCACAAGCGTTTGCTGCATCTCGTCAACAATCTTTTCATACACAGGCTCTTTTTCCAAATCAAACCATTTAATATATGACATCTGACGATACCAGGTAAATTGACGTTTAGCAAAATTACGTGTAGCCTGTTTCAATTTCTCAACTGCTGCCAATTTATCCATCTGACCTTGTAGATACCAGACTATTTGTCTGTAACCAATGCTGCGCATCGACTGAACTTCCGGTGATAACCCACTGTCAAGCAGAGCTTGTATTTCCTCTACCAGACCATCTGCCATCATTTTATCAACTCTGGCATTGATCCGAGCATACAAACTTTCGCGTTCCATTCGCAGACCAAAAACAACAGCATTATAAGGCCCTTCATCCGACTTACTATGAGCTATTTTTTCGCCACCATGTACTGCTTCAATAGCTCTTATAATTCTTCTGCGATCATTTATATGTAATCTTGAAGCGGTCTCCAGGTCAAGTTCCTGCAGTTTTTCATACAAGGCGCTGTTGCCGTGTTCTTCAGCAAATGCTTCCAATTCACTGCGTAGTTCACTGCATTCTTCAACAGTATTAAATTCATAATTTTCAAGCAGGGCCTTGATATAAAGACCGGTACCGCCAACAATTACAGGTAATTTACCACGACTATTGATATCAGCAATTATTTTTTCCGCTTTTTCTTTAAAATCAACAACGCTGAAAGCAGCATCCGGCGGCAAAATATCGATTAAATGGTGCGGTACTGCCGCCAGTTCTTCAGCAGAAGGTTTAGCTGTACCAATATCCATTCTTTGATATACAAGCATGGAATCACCGGAAATTATCTCGCCATTCAGACGTTTGGCTAAGGCTATCCCGCAATGGCTTTTGCCTGTTGCAGTAGGACCTAAAATAACTGCAACTCTCGGTTTCATGCCGTTACCTCCTTCGGATACCATATTTTACACGGCTATAACGGCCGCCCAGAATTTCCGTACACCCTAAATCTTCCAATAATTTTTGGCCGCGTTCTTTAACCACTACACAAGGAGCTACTCTAAGTGCCGCCTTAACAGTCGCTTCTGTTAACGGTTTCTCACAGGAAATAGGCCTCAATGGCTCCATATTTGAAGAAGCATTTATCGGTATTCGAAACATTGGGTCAAAATAAACAACATCAAAGCTGTCGGCAGGCAAAGTATGTAAGTACTCATCTGCTTCCGCATATACCGTTTCTATTCTGCGCATGGCGTTGTTTAAATCAACATCTTCAGCCTGATAATTCTGCAGGCCTTCGCTAACTACAAAATGTAACAACGGCGAAGCCTCAACAGCACAAACAGTTCCTGTCCGGCCTGTAATAAAACTGGCAACAACAGCATCACTTGCAAGCCCCATCGTACAATCCAGTACTTTCATGCCCGGTTTAAGTGCCAACGCAGCACTAAAGTGATCGAACTCATGCTTTTTTAAACGCTGCACTCGCAAAACTGCCATACTTGGATGGAAAAAGAAAGTTCCAGAAGCAGTATATACCTGCGGGCCTTTATTTGTTGCTACTAAAAGTGCTTCTACCCGTTCTTGATCTAGTAAAAAAACCAAAGACCCCCTACTGCCACGTTCCACATATTTTACACCAAATTTTGCTGCCCATGTCTGCGCAAGTTTTTCTCAGGCAACATTTTCACTGCGTCCAACTGTTACTGCAAATTTAAACGTTTTCTGCATGTTTAAGTTCGCTTAAACATCTTGTATAACTCGGCAGAATTTATTTCAACCATACAAGGTCTGCCGTGAGGACAAGTAAAAGGATGCTCTGTATTGCAAAGATCAATAATCAGTTGTCGCATTTGGCGCATATTTAGCACCTCACCGGCTTTAATTGCTGCTTTGCAAGCAGTCATATGTAAAATATTCTGACGCAAATCACTTGGATTAATCGTTCTTAATTCACTCAGCATTTGAGTAATTTCACGCACAAAGTCCTCGGCATCATCAGCCTTAATATCTGAAGGCAAGCTTGAAACGCGCAGCATAGATTCGCCTGCAGCTTCAATATCAACACCCAAACGCAGAAATTCTTCCCGATGTTCCTCTATCAAATTTACATCCTGGGCAGTAACATCGATATATAAAGGAATCAACATCTGCTGGGCCGGAATATCATTATGGGACGCAACAAGCTTATCGTATAAAATGCGCTCATGCGCAGCATGCTGATCAACTAAAAACAAAGAATCATCAGATTGGGCAACAATAAAAGTTCTATCAATCTGTCCCAATGGCCAAATCGTATCAACACCACTATCGGTATCAGTGAAGTCGATAATATTAGAAGCAATATTATCCTGTTTATCGAAAACATCACGAGTTTCGCTGATCGTATAAACAGGCTCCGTTTTGGGAGGCCTGTATGTGTATTCAGGCTCTTTCCAAACACTTTGCTGTTGTGGCTTATAATCTGCTTGAGCCTCCGTCTTTGCTGCATTGATATTTGTCTCAGTTGTTTTTAAAGCAGGAAACTCTGTCTCAGGCACTTTAGTTTCAGCGGCTGGTATTTCAACAACTATCGATGGTTCTGTTGCTGCCACAACTGCTTCAGCAGACTTGAATACCTGCAGTTCAGAATCATCCAATAATGTCAGATCCTGAGGTTTAGCGCTCATAGGCCTTGTCAGTGCATCAGTCAAAGCTTTATACATCGCTTTATAAACAGTACTGTCATCGCTGAACTTAATTTCGCTCTTCTGAGGATGTACGTTAACATCAATACTTTCAGTATCAACGGTAATATTCAAAACAGCAAAAGGGAAACCGCTTTTCGGAATCTGAGACTGATAGGCATGATCAATCGCCTTGGCGATCATTCTGTTAGTAATGATACGTCCGTTTACCAGCAACGTCTGCCATTGACGCGTACCTTTTAGTAAAGTAGGTTTACCAATAAAACCTCTTACCTTAACTTCACTGTCAGCAAAATCAACGGTCAAAAGCTCCTCACTAACATTTTTACCATATAGTGCCTTAACAGTATCAACTAAATCTCCGTTACCTGGCGTACTCAAAACCTCTTTATCATTGCTGACAAGCTTAAACCGCACATCAGGGCGTGATAAAGCCAATTTTGTGATCAATTCACTGATATAACGGCTTTCAGTCTGTACAGTACGTAAAAATTTACGCCTGGCCGGAACATTAAAAAATAAATTCTCAACAATAATCGTCGTACCAGTGTGCCCGCCAGTAGCAATACATTCTGCCTGATCGCCGCCTTCAATTTTTATTGAAGTAGCAAACTCCTCAGTAACAGGACGTGTCAGCAGCTGGAAGTTACTAACAGAAGCAATACTCGGCAACGCTTCACCGCGAAATCCTAAAGTATTCAAATGCAGCAGATCTTCAGCAACTCTGATTTTGCTTGTAGCATGCCTCAAAACTGCCAATTTTGCATTTTCTTCCGACATGCCGCTGCCATTATCAACAACACGAATATATTCTGTACCACCGCCAAAAATAGTGACTTCGATGTTATCTGCACCTGCATCCAAAGAGTTTTCTACAAGCTCCTTTACTACAGAAGCAGGTTTTTCGACAACTTCACCGGCAGCGATCTGATTCGCTGTATTCTGATCTAATAACTGTACTTTTTGTTCGTTCATAATTCACCGCCTTCCCTTTTTGCTTCATCCTGCAATTTATACAAAGCATTCAAGGCCTCGATTGGCGTCATCGCCATAACATCCATTTTTAAAATCTGCTGCTGCAGGCTGCTGGTAAACAACGACCCCATAGGCGCTGCTTCCTTTTCTGCCCTGGGTGTTATCTGAACGCTGCAGGCAGTTTCACAATTATCATATTCTTCCAGAATATCCTGGGCCCTGTCAATGACCTTTTTAGGCAGTCCTGCCAGCCTTGCCACATGTACGCCATAACTGCGGTCAGTACCGCCGGGCACGATTCTGCGCAAAAAGACAATATCATTGCCACGTTCTTTAACTGCCACAGAATAGTTTTTTACTCCGTTCATCACGTCTTCCAACGCGATCAACTGATGATAATGTGTAGCAAACAATGTTTTTGCTTTTATTTTCTCGTGAATAAACTCCATTACAGCACGTGCAATACTCATACCGTCAAAAGTGCTTGTACCACGTCCAACCTCATCCAAAATAATCAAGCTGTCTTTAGTTGCGTATCTGAGAATCTGCGCAACTTCATTCATTTCTACCATGAATGTACTTTGACCAGTTGCCAAATCGTCACTGGCACCGACACGGGTAAAAATCTTATCTACCGGGCAAATAGTTGCCTGACGTGCGGGAATAAAGCTGCCCATCTGTGTCATCAAGACCAGCAGAGCAACTTGGCGCATATAGGTCGATTTACCTGCCATATTCGGTCCGGTAATAATAATCATACGTTCATCATTATTATTAAGAGTAGTATTATTAGGAACGAAAATCTCACGTTCCAGCAAACGCTCTACAACAGGATGACGTCCGTCATAAATCTTTATTTCACTGCGATTATTCAGTTCCGGACACACATAGTTGTATTTAAATGCTACTTCCGCCAATGATACTAAAACATCAATATTAGCCAAAGCACGAGCTGTTTCCTGCATTTGAACGATCTGAGACCTTATTTTTTCGCGCAGCTGTGTAAAAATATAATATTCAAGCTGTTCGATTTTTTCTTTAGCGCTTAAAATTTTATTCTCAAAATCTTTTAATTCCGGGACAATATACCGTTCAGCATTTACAAGTGTTTGCTTACGTACAAAATAATCCGGTACATTTGCGCTTTGGCCTTTAGATACCTCGATATAATAACCAAAAACTTTATTATAACCAACCTTTAATGTTTTGATACCAGTTTCTTCTTTAATCTTAAGTTCAAAATTCTGCATCCATGTTTTGTTATCACTGGCAATTGAATGCAGTTCATCTAACTCTAAATCAAAACCGCTGCGGATCATGCCCCCTTCACGTACGGAAAAGGGCGGCTCATCAACAATTGCTGCCAGCAAAGTAGTAAACAGCTCCTGATGCAAATGTACATCCTCGCATAACTGCTGCAAAAGTTTACTGTTACAATATCTTAGTAAGCTTTTTATTTCTGGAAGCACCGCCAGCGAAGAACGCAATGAAACCAGATCACGCGCATTAGCACTGCCAACTTCGATACGTGAAACTATACGTTCCAAATCAAAAATTGCCTTTAATTTTTCCTGCAGATTACCGCGCATCTGTACATTTGTCAGCAATTCTCCTATCGCTTCCTGCCTTGACCTTATCTGTGATAAATCAAGCAAAGGACATTCTATCCAATTCCGCAGTTTACGGGCACCCATGGAAGTGGACGTAAAATCAAGCACATCTAATAATGTACCTCGTTTAGAACCATCACGCATATTCTTTATAAGTTCTAAATTTCTAACAGCTGTTGCATCCAAATTCATAAACTGCTCTTTAGCTATGCGTGATAAGCTGTTAATATGCGACAAATCAGCTTTAACGGTCACATGCAGATAACGCAGTAAATGTTCTACCGTATCATGCACTAAAGTATCGGCAACATCATCACTGCCAAAATGCTGCGCAAAATACTGCGGCGCTCCTTCTTCTTCCTGATATACAGAAACAGCACACTCTGGAACTTTACTTTTGATCCAAACTGCTAAATTTTCCCAGTTTACAATACCGCTATACGCAACTAACTCTGCCGGTTGAATGCGAAACAATTGTTCCTGTATCGCCATTAAACGCTCTTCACCAGCAGCACTGAACCATTGGCATTCACCGGTAGAAATATCGGCAGCAGCAAGACATAATTCACTGCCATCCTCCTGCAGAAAAACTAGATATCTGTTGTGTTTATCATCTAAAAGCTGTTCACTCAAAACAGTACCCGGTGTAATAATCTTAACAACCTTGCGTTCAACTATCCCTTTAGCCGCTTTAGGGTCTTCCACCTGCTCACAAATTGCGATGCGATAACCTTTTTTGATCAGTTTGGCAATATAATTATCAACAGAATGGTAAGGCACACCACACATTGGTATCTTTTCTTCCATACCGCCGGCACGCCCGGTCAATGTAATATTTAATTCTCTGGAGGCAGTCAGCGCATCCTCAAAAAACATTTCATAAAAATCGCCTAAACGGAAAAACAGCAATTCATCCTCATGCTGACGCTTTACTTCAAGGTACTGCTGCACCATCGGCGTATACGCAGTTGTCATTCTACCGCCTTCCCTTTCAAAAGCCAGGTCTGCGCAGTTTCAATTTGCACCTGCACTTTATCCCCCAGCTCAAAATAACGACCTTCGACTGGCCATAAAACCAGCTTATTTGTACGCGTTCTTCCGCTCCATACTTTATTATTATTATTACTTGGGCCTTCAGCTAAAACTTCCAGTGTTTTGCCAACCAGGGCTTCATTACGCTGCAAGCTTGAAATATTCTGGGCTTCCATCAATAAATTCAGCCTAGCTTTTTTTATCTCTAACGGAACCTGTTCTTCCATCGCCGCAGCCGGTGTTCCAGAACGCTTGGAATAAATAAAGGTGAACGCAGCATCAAAACCAACTTCTTTTACTAAATTCAACGTATCACTAAAATCAGCTTCTGTTTCACCCGGAAAACCGACAATGATATCCGTTGTAATAGCAGCTTCAGGCACATAACGTCTGATCATGGCTACAAGCTCTAAATATTTCTCGCGAGTATAGCCTCGATTCATCGCCTTTAAAATTTTATTGCTGCCGGATTGAAACGGGATATGAAAGTTTTCGCAAATATGTTCACATTCCGCAACTGCTTTGATAACATCTTCGTGCATATCACGCGGATGACTCGTCATATAGCGAATCCGTTCCACTCCAGGGATTTCATTTACACGGCACAGTAATTTAGCAAACTGGTCTTTCGCACCAAAATCTTTCCCATAAGAATTTACATTTTGCCCTAACAGCGTAAATTCTTTATACCCCTTAGCAACAGCCTGCCTAACCTCATATACAATATTTTCTATACTGCGGCTGCGTTCACGCCCACGTACATAAGGAACAATGCAATACGTACAAAAATTATTGCAGCCATACATAATAGGAATCCAGGCTGAAAAACCGCTTTGACGAATACGCTCGCCCTCAAATTCGCTTTCTTTTACTTCTAAACTGTTATAAACACGCTCACCCTTTTCAGACAAATACTCAGCAAGTATTTCTTTAAATCCGTTGACATGAGCCGTACCGATCAACAAATCAATTTGCGGATGTTTTTTTATAAGCTTCTCACCATCTTTTTGTGCCATACACCCAGCAACACAAACTATCTGCCCTGGATGATTAGCTTTGACCCCTTTCAATTCACCTATTTTCCCTAAAATACGCTTTTCCGCACTCTCACGCACACAACAGGTATTTACTACAACAACATCTGCATCATGAAAATCCTCAGCAGCTTTATAGCCAAGCTCCTGCAGCTGCCCAGCATAATGCTCAGCGTCACTTTCGTTCATCTGGCAGCCATAATTTAAAATTGCATAAGTTTTTGCAGTCACTGAATACACCTCATATTAAAATTGAAACTGCATATGGGCAGCCTCTCAAAATTATCTATATTATATTATTATACCTTTTTAGGTTAGCAGTGGCAAATTTTAACTGTTAAAATTTTAACCAAAAAAGCAGAGCATATGCTCTGCTTTACAACATTCTACTTCTATACCAGGCCACAGTTTCATCCAACGCTTCTTTAAAAGCATATTGCGGAGTCCAGTCCAATTCATTTTTTATTTTTTCACAATCCATAGGATATCTTAAATCATGTCCTGCTCTATCTTCTGTAAATTCAATTGCATTTTCATCTTTGGCTAAAATTTTCAGTACTAATTTTATAAAGGTCAGATTAGACATCTCAGTGCCGGCCGCAACATTATAAATATGGCCTGATTTTCCATGTCTGATGATTTTATCAACAGCAACACAATGATCCAGCACATATAACCAGTCACGTTTATTTAGTCCCGAACCATAAACAGGTACCTTTTGACCATGTTCTGCTAAAGATATGATTTTAGGCAAAAGTTTTTCACAATGCTGCCACTTGCCGTAGTTATTACTACTGCGACTAACAGTAACATTTAAATTATACGTTCTGGCATATGCCAAGCATAACAAATCTGCTGATGCCTTTGAGGCTGCATAAGGACTGGAAGGCTGTAATGGAGACTCTTCTGTAAACCCACGCCAGTCATAATCAAGCGGTTTATCCCCATATACTTCATCTGTCGATATCTGATGGAATCTTTCTACTGCAAATTTAACACAGGCATCTAACAACACACCTGTACCTTCGACATTAGTTTTAGTAAAAATAGCCGGATAAATAATAGAAGTATCGACATGGCTCTCTGCCGCAAAATTTATCACTGCATCAAACTTATACTGTGCAAAACATCTTTCTACAAATTGCTCATCACAAATATCGCCCTGGATGAAAGTGAAATTATTTAATTTAACAACTTCTGCCAGAGCCGCCATATTAGCAGCATAAGTCAGCTTGTCCAGACATACAACTTCATCACTCGGATACTGCTGTAAATGCCAATTTATGTAATTGCTGCCAATAAATCCGGCACCGCCGGTAATCAATAAACGCATAAATACCTCTTTGATTTTATCTAATTTTTCATATTATACTCTAATTATCGTCTTTTTGTGAATTATTTTAACTTTATGATAATATACGTCTGATATTATAAGATAAATCACTAAATCCAATTTTTAATAAATCAAAAAAAGATATTGCTAATTCTTTATGAGCCTTATATGGCCAATACCACACATTATATACTATTTGGCTTATTATCTGTGCTGCAATCAATCCTTGAATACCAAAGTTTAATTTTCCTATAAATATTATTGATAATAATATGCAAAGAAGTGACGAAAGAACAAATGCAGTTACATAAATTATTCTATTCGTACATGAAAAATAAGAAGTATAACAATCGCGGAACTTTAATATAAATTGATAAATAGAAAGCCAAAATAACATTGAAAGTGATAAATTTATATCTGGTTTTATATATTTCAAAATAGGTACACCAATCATAACAACACCTAAAAAACAAACTAAAAATAATATCACAAAGCCAGTAACTATACGTGACATAATAATCTGCATTTGCCCTCTATTAGCACTAATATATGTTTCCTGTAAAGCTGGTTGATATGTACTGTAAAGTATTCCCGCCACTACTGCAATAGCCATTGATATCTGTACACCAATAGAGTAATTTCCGGTATCAGCTAAAGATAAATACATTGCACATATTAAAGTGCTTGCCTGGATAGATAAATAATTGCTTATTGATATTATGCCATCTCTCCATGCATTATGCCAAACTATATAAAAAAGCTCTTTGCTTTTCTGAAAATTAAAATTATAAATAACTTTGCTTAAATTCTCTCCGATTTTTTGATAATTATAAAATTCATATTTACCTAAAGCTCTAAAAACTATTCCATAGGCAAGATAAGCTATGCTTATTCCAATGATGCCCATACCATAAAATAATAAGAAAAACGTTAGAATAATTTGTAAAATTCTTGCAATTATAGTATTTTTGTTAACTTCTTTTATTGCACCTACACCTCGTAGAAATGAGGCAAAATATCCATAATACAAATTTATAAAAGTTGCAAATGCATAAATAAACCAAGCAATCATATGCTGATTACCATTTATTGTTTTAGAAATATTATTAATATATATAGTTCCAACCGTTAATAGTAAAACCAAAGCTATTAACGATATTATAAAATATATTAATCTGCAAGTGTCTATAACCTGCTTCATCAACAAATAATCAGGTTCTTTATTTTCTATAAACTCTACATCTTCTTTCTTTAACTTATTGGCACCACTCCAGCAATAAGTTATATTTCTGGCAAAAGTAACAGAAAAACCAAAATCAAACAATGTTGCAATAGTTCCAATACTTGCAAAAACATACCACAAACCTACCATAGAATCGTTCATATAAAAAATAATCATTGGAAGCATTAAAAAATTAGATCCCATTGATAATATTGTTCCTATGTAGCTCCAAATAATATCTCTTTTAGTAATATTAATTTTCATCTTTTATCAAACCAACTATTTTTTCATATACTTCATCAACTGTAATTTCTTTCATACATTTTATATCGCAACATAAAACAGCCTTTTCCGTTCCAAAACAAGGGGCACAATCTATTTTAGACATAATAAAACTACTCCTGTTTCCAAATGCTAAATACTCCTTTGGGTCAGTACAACCAAATAATGTCAATGAAGGTATATCAATTGCGCCAGCGTCAAACAGATGCTTTTTCATTTCCTTGAGAAACATGTCATGTGCATCAA
>OGLI01001628.1_pt1 | contig 13365 bp, 10 predicted proteins | sample 1572661 | NCBI WGS metagenome assembly OGLI01 (sample SAMEA2581901, study PRJEB24529) | metagenome | biome: Human gut stool | place: China | collected 2011 | reverse complement strand
TGTCGGTATCTCGTTCGGTGCAGACCGTATCTTCGATGTGTTGAACCAGCTCGAACTTTATCCGAAAGAAGCTGTGAACGGAACAGAAGTGTTATTCATCAATTTCGGTGAAAAGGAAGCGGCTTTCTCTATGGGTGTTTTGGCAAAAGTGCGTGCAGCAGGTATCCGTGCCGAAATCTTCCCGGATGCCTCCAAGATGAAAAAACAAATGAGCTATGCCAATGCGAAGAATATTCCGTTTGTCGCTATCGTAGGTGAAAACGAGATGAATGAGGGCAAAGTTATGCTGAAGAATATGGAGACAGGGGAACAGAATCTTGTTTCGGCAGAAGAATTGATTGCTGCTGTAAAGAGATAAAAGAACATTGATTATAAAAAGATAAGGTGCCGTTGACATTCGATCAGCGGCACCTTATTATTTGGGAATAGTACTCCTGTTTACCGGGAGTTACAAATGACGTTCGGGATACATCTCATTCCACCATTCCGGGCGATCCTGCAACCAGCGTGCAAACCATGCCATAATAGAATTGTGCCATTTGATACGCTTGTCGTAATCTGAAATAAAATGATTCTCACCGTCTACTGTGATGAATTCAACAGTCTTTCCTAATATCTTCAAGGCATTGAAAAGCTGTATACTTTCACCTATGGGTACATTGGTATCTACGGTTCCGTGCAACAATAGCAATGGAGTGTTGATCTTGTCAGCATTGAATAAAGAGCCTTGTTTGGTAAACAGATCCGGGTTTTTCCAGGGGTAGCTGTCGGCAGCGGCAATCGCATTGTATGAATAGCCCCAGTAACCTTCTCCCCAATAGCTGGTCACATCGCTGATACCTGCATGAGACACGGCAGCGGCAAAGATGTCAGTTTGAGTTTGCAGATACTGCGTCATGAATCCTCCGTAGGAAGCACCGAGACATCCGATTCGTTTTTCGTCTACAAACGGGTGTTCCTTGCAGAACTGTTTTGTTCCTTCAATAATATCGTCAGCAGTACGTTTTCCCCACGCGTTGACGTGGCGTGCAGAAAATTCCTGTCCGAAACCGATAGTACCGCTAGGCTGAATCACATACACTACATAGTCGCGTGAAGCGAACAGTTGGGCACAATACGGATTACTGATGCCACGTGTCGTAGGAGTGGTTCCGCCATAGTAATAAACAAGCATCGGATACTTCTTATTCGGGTCGAAGTTGGGCGGCAGACACATCTTTCCAGTGATTACCGTTCCGTCCGAGGCCGTAAAGTTCCACGGTTCGGTTTTACCTAATTCTATCTGGTCGAGAATTGGCTTCAATGGGTCGGCCAGTAACCGGGAAGTTTTTTTCTTCATGTCATACAGATAGGCAACTCCGGCATTATGGTCGGATTGACCGATATAAGCGGCGATTCCCGGATTGTATTCCGATAAGGTGAAAGCACTGGTAACATCCGTTTCCAGGTTCAACTTCTCAAAACTGTTGTTTTTGGGCGAGTAGCGATAGATGTTTTTGCAGTCGCCATCGTCCGTATTGAAATAGATGCACCCATCGCCATGATTCCATTGCAGAGGGCTGACTGTCGGATGAAAGTCTTTGGTAATCGGTTGTATCTTGCGGGTACTCAGATCCATAATAAAGGCCTGAGTATCGAAATCATTGGCAATAGGGTGATTGCCACAATTCTTTCCGATGCCGCCGAACGCTTCGGGGCTGCCGGTCAGCAATAGCTGCTTGCCGTCAGGAGAGTAGCCCGCACCTCCGATAAAGCGGTCTTCATAGAAAAGAGTATCCACTTTCAACGTTTCCAAATCTACTTGGTAAAGTGAGGACAGAGAGAACGGACGTTGAGTGATGTTTTCTTTGGATGTACTGTATAACATGTATTTTCCGTCCGGAGAAATATCTTGCAGATATGTGCTGTGGTTGCCATAGGTCAGGCGCTCGGAGACACCGTCGGCCAGGTTGTATTTCGCAAGGAAACTCCGTCCGCGGGAATTGGGAATACGGTCTGCAGGACTTACGATGCGGCGGAGAGGACCATCTTCTTTGACTCCTTCTTCGCGGGGATAGTAAATCAGAAAATCTTCGTTGGGCGACCATCTGAAACTCTGTTCGGGAATACTTTGCAAAATCGTTTCTTCGCGGAGTGTGGCAGGATCGAGGGTGATTACGTCATTTCCTGTCAGGGCAGTTACCGTGTAGTATAACTTGTCACTTTTAGGCATCCAGCTCATGCCGTCTCTGAGATTGGTCAGGAGTACTTTTCCGCTCTTTAGTTCCGTCAGTTCGCAATAAGTGCGTGAGCGTTTGGCGGCGTGGTTATCCCAATAACGGGTCAGCAGATACTTTCCGCTGGGAGAGATGGAAACAGAGATGGCACGGTTGCCATAAACTGTATTGTCGAGAGAAAAACGCTTCTTTGCTTCCGGATCTAGATTGCAGGCGATATCCTTGAATTTCTCGTCTTTGATCAGTTCGCATTTCAGCGTTGGAGCCGCTTTGTCGTCGGAAGCAGAAAGCAGTTTGATGATTATCTCGTAATCCCGCTCCGGTTCAAGGCTGAGAGCGATGTCACGTGATGAGCCGGAGGTGATGCTGTCTTCTGCCGCATCTTTTACTTGCTTGGAGGCTCCGTCAATGAAGACTTCCCAGCGGACGGGGGAGGTGATTTTCAACTTCCCTTTCAGGAAACGTTCTGCACGAATCTGAGTCTTAACCAGATAAAGTTTATTGTCTTTATCTGCTTTCTCGAAGCTGAGATACCCCGCTGTGTCCGCAGTGAGCGACTGCATCGGTGCATCCGGCAAATGTAGTACGACCGGGGTCTGGAGTAACATCTTTTTGGTGTGTTTTTCTCCTTTAGGATTGATGCTGTCGTTCATAATGGGGGTACGAACGCTGATGGCATTCCGGACTTTGTACTGTGTCAGTCGGTCTTGTGCTTGCATAGTAACACCGGTTGCCAGAAAGATGGCCAAAGCCATAGTTCTCTTTTTCATTTGTTTATGTCTAAAGTTAATAAATATTTGATTGCGTGACTAATATAAGACAAATGCTTGAAGTCTGCAAGGTTCTGTTCTTTTTATTTTAATATTCTATTTGATTAAGTATCCCGTTGAGGAAAGCGATAGCTACTCCGTAATTTGTCATCGGCACATTTTGTAGCCTTGCTCTTTCGATGCGGTTCAGCACATATTTGCGGTTGAACATACAAGCGCCGCAATGGATAACCAAAGAATAAGGAGTGAGATCCTGCGGGAAATCAGTTCCCGCCACGATATCTATCGATAACTTTTCTCCAATCCGCTTTCTTAACAGATGCGGAAGTTTTACTCTCCCGATGTCTTCGGATAGAGGGGCGTGTGTGCAGGCTTCGGCTATCAGTACACGGGAAGATTCTGTCAGACTTCCGATGGCTGAGGCACTTTTCACATAGTACCGGATATCTCCTTTATAACCTGCAAAAAGGACGGAAAAAGAGGTCAGTCTGCTTTCTTCAGGCTTTTGCTCGTAGACTGTTTTAAAGACTTGTGAGTCTGTAATAATCAGTTTAGGAGGGCGGGAGAGGGCTTGCAGCGTTTCCCGTAACTTATCTGTGGTGCAGCTCATGATCAGACATTTCTTGTCGAGCAATTCCCGCATTGTCTGCACTTGTGGCAAAATAAGCCTCCCTTTGGGGGCTTGAATGTCTTGTGGCATGACCAGCAAGACAAGATCTCCTTCCGTTACCAGGTTGCCAGTAATACTTTGCTGATCGAAATCTTCCGGCAACTTTTCCAGAATGGCTTGTCGTATCAGTTCGATGCCTGTCTTCTCTTTGGCACTGACAGGAATCGGCTGGCTTCCAAAAGTCTCCTTTATCCGGATGGCAAGGGATGCGGTGTTCTTCCGTATATCTGCCTTGTTGATAAGCAGAATGGTCGGGATGTTTTTTGCCTTGAGTTGTTCCAGCCAATGAAGTTCTTCGGTAAAGTCCGGTTCTCCGGTTTCCTCTGCAGAGCTACCACCTGCGCAAAGCAGAAGGGCGATATCGGTTTTCTCTACGGCTTTCCATGTGCGTTCGATACGCCTGTTTCCTAGTTCACCTTCATCGTCAAATCCCGGAGTATCAATGAACAGGCAAGGACCGATACCGTGAATTTCCATTGCTTTCTGTACGGGGTCGGTCGTTGTTCCGGGAGTATCGGAAACAAGAGCGGTATCCTGTCCGGTCAGCGCATTGATCAGGGAGGATTTTCCGCTGTTACGCTTTCCGAAGAGGGCGATGTGGAGCCGGTTGGCATTGGGGGTGTGGACTAAATTCATAAATCAAGCAATTGTTGTAACGTTAATTATCCGCATGGAAACTTGGCAGGGGCACCTTGCCCCTTAAAATCTGAAATCTCTTTTTCCTTCCGAAATATCTTTTAAGTTCCGGATGGCTATTTCTCTGATTTTGGGATTCGGAATCCGGTCGGTCTCTTTGGCTATCAGCTTCATTCCTTTGATTCGGGTGTCTTCCGACGCATAATCTTCGAGGTATTCTTTCAGAGTCATTAATGCATTGGGGCCGCAGCAGTTGGCTATCTGTCCCGATTTGACTAAGGTCATAAATCGGTCGCCGGTGCGTCCTTCCCGATAGCAGGCGGTGCAGAAGCTGGGGATATATCCTGATTCGAGCAGCCAGTTGACTACTTCGTCCAGAGTCCGGGTGTCGCTTACATCAAATTGTGCGGAGTTATCTTCCGGAAGTTCCGTTTCCGCATAGCCGCCTACGCTGGTGCGGGAGCCGCCGCTGATTTGTGAGATACCGAGTTCAAGCACTTTTTCGCGGGACTCCTGTGATTCACGTGTGGATATAATCATGCCGGTGTAAGGAACCGCTATCCGGATGACAGCAACAATCTTGCTGAATATATCATCGGAAATCGCATTGGGAAAATCCCCCGCATCGATGTCGTCCGCCGAACAGATGCGCGGTACGCTGATAGTGTGCGGACCCACACCGAAACGGGCTTCCAGATGTTCTGCGTGCATCAGTAATCCTACGAAGTCATAGCGATAGGTATTCAGTCCGAAGAGTACTCCCATTCCTACATCGTCTATGCCGCCTTCCATGGCGCGGTCCATTGCTTCGGTATGATAAGCATAGTTACTTTTCGGTCCGGTGGGGTGGAGAGCTTCGTAGTTCTTTTTGTGATAAGTTTCCTGAAATAGGATATACGTGCCGATGCCGGCATCTTTCAACCGGCGATAGTTCTCGACGGTAGTGGCGGCGATATTTACGTTTACACGGCGGATAGCCCCATTCTTGTGTCTGATACTATAAATGGTTCGGATGGATTCCAGTATATACTCCAGTGAGTTGAGAGTCGGATGTTCGCCGGCTTCAAGTGCCAGACGTTTATGCCCCATATCCTGCAAAGCGATTACTTCCTTGCATATTTCTTCCTGCGTCAGTTTCTTGCGGACGATTGTTTTGTTCTTGGCATGATAAGGGCAATATACGCATCCGTTTACGCAATAGTTCGATAGGTAAAGCGGTGCGAACATAACGATACGGTTGCCGTAAAACTTCTGTTTGATTTCTTTGGCGAGATGGAAGATTCGTTCTATCAGGTCAGGTTGGTCGCATTCCAGCAGGGTAGCTGCTTCACGGTGCGTCAGTCCCTTGCAAAGAGCGGCTTTTTCGATCAGCTGTTCTATGAATGCGCGGTTGTCTTTGTGACTCCGTGCATATTCAAGAGTTTCCAGAATCTCTTCATGATGAATGAATTCTTCTGCTTGGGGTGAATCTACTTTATACATTTCTTTATTGTTTGTAATCGCCTCTGGAGAAGGAGATTTGATAACCGATCTTTTCCAGCTGCTGTTGCAATATGTTGAGTCCTTCCGCAGATTCCGCTCCGAGGGAGGCTTTGTTATTATACAGATTGTACTTTTTGCGTTCTTCCTGTGGCGACAAATTGGGCATGACAACATTGGCGCCTGCCAGTATTCCCTGTTCCCGGCCGTCGGGAGTGAGGGTAGCCAGTGCCGTAGTTGCCGGAATCAGCGCCGACGGATGCATCAGACGGAAGATGGATAATAAAAGGAGCGTCCGTTCCACGGTTCCGCTGGGGGACTGGGCAAAAGGTGTGTCGCGATGAGGCAGGAAGGGGCCGATACCAATCATTTCGGGGCGAAGCTGTTCGATAAACAGAATATCCTGAATCAGGTGTTCTATCGTCTGTCCCGGACTGCCGACCATTATTCCGGTGCCTGTCTGATAGCCGATGTCCTTTAAATCCCGTAAGCATTGCAGACGATGCTCGCATGACATACCGGCAGGGTGCAGTTGTTGATAATGTTCTTTGTCATAAGTCTCGTGACGCAGCAGATAGCGGTTGGCGCCTGCCTGAAAGAAACGTTCGTATGCTTCCCGTGACTTTTCACCGAGTGACAGTGTTATGGCGCAATCGGGATAACTCCGGCGAATCGTTGAGACTATATCCTCTATCCGTTCCTCTGTCAGTGCGGGGTCTTCTCCTCCTTGCAGCACAAAGGTACGGAAGCCGAGTCCATACCCTTGCTTGCAGCAATTCAGTATATTTTCTGTGGATAACCGATAACGTTCCAGATTCGGATTCCCTTTCCGGATACCGCAGTAATAGCAGTTATTTCGACAACAGTTACTGACTTCAATCAGTCCGCGAATAAAAATCCGGTTTCCGAAATGACGGAGACTGACTTCTTGCGCCTGTTTATTGATATAGCGCAATGATTCTCCGTCACATTCGGTCAGCAGTTGCCGGAATTCTTCCGGTCGGAGTGTCCTTTCTTCTCGCAGTTTATCTATCCATTGTCTCATAGCTTTCTTTCCGCTTGAGCAGCTCTTGTGCTAATTGACGACGTCCTGAAACAATGTCGTTGTGCGTACTCGGTCCGGTGATACAGCCACCTTCGCAAGCCATCACTTCGATAAACTGTCCCGCTGCTTTTCCTGTTTTGGCACAGGCACGCAGCAAGGCTATATTTTTTTTGTTGATATCCGACACTTGGATAGCATTGATCTTGTCCGCTTCTTCTCTCAGATATGCTTTTACGGCTCCCATCACACCACCGGCTTGTGCAAAACCATGTGCTTCGCGGACGGAAGTATGCAGTATAGAGAAAGAATTCACCTGTTCCAGCTGAATGTCCATTCCATCCAAGATAGAACCTACTTCCTCGAATGTCAGGATATAGTCTACAGCATCGTCACGGCGTACCTCTTTTCGTTTGGCTACGCATGGACCGACAAATACAATCTTCGCATCCGGATGTTTCTCTTTGGCGATTCGTGCCGCATAATACATCGGTGATCCTGTGGTAGAAACATACGGTTTCATTTCCGTCATGTGCTTTTCTACCAGTTCAATGTAAGAAGGACAGCAGGAAGTAGTCATGAATTTCTGACCTTCTTCCAGTTTTTCCAGCAGTTCGTGTGCCTCATTGCTGGTGGTCATCATGGCTCCTTCGGCTACTTCGATAATGTCGGTGAATCCTATTTCTTTAAAGGCGCCGTATACCTGTTCGATAGAAGTCTTGAACTGTCCGAGGATGGACGGAGCGATGATGGCTACCAATTTTTCTCCTTTCTTGATGTGTTGCAGTACATCAAAGGTTTGTGAAATCTCAAAGATAGCACCGAACGGGCAGGCATTCATACATTTTCCACAGTAGATGCACTTGCTTTCGTCAATATGTTCCACGCCATGCTCATCTTTGCTGATAGCTTTCACCGGACAGGATTCTTCGCAAGGAACGGGGATATATACAATCGCGTGATAAGGACAACTCTTATGGCAGATACCGCAACTGACGCAAGTATCATGATCAATCATTGCCTGACCGTTTTTCTTGAAACGTATTGCATCCTTAGGGCAATTCATATAGCAGCTGCGTGCCACACATCCCCGGCAAAGATTGGTGATTTCATAATTAATCTGTACGCAGGAAGAACAGGCTTCGTCAATGACACACATGATATTTTCCTTACTTGGTTCCGGGCGGTTCAATGCCATCCGTGCATATTCGGAGAGAGGAGTTACTTCGTCGTGTTCGTCCGTCATATCCAGTCCCATCAGCGGGAAGGTCTTGTATCTCCATACAGCACGTTCTTTATGTACGCAGCAACGCCCCAGCGGTTTTGATTTGCGCGGACTCAGCTCAATAGGGAGACGGTCAATTTTTTCTACTAACTGGTCGTTTTTCCAGAGTCTGACGAGATCAGCCAGCAATTTATGCCGGACAATCATAATATTATTAGTAAAAGCCATATAGTAATTAAAAGGGTTGTTAGTGGGTGCAAAGATAGTAACTAGTTTGCGGATAAACTAATAATCGTTAAATTGAATGTAGCAGATTGTTACATTAATATTTCCGGAAGGATAAAACAGCCTGTATGCAGGAGACTATTTCCCTCCGGTTGGTTAAATAAATTCAATATTTAAGGTTTTTGAAACATTCTTGTCAATTTTTTGTAGCATTTCGGTGTTATCTTTGTGAAACATAAAATAAGAGAGGAGAAGAGATATGAGTAGCAGTATGTTGGAACAAAGAAGTCGTTTTGCGATGATCGGTGCATTGATGATCATCATCAGCCTGATGTTTTGGTATTATATGGGGAGTTCGCTGGTTAGTGCTACAAAGAAGTACCTCGAACAGGTACAGACAATAGAGATCACTTGTGAGTAAAAAACAGATATTTGTTTGTATAGAGCGATAGTTATCCGGCTAAAATCATTACTTTTGCCGCAAGCAAACCAAATAATGATGGAAGAGAAAGAGAAGGCCTGGAAAACAGTAAGTAGCAAATATCTGTTTCGCCGCCCGTGGTTGACAGTACGCTGCGAAGATATGCTATTGCCTAATGGAAACCACATCCCTGAATATTATATTCTTGAATATCCCGATTGGGTAAACACGATAGCAATAACCAAAGACGGCAAATTTGTATTTGTCCGTCAGTATCGTCCTGGATTGGGACGTACCTCTTATGAGCTCTGTGCCGGAGTTTGTGATAAAGAAGATGCTTCCCCATTAGTTTCCGCTCAGCGCGAACTGTGGGAAGAGACCGGATATGGAAAAGGAAACTGGCAGGAATACATGGTGATATCTGCCAATCCGAGTACGCATACCAACCTGACTCATTGCTTCCTAGCTACGGATGTCGAACCGATAGATCATCAACATCTGGAAGATACCGAAGATTTGTCTGTACATCTGCTGACTTTTGAAGCAGTGAAACAACTGCTGGAAAACAATGAGATCATGCAGTCACTCAACGCCGCCCCTTATGGAAATATGTGGCTGAACATGCGGCAGACTTTGAACAGGAATCTGTCGAGAAGGTGGAACATGAAAAAACGGAAACCATCTCACACCGTATCAACGATTTGCTTTATTATCAGAACTCAATTTCACGGTCTTTGTCCCGTTTTCTGAAAGATGAAGAAGTCGAGACAGGAATTTATGAGATATTAAAAGATATTCTGGCTTTTTATCGGGCGGGACGTGCCTATATTTTCGAGACGGACGAAGAAAATCATTTTTATAACTGTACCTATGAAGTTGTAGCGGAAGGAGGAAAAGCGGAAATAAATAAATTGCAGGAAATTCCGGTAGACTTCATGCCGTGGTGGACATCACAGATATTGGGCAAGAAGCCTATTTTATTTGAAACATTAAAGCCGATGCCTGGAATGGGGCAGGGTGAATATGAGGTGCTGTCCCGTCAGGGAATCAAGGCTTTGATGGCGACTCCATTGGTAGTCAATGATCATGTCTACGGATTTATGGGAGTAGATTTGGTAGATGGTTCCGCTTCATGGTTGGACGAAGATTATCGCTGGCTGTCTTCTTTGGCCAATGTAATCAGTATTTGCCTTGAACTACGCAGAGCGAAAGAGAAAGTAATCTTCGAACAAGCAGCTTTGGCACGCAGTGAAAGACTCTTCAAAAACATCTTTGCCAATATTCCTGCTGGGGTGGAGATTTACGATAAAGAGGGGAATCTGGTGGATTTGAACGAGAGGGATATGGATATTCTGGGAATTTCAGATAAGTCAGAGGTGATCGGACTCAATTTCTTTGAAAACCCGAATGTGGATGCCCAGATACTTGAGAGTATACGCAAGAGCAGTATTACGGATTTTCGTGCCCGTTATTCGTTCGAATGTGCCCGCCACACGGGGTATTATCGTCCATTGAAAGCCGGTGTCATCGAACTTTATACAAAAGTCCGCAAATTATATGATAATCATGGTAACCTTACCGGATATATCCTTATTAATATGGATAATACGGAGCGTATTGATGCCTTGAAGCGTATTTCTGATTTTGAGAATCTGTTTCTTCTTATATCTGATTATGCCAAGGTGGGATATGCCAAACTCAATCTGCTGAATCGTCAGGGCTATGCCATCAAGCAATGGTTCAAGAATATGGGAGAGGATGAGAATACACCTCTTTCCGATGTAGTCGGTGTTTACTCCAAAATGCATCCGGATGACCGTTCCCGTATGCTTGCTTTTTTTGAAGAAGCAAAGAAAGGGAAAGCAAAAGCCTTCAAAGGTGAGATGCGTATTTTGCGTCCCGGTACGAAGAATGAATGGAACTGGGTGCGTACCAATGTAGTGCTGAATCTCTATGAGCCGGAAAAAGGCCAAGTGGAATTGATTGGAGTCAACTACGATATCACTGCCTTGAAAGAAACGGAAGCCAAACTGATAGAGGCAAAAGAGAAAGCCGAAGAATCCGACCGGTTGAAGTCTGCTTTCCTTGCCAATATGAGTCATGAGATACGCACTCCGCTGAATGCCATAGTTGGTTTTTCCAGCCTGATGGTGGATACGGAGGACATGGAGGAAAGACGGCAGTACATGGATATTGTGGAAGAAAACAATGACCTGTTATTACAATTGATTTCAGATATTCTTGACTTATCGAAGATTGAGGCGGGAACATTCGATTTCACCGAACGTGAGTTGGACGTAAATCTGCTTTGTGAAGATATTGTTCTCGCTATGAGAATGAAGGCCAGACCGAACGTGGAAATCCTTTTTGACCGCCATCTGCCGGAATGTCGCATCATGAGTGACCGCAATCGATTACATCAGGTTATTTCCAACTTTGTAAACAATGCGATTAAATTCACGGAAGAAGGAAATATACGGGTAGGCTATGATCAGCTTGATGAGGCTCATCTGCGTTTCTACGTTGCCGATACAGGCATTGGCATTGAGCCGGAAATGCAGAACGAGATTTTTGAGCGTTTCGTCAAACTGAATTCCTTTGTACATGGCACAGGGCTCGGACTTTCCATTTGCCGCAGTATTGTGGAACAATTGGGTGGCGAGATTGGCGTAGATAGTGAACCGGAGAAAGGCTCTTGCTTCTGGTTTACCCTGCCGATAAAGTAAAGTCGTTATTCCTTTGTGCGGTTAGTCCGTGCAGCTCCTTCTGATAAAGACTGTTTAGAGTGCCGGCATGGGGGCACTGACGTTTTTTAAGATGTCGCTTTGAGCCAGATAGCTGCTATTATTGGCATAGATAAACATAACACTGCCATCTTTAATTGTATTAATGATGGGCTTGGCTAGTTTTGTCGGGAGGGCAGGACATCCCAGACTTCTCCCCAAACGTCCCGAGGCGGCTACTGTCGGATTGGCGTATGAAGCCCCGTGCACGACGATGGAACGTTCTTTTGCTTTGTCATTGATTCCTTTTTCGAGTCCGTTTAGGATGAGTGAGTAGCCGTTTCCGCCTTGGTAAGTGTTTTCAGTGAGATAAAATCCCAATGAACTTTTATAAGAGCCGTTTTGGTTTGAAAAATAAGTGGCATAGTTCCCTCCACTGTTTCGTCCGTGTGAGACTACTGATGAAAACAGCAGTTGTTTCTTCTCCATATCGAAGACAAAAAAACGTTTTTCGGTAGACGGCTTTGAGAAGTCAATCAGCGTCAGAATCGGTTTACTCTTCTCCTTGATGCGGTTGTAACCGGCGACAGCCTGACGGAATGCAATGAAATTGACAATTCCACCCAACTCCATTTCTTCAAAGAGCTGTTCGCCGGCAGCTAATTCGGACACAGGAGTCGGAGAGTCAGATGCAGGAACGGCCATTGTGTCGACTGAAACATGGCTGAATGGAATGAAAAGGAATGATAAAAATAATATAACTTTCTGAAGCATAGGGCTTAAGCTTGAAATAAAAACGCGGTAAAGATAGGGATTTTTATTCCAAAACAAATATAATCGTCTCATTAACAGGTGCCCAGTCGAAAATAAATTTGGCATGGGAAGTTGCGTTCCGTACACACATATGTGATCGGGGAGTGGTTCCCAGTGACCAGCTATATTCTATCTGTGTCTTTCGGGGCTCGTTGACAGGTACTCCGTGAATGTAGGCTCCGTCCGTGAAGCGGCTGGCGTAAGGCGCGTAGCCTCCTGTCTCTTTCGAGCCGTCTTTCAGAAATATCATTTTCACTTTCTTTTCCTGCAGTACGAACATTCCTAAAGGAGTTTCCTGCGCATACGGCGGTCGGTGAAGTCCGGTAGTAGAAGGGTTCATACTGCGTACTACCCATTTCCCTTTTTCCGTGCGTTCCAGTGCGGTAATGTTCTGATTATGGCGGTCCACAAAGATTGCTTTATTGAAAACCACCGTATCTCCGATCACTTTGACATACTTTTTAGGAATCATCCATTCGCCTTCTGTAAATATCGGTTCTGCTTTGACAAAGTTTTCTCCGTCCTCAATAAAACGCGTCAGTTCCCCATCCTGCCCGTAGCGTTCGGGTGCTATCGTATCCGTCAGCAGATAAAGCGGGACAGACTGGTATCGTTCTACCCCAAGCGTATCCGCTACCCGTCCGTAGGCATTTCTTTTGAAGTTTTTCACCAATGGAGCTTCACCGTTTCTGTTTTTGTAATTCTGGAGGATAGCCCATTGAGACGGCTGCAGTTGTATGTTTTCGAGCAGGGCAAGCTGTTCTTTTATTTTGTCCCATTGGAAACTGCGGGTCGTATCTTTATAAGGATATGTATCTTCCAGTGTGTATTTATCATACAGCAGCTCTTTGGTGATTTGAATTTCTTCCGGAGTAATCTTTTTGACGACAGGTTCTGCCACAGTTTCCGCAATCGTGTCCTGTGCCAGTGAATCAGCCTGTAAAGTCTCTTCAGAAGTTTTTTGTCCTGTACGCGAAGTGCAGGAATAGAGTACGCAAAAAGCGATGGATATGCCAAAACTTATTTTATTCATATAATCTATACAGTTTATCTTGGGGTTCATTTACGAATATACGTTATTATAAGGAATAATCCGCTTCTATTGTTTAAAAAGTGTGGAACAAATATGCTTTTTTGCCATTAAT
>OGLI01001623.1_pt1 | contig 13406 bp, 17 predicted proteins | sample 1572661 | NCBI WGS metagenome assembly OGLI01 (sample SAMEA2581901, study PRJEB24529) | metagenome | biome: Human gut stool | place: China | collected 2011 | reverse complement strand
CTCGACCTTGCAAAATCGTGAAGAACACGTAACTACCTTTGCCTATTGAAATGATAAAAACGACTGTCCCGGTTGGGGGACTGCGTAAGAGGAAGATTTACAGATAAGGAAACTGGGGAAAAGTGCCTGTTCTCTTTCGTCTTTTAGGGAACACTCCATGCGGGCGGGAAAGGCAAGGGTATGGCAAGTTTACCTTGCGGTACGCTTGTGCGGGTTTCCAACGGCTCTTTTCACGGAATACAGTCAGCCATGCCACGCACGGTTGGCGTTTCGGGGAATGTGCCAGTTGGAGAAAGATAATAATTACAAGTATGCAAACTATCCATTCACTGGAAATCGAAGTTGTAGGCTATTCAATCCATTAAATGATTGATAATTCGTATCTTTGTAAAAAAATAGTTTATGAAGAAAATATTAAAATTTATCATGGCAGTATTGCCTATAATTATATCTGTAATAGCTCTAATTATTAGCTATTTATCCTACTATACATCAAAACAGAGTTTTGAGTATGGAATTAGTAAAGATATGATAATTCATACGCCAGCAATAAAAGAAAAGATAGATTCACTTGAACTATCTTTTAACTTAAATAATGACAATTCAGAATTACAAGGTATTTGTATAACCTTGCCCAATAGCATACAAGAAAAACCAATATTTGTCAATACTAAGCCTATTAATTTAAGTAAGCACTATTTAGAACAGTTAGCTAAAAATTATCTGTATGAATTTGTAGAAGCCAAAGATTCTGTGGTTATAGTTGGAACTTTTGCTATACCCATAATAATTGATTACTCTGCAATAGCGTACGGATTCCCTCAAACTCTTAGAGAAAATAGACTTTTAGTTTTTAATTTACATTTTTGTGACAACATTTTAGATTTAAGTTTTTCCAATACTTATTTAATTAGTAGATGCGGATATCCCCTAAAAAATCATACTTTTTATACAGGTGTTTTTTCTTCTCCTTTGGAAGAAAAAATTAAAAAACAAGACCAAATAGATATTCAGGAATTACTAAAAGGTCAGTTAGACGAAATTACACATAATTTTAAGCAAAAATGAGTGCTATTTTAAGCGTTTTTTCAAATAGGGAATTAGCTTTTCTAATTTGGTTAGTTATCCTATTGGTTTATTTTCTAATTAAGAACAGATGGAGATACCATTTGAAAAGAATTATAATATCTGCATTTACCCTCAAATTGGTAGTTATATATACAACTTTGGCTATTTATGCATCTATAATTGTTAAGTGTTTTTATTTATTAAATATTTGGGGAATATTTCTTTTGAAAGATACAGTTGTATGGCTGATATTTTCTGCATTAGGTACTGCTTTTACATTAAATAGAATAAAAGATTTTGGTTATTTTACTGACTTAATTAAAAGTAATATTGCAGTTACAGCCATCGTACAATTCATGATAAATCTATATTCATTTAGTTTGATTACTGAATTGATAGCTCTTCCTGTTGTAGCATTTATAACTGCACTTAGCGTATATTCTGAATATTATACAGAGAATGGCAAAGATTACCAAAAAACACATTCATGCCTAAATAAGTTGCTTATTATTATCGGGCTAGTTTATTTAGGATTTGCATTATACAAAACAATTATAGAATTTAATACAACTAATTGGAATGACGTTTCCCAACAGTTCTTATTACCTTTGATTCTAACTATTTTATTTATTCCTTACTACTGGGGATTAACATTATATATGAATTACGAAATAATGTTTGTTGCTATTAATGTAATATTTAGAGATAAAGACAAATATGAAAAATGTAAAATCAAATTTTATATACTGTATTATGGGCATTTAAATCTGAAACGAATTAATCGTATAAAGCATAAAATAGCATTCCTTGCATATCAAGATGCTGCTAATTATAAAGATTATTTCAAAAAAGCTGCACAAGCTCCATTATATATGAAATCTTCTATTACGAATAAAATGAAAATTAAACTTTTTAATAATATTGGTGGTTGCTGCAAAGCATTATCTGATTTGCAATTAGGCGAATTTAGCGAATGGAAAAAACTTGATGGATTAAATGAATTTTATAGTATTACGAATTATTACCTTATAAAAAAAGATGGGTTATCTAATTTAGTACTATCATTACAAGGAGAAGAATTATATATCCATAAATTAGAATTATCACTATCAATACTATCTCCTGAAGAACGGAATTATGCCATATCAAAGTTTCAAGAATCTGTACTCAATATAGTAAGAATACTTTCATTAAGTTTACCGGATGATATATATAATTTCGCTAAAAAAAACGATTGTAATTATAGCGATGATATTTTCTCATTAAGTATTAAAACTGAAATTTTAGGAAATATGGAATCATTTACATTGGCTATAAAATCCAAATAACAGGTTGACGTATGAATAGTATATGATTGATGATTGTAAAATAGTATAAAAATATCGGGTAGTGATTGAGCTACCCGATAAATGAGAAGTTTAGCTACCGAAATCGTTACCTATTTGTCACCTAAACGGTCATAGGTAACGAAACCTACCGGACGGCGTTCTTTCTGCTGCTTCGACTGGCTTAGAAGCTGGGTAAGGGCTTGGTACAGTTCGTTGAACTGTGCATCGGTGCTTACCTCCAGTTCCTCAATGCGCCTTAACAGCTCCTCGTAACCTATTACCATTTGGCGCATGAGGACGAAAGCCCGCATGATTGAAATGTTTACTTCTATGGCTACTTTGGAACGGAGAACCGAAGAAAGCATGGCTACGCCTTGTTCTGTGAAAGCCATAGGCAAGGCTGCGCCAAAGTTGTAGTCAGGAGGTATCACATTTTGTGATACCCCTATGGATAACAGCAAGTTGGCTTCTTCTTTGGAAAGTACAAACATAAAATCGCCCGGAAAACGCTCGATATTGCGCTTGACCGCCTGCTTTAAGGCTCGTGTTTCCACTTGGTAGAGTTCTGCCAAATGATAATCGAGCATTACCCGGTAACCTCTTACTTCAAAAATTTTGTTTTGGATAATCTGTAAGTCCATAATCGTATATTTTAGGGGATTTAGTAATGTTGGAATAATAGTAAGGACTGGTCACAAATTGTGACCAGTTCCCAACAATCAAGATTACATAGCGACTTCCTTGTAAATCTTTTCGATGCCGACAAACTTCTTGTCAAGCCCCTGCATATCGCTGCCTATCTTGCTGTTAGTGATGCGGGCATAGATTTGGGTCGTTTCAATGTTCGTGTGTCCCAACATTTTAGACACCGTTTCAATAGGTACGCCCTTTGACAGCGTGGTAGTCGTTGCGAACGTGTGACGGCTCATGTGAAATGTCAAGTTCTTTTTAATACCGCACACATCGGCAATCTCTTTCAGGTACGCATTTAGTTTCTGATTACTGATTATGGGAAGTATCTTGCCATTCGGTAACTTACCCTTGTACTTCTTCAAAATCATCTTGGGAATATCCAGCAGGGGAACATTAACGTCCGTATTCGTCTTTTGCCGCTTTGTCATTATCCAAAGGTTGCCGTCAAAGGACTTGCGGATATTGTCTTGCGTAAGCCCGGCTACATCTATATAGGCAAGTCCGGTAAAGCACGCGAAGATGAACACGTCGCGCACCTGTTCCAGCCGTTTGCAGGTAAATTTCTTTTTCAGAATTTTTTGCAGCTCCTGTTCCGTCAGGTAGCCTCTGTCCACCCGTTTCAGACGGATTTTGTAATTGACGAACGGGTCGGCGAAAATCCAGCCGTTATTTTTCGCCACGATAACGATCATGCGGAATGTCTGCATGAACTTGGCCGACGTATTTTCATTGCAGCCGCATTCCGTGCGCAGATAGGTTTCAAAATCCGTGATGAACACGTGGGTAATTTCTTTCAGGGCGATGTCCTTGATCCGGTACTTGGATTGCATGAATGCTTCCAGACGCCGCATACAACGGTCGTATTTGGCGTAAGTCGCCGCACTTTTGCTGATACCGACCAATTTCTTCACGTCTTCGTTGTGCGAGCGGAACAGTTCCAATAGGGTCTGCTGCCGCGACGTGATACCCAGAAAGGCGTTGCGTACCTTTTCCGCCGTCACATACGCTTCATGTACCTCGATGTCGTGATAGTGATTTTTCAATGTCGTCCGCACATCTTCCAGCAGGGAATTAAGCTGGCGTGCTTTCAAGGAATTGCCCTGCATTTTCTGGGAGTTTACGTCCCATAAATCGGGTTCCACGTCCAGCTTGGAACTGAATTGCGCGATTTCTCCGTTTACGGTCAGCCGGATCATAATCCCCGCCTTGCCCTCCTTGTTCACTTGATTCTTCCGAATGTAGAAAAGAATCCTGAATGTACTCTTGCTCATAATACCTCCTTCTTGTGTTCCTTTTACTTTTGCGCAAAGGAACGGTTAATAATTGGGTTATGAGCAGACACTTTGAGGACAATAAGCGACAAATCAACGACTTGCATCGAAAATCGTTACTAAAATCAATCGTCCGTTTTCAGTAACGATTTAGTAACGGTACTCTGTCCAAACGGGGCTTTTTTGTGTCTTTCGGATGTCCGAGAAGAGAAATAAAAAATCACGTAAGACCTTGATTTTACGGGGTTTGTCATGCTTTGACCACTTCTTTGGGGGCTGTGGAGAGAAAAGCATCCTGATGGTAGCGGAAATATCGGAAATCTATGTCACCAACTTTCAGAAAATGATGTCCGATAAAAATTATACGCCGCAGGAACTTACCGCTATATCTTTCGGATATGCCAAATTACTGGAAGAAAGTGCGGACGTATTGCAGGATTTAAAAAACGTGGTAAACATTAGCGGTATGTCAATGACCGATGCCGAACGGCTCGCCCTGATTGACCGGGCATATACCAGCCTGCTGAATTACCGCAATCCTGTGAACTGCTATATCTGTAAAAATATTTCCGTTTCCTGCCTGAGGGCTAAAAAGAAGAACGATACAGACTGGGTAATGGCTCTTTACGGCTCGGTTGATGAACGCTACCCGCAGCGACAATAACCCGCACGGCTTTATCATGGAAGCGTTCACTATCACGGAAAACAAGGATTTGCAAACACTTAAACGGTAAAAGTCTGAAAGTGAAAAAGAATTGCATCGAAAAGGTGCAGGATTGGGCGGACGACAAATTGCTACTGGTGGAACTCTACGAAAAAAACGGCGGATGGTATCAGGTTATCAGAGTGGAGAACGCCGACATCGTGAACGCTGAAGTGATTAACGAACTTAAAATCAAATAAGGATGAAACGGTCTTTAATCAGGCACACGCACAAAGGTATCTGCAGAGAATGAAAGCCTTGTAGGTTACGGCAGGAATGGCGGACGGTGTACACTGGAATGATAACACGGATTTTGCTTACCACATCGGGGCGGCATACAGTGTTTACACCAAAAACGCAAACCGCTGGGTACTCGGCGGGGAATACTTCGAAAAACGGTATAACTACAAAGACATAAATATACCCGTACAGCAGTTTACCGCAGAGGGCGGCTATTACCTGAACTTCCTTTCAGACAGGCGGAAAACTTTTTCCTTTCACTGGGATTGTCGGCACTCGCCGGGTACGAAACGAGCAACCGGGATAAAAAGCTATTGCCGGATGGCTCTACATGGCTGGATAAGGATTGTTTTGTGTAAGGTGGGGCTTTAACGCTGGAACTGGAAGCCTACCAGACTGACCGGGTGGTACTTCTCCTGAATGCAAGGGAACGGGCGTTGTTCGGATCGGACATCGGCAAGTTTCACACGCTGGTAGGCGTAGGAGTAAAATTTATCATCAACTAACCGCTATATAATAATGTATATGAAAAATGTAATATATAAAATCATTATGGGCTGCTACATCGTGGCCGCCCTTGTACTTGTCACTACCTGTAATGACAGTTTGGATATTCAGTAGGCATACCCGTTCACCGTCGAAACGCTGCCCGTATCCAAAAAACTGAAAGTCGGGGAAATGGCAGAAATTCGTTGCCAGTTAGTTAGGGATGGGCGTTACCTGCCGACCACCTACCAAATAAGGTATTTCCAACCGGATGGAAAAGGTACTTTAAGAATGGATAATGGCACGGCATTTTTACCGAATGATTTCTACCCGCTGGAGAAAGAAACATTCCGGCTTTATTATACCTCCACATCGATCGACCAGCAGACCATTGACGTGCATGTGCAGGACAGCTTCGGGCAGTTGGTACAACTGACATTCAGTTTTTATGTAGAGTAAATCTTTATGTAAAGTGTCAATATAATCATTATTGATATTCAATTGGTTATATTGATACTTTACTGTACAACTTAGCATAAAATTAGAACAAAGAATGAGGGTTTGGTTTTCTTATCGTAATTACCAGACACTCATTCTTTCAATGATTACTTGCCAAAGTTCTTTAACCATTCCAGCAAATTCCGGTTGTTGTCCCATTGTCGGGTTGTTTCAGTTTCCGGTATTAATTTTATATAGTTCTTTTCGAGAGCCTCCCTTTTTTGTAGAGAGTCGGCTTTAGCATAAACTTCCGTTGTTTGTACAGAAACATGCCCTAAGATGTCACGAATATAAACCAAGTTAATGCCAGCTTGGAGCAAATGCATCGCTTTACTATGCCGGATAGAATGACAACTAATTGACTGTGGGATAATCTGCGGATTAACATGTCTTGCCATGTCCACATAATTTTCAGAATATACGCAATACCCGCCCGTGTCAATCTTTCTTTTCTGCTATTAAAAAACAGGGGATGCTTCAAATGGCACGTTTCCATCAAATGGTTTTCATCCATATACTGTTTCAACAATAGTACTTGCGCTTCCATTAATGGTACAACCCTGTATTTTCGTCCTTTTCCAAACAACCGTATAGTATATGGTGTACTTGCTACATTGACAGCTTCCGGAGTCAGGTTTATGATTTCCTGTACTCTTGCTCCGGTGTCATACATAAGAGCTAACAAGGCTAAATTCCTTCTCCCTTTCGGTGTTTCTCTATCAGGCTGTTCCAACAGAAGTTTTATGGCATCCACCGTAAGGTAGCTAATCGTTTTTTGTTCCACTTTCTTCATCTTGATGGATAATATTTTTTGCCACCTGTCAAGTTGTGCAATATCTTCATATTGAAGATATGACACAAAAGAGTGTATTGCCGCCAACCAATAATTACGGGTGGATGTACTACAGTTACGTTCATTCTGTACCCATTCGAGGAAATCAACAATAACACATTTCGACAGTTTGTCCAAGGTTAATTTCTCAACTGGTATATTTTTCTCTTCTTTCATGTAACGGATAAATTGCATGAAAGTGTCCCTGTATGCAAGTATTGTATGGTGGCTCATACCCCTTTCATGGGGTAGGTATTCCGATAAAAAACGACTTAAATGTATTGCAAAGTCCGTGCTTGTTTTCATAGGCTTTATATATTAGGATATACGAAAGAAGTGAGCTGTGAGCATTGTTCTGCTAATTCCGGGAACATTTCGTGAGCCAATCTGACATACTGTCCGGTAGCGGAAAGGGACTTGTGTCCCAGACATGCGGATATGATTGGCATGGCAACATACAAATCCATGTCGTTACGAACCATTTGCTCTAATGCGTGTACAGCCATTGTATGGCGCAGGTCATGAAGACGTGGTCCTTGACAGTTCCCGGTATATGGTATGCCACACCTGCGTAAGATTTTCCGAAACCATTTGTATATAGCCTGCTGCTGGCACGCCGTTCTGTCAGGCTTTATGAAAAACAGGCTGTTGGGACTATTAATATTCTTCAATGGTATCCTGTCACGATAGAGCTGGTATTGTGCCATAACCGACCTGAGCTCATCGTTTATTGGAACAAGACGCTCACATCCGTTTTTACTTTTACAGATATGGATATATCTGTCATTTATGTTTATGTCCTCATTTCTGATGGATAAGGCTTCGGATATACGAACGCCTGTGCTGTAAAGCAAACGGAGAATTGAGGGAACACAAAACAAAGTATTTCTTACGTCATTGTTACGTAAGTGCAGATTATCGCTACACGCAAAGATATTCTCCATCTGTTCATGTGTAAATATATAGGGTGCATACCCATCACGCATACTGCGTGTATAACGTGGTAACTGAGGAATATAGCATTCACAACCGTTTCTGCTCATGAACCGGGCTAATTGAGCCCACGTGGAATATTTCCCATGTAGAGTACCGATGCGGTCATTTATTCTGGAACTACGCCATTTATCTATGATTTCCTTTGTTATGATAGGCGTTTCTATGTTGTTTTCGACATAAAACCTATCTATTTCAAGAAGTTTGTACTTGATTGCACGTGTATTATATCCTACCGCTTCTTTTAATGCCGCAAATCTTTCTAAGTAGAAAGACAGTGCGCTTTTGTATTCTACTTTTTTACTCATAGAAAGCTCCTCCTCTTTGTGTATAAAATTCATCCGACACTGCCGGAACCGGAAGTGAGCATTTAAGCAACGAAGTAATGTCCAAATGCAGATATGTCATGGTAGTGGTACTACTTTCATGTCCCAAGATACCAGTAATGACGGGTATCGGAGTTTCATAGTTTATAAGACAGCTTGCCAGACTATGTCGCAAGGAGTGCGCCCCGTGATGTCTGTTTCCTATCTTAATATCAGATTCTTCGATTATTTTCCTGATAGCCCCGCATACAATGCCGGATGTGACAGGTTTATATGGTGCTCTGGAAGATATAAAGATTTGTTGGGAAGTGGATTTTGGGCGTCCATATTGAAGATAGTCTATTATAGCGTTACCAATGTCAGCCAATAGTGGCAATGTTATTTCTTTACTTGTCTTATATTGGATAATGGTTATCTCATTCTTTTCCCAATTGATATTTGCAAACTTGAGTTTTGCAATGTCGGAAGCCCTAAGTCCAAGACGGCTTGCCAACAAGAACATGGTATAATCCCGTTTTCCGACACTACCGCTTCTGTCGATGGAATGCTCAATGCGCATGACTTCTTCCTTGTTGAAAAAAGAGGGAATACGTTCTTTCCTACGCCATCGGTATGCTTTCAATATTTCCTCATAGTTACTTGCAGTGATATGCTTCTCGTGCCAAAAACGAAATAACACATGTAAATAGCTAACTATGAGTGATTTTGAATTTTCCCAAGTTGAAATAAACTGTAATATGTGATGCTCTTTTATTGATTTCACGGTAGTTATGCCTTGTTTGGTTAGATAGGTCAAAAAATGGTATAATCCTCTTCTGTATCCACCTGTTGTAATCGGACTTCTCCTATTCTCTTGTAAATGGGAAATGAATAATTCCATGTAAGAACCGATTTCTCCACACAAGGGGTAATCTACAGGTTGGAATGCTTTTTCTCTCACATACCCCAATTTAAGATAATCATTTAGAAAACGAATGCTTCTTGACATGGATGCTGCTGTCGGACTGTTATCCATATCCGGGTAACAATCTATGATGAAGTCATTCCCTAATCTCTCTGAATACATGGTTTCCCCTTTGGCTTCCATGTATGAGAGAATGCCACGCTTCCATAATGATTTGTACTGAAACAGAGTACTGGGGGTGTAATTGTTATTAACCAAAAACTGGTAACACCCTGAAACAAGCTGATTGATTTCTCTTTCCATAAAATATTGTTTAATGCTGGCTGAATTGCCGATGCAATGCAAATATATTTATGGAAAGAGTTTATGAAAAGCTGTACTCGCAGTTATCTAATTAACAGAGCTATAAATTTATAGAAAAGATTTGCTTTACATAAAGATTTACTCTACATAAAAGTCATTATGCAAAGCTTTGCATAATTCGTTCAACAATGAGAGCAAAGACGAAGAGGAGGTGCAGTTATGATTTACGTAGGATACAAGAAACATCCGCTCGGCGACGAGCAATACACGCCGCGTCATGCGGTACTGCCGATTATCAAGTTCCTGCCACGGCACGCCGTCGTCTGGTGTCCGTTCGATACCGAGAACAGCGAGTTTGTCATCGCGCTGAAAGAGGCAGGGCACGAGGTCGTCTTCTCGCATATCTTCATGGGGCAGGACTTCTTCGAGTATGAGCCGCCGAAGTGGGATATGATCGTTTCCAATCCGCCGTTCAGTCGCAAGCAGCAGGTCGTGGAACGCTGTCTTGCGCTGGGTAAGCCGTTCGCGCTTCTGTTGTCGAATTTGTGGTTGAACAGCAGTGCTCCCTGTCGATTTTTCAAAGAACGGGAGATGCAAATACTTCTGTTCGACAAACGGATAAACTACTCGGAAAAGAACGCCGTGTATTTCGGTTCGAGTTACTTTTGCCACAAGGTGCTGCCCAAGCAAATCGTATTTGAACACCTTGCAACGGTCAAGGGGGAAAAGAGCCGGATGTGGGCGGATATGGAGAAAGTCAGGGCGTTGTAATATCGGCTATGCTATATAGACAATACCTCCGGCAGTTTGGGCTGTCGGAGGTATTCTTTTTTTCGAGACGGTTTCAAGCGACGTCAAATAAGGAGAGTTGCCTCGGCTCTAAATATTGCTGTTTGATCTCTTTGAGTTTCGCCATGAGTCTGCGAATCTTCGAGGCATTGTAGTTGCAACCGTCGGAGCTATGCTCCATCGCATAGGTGTAACGCTGTTCCAATTCGGTGATGCCTTGTTTTACGGCGGTTTTGTAGTCGCTGATCGGCTCGTCCCAGACCGACGGATGGCTGCCGCCGCCTGCACCGCCCGTGCTCCAATCGACCGTAACGGCATACGTGCCGTCTATCGACTGCCCGATAAGGATTGTATTGAATATATCCAGCTCGATACGCTCCACGATAGGGATCATCCCGCGTATCCATCCGTACTCGTCGAATTGCTTGGCCGCATAGCCGAAAAGCAGTCCACGTTCGTATGTCCGCACGTTAAGGATAATCTTGTGGACGCTGTTTCCGAAACTCTCGAAATAGGCGATCTGTTCGGCGTTGTCCCGACGGACGGCCAAGAGGTAACGCAGGACTGCGTTACGCTCTACTCGGCACGGGTTGTATTCCAAAATTGCCTCTAACTTCTCTTGCTTGGTATATTCTTGTATAGGTTTCATAATGATTCTATTTAGGTGGGTTGAACTTATGCCGAAATAAGGTTGGTGATGGAGGTATGGCGTTGCAGCCATTCCTGCACATACTCTGCGTTGTATTCCGAGGTAATGACCGCTGTGCAGTCGTCCGTCTGCGTGAAGCGTGTGCTTTCGTAGCTGTCGATCCACTCTTTGAGCGAGGCGACACCCCATGCTTCCACGTCGTCGAAATAGTTGTCCAATGTGCGGATTGGCTCCGCAAAGGTTACTATCAATGTCTGGTAATTTACTGTGTTCTTTTTCACCGTTCGTCTATTTATTGTTTCTATTATTCAACCATGTATCCCGTTTTGCTCGGCACTCCTCCAATGTCGGGGCGACGCAGGAGAACAATTCGCCGTCCGTATGTCGGTAGTCGTATTGACAAAGCCGTTTCTTTCTGCGTGGGGAAAGAGTGAGGGTAAAATACTCGTGGCGTTCTTCTCCCGTCGGGCAAACCGATACGCCGTTTACTGTCATTTTCGTTTTCATTGTCATAATCTTTTAGGGGTTAAAACTCTGCTTTCATCAGCCTGCACCTGAAATATTGGGTTTGGCCGCTGGGCTTGCGCTGGTGTACCCATAGATGATGTGCGCCGAAACCGTACACGAAATAGTCGTCGAGCGGCACTTGGGTTTTCAAGCGTTCGATACCTTGCCGCAGGCTCTCTTCGCCATCGGCAAAAAGAATGGTGTTCACAAGGCGGAAATAGGTCTCCGTCACTTCGTCGCAATAAGGGCAAAAGAAAGATTCGATCGTTACGTTCATAATGCTTTGTAATTAGAGTGTTAATAACCAAAAGAAAAAACCGAAAAGGGCGACCGCAGAAAGCAGGAAGACGATGCAGCCGAACAGAAAGCGGATAATACCCTCTATAATCTCCTTGCAGAGCCATAGACCTATCGACCATGCCCAGATACTGTCGCCGAACATACTGCTGACAAACATTTCCAGAACCAACCAAAATGCGATTTTTAATGTTGCTTTCATCTTTGACCTCCTTTTCTTGATTGATGCGGATTTGAGAGTGGAGGGAGTGAGTTTCTTATCCTAATCTGCCGCTCGTTTATCCGACATTTTTTTTTTGATGCGTCTTTCGGTCGCGTCGGTCGTTTCGTTTCAGGGGCTTTTCGGTGTAGAGGTTAGGACGTACAAGGTTTTTGAGAACAAATACCTCGCAACCGCAAGGACGCATGGAAGATTTTTCGCAAAACCGCAAGGCTCGACCTTGTACGTCCGTCAAGACCTCGTAAACACCTTTGCACCTGCAACGTAACGACGCCACGACGCGATGGGAAGACAGCGAAAATGGAGGTAAACGAATTATTAGGCAGATTTGAGAAATATATTATCTCTGTTTTCTAAGAAAGAGTTAAATAAAGTATTACATTGTTTACTGATAAGAACTTTTTCACTATATTCGTAACGCCTTTGATATAAAGTATAAAGCAGAAAATGCCGAAATAAAGATTCAAACAGAATATGAGCCGAATAGATATTGACGCAGCAATAGATTGCCTTTTGGTTAAGACGAGGGGAGAACTTTTGTCAAGAATAGAACAATTATCCCATAATGTTGCAATTGAAGATACGAATACAAAAGCTTATTGCCATATGCTGAAAATTGATGCAAATGGTAATATTCGGCTTAAAGATTTAATAGATTACATAGACACTAAATTAGTGGAATATGCTATTCCTAAAAAAGATATTGATCTTGCAAGTAGATATTTGCAAGAAACAGGGTCTCCAGCCAAGATTATCGAGCTGAAGAATAAGGCAAATGCACTTTTCACTGATTTAGAGAAAACAGGTGAAGGTGGAGAAATTTTATTATATATATTAACTCAAGAGTTTTTGAAACTTCCTCAATTGCTTAGTAAAATGTCTCTTAAAACATCGGGACAACTTCATTATCAAGGCGCTGATGGTATTCATGTGGGATTTGATGACAAAAAACAGAATCTACATTTGTATTGGGGTGAATCAAAAATGTATAAAAATATAGCCAGTGCGATCTCGGCTTGCGTTGATAGTATTAAAGGATTTTTGTTAGATACTTTAGGTGCTTCATCAACTCAAGAGCGCGATTTGCAACTGATTACTTCAAATATTAGTGCAAATGTCAATGATCCTGATTTTGAAGATCTTTTAGTCCGATTTTTTGACAAAGACGATGAATTGTCTAATCATTTAGTTTACAAGGGAATATGTTTTGTAGGATTTGATAGTGATAAATATCCTATAGATAGTGATTTAAGTAGGACAACAGACCTTATCAAATCTCAATTCGATGAAGAATTAAAT
>OGLI01001614.1_pt1 | contig 13457 bp, 8 predicted proteins | sample 1572661 | NCBI WGS metagenome assembly OGLI01 (sample SAMEA2581901, study PRJEB24529) | metagenome | biome: Human gut stool | place: China | collected 2011 | reverse complement strand
CTTTTTATCTTCCGCAGATTTGAAAATCAATCTCAAGAGATTGATTTTTCGTTTGCCGCAGATTGATTTTCGTTTTGGCGCACAAATTTTCCCTATTCTCAACTCGTTGTATACGAGTTGTTTATAAATCCCTTTTTCTGTCCTCCATTTACCGGATGGAATCGGTTTGGAAAATGGCCGGCATGTCCGGCTCGGTATGTTCATAGTCGTAGGGCGAGGGGGCTATGCCTCCGTCCCCGGGCCCTGAGGTGCCGCTGTTGGTACGTATGCGCCCGTCGGCGATGGCGATGTCCCAGTCCGTGCGTGCGGCGTAGGCCTGTTGGGCGAGGGTGTCGGTCACGGCACAGGTGCCTACCACGGTATGTGTCACCATCGAAAAGTAAGTCCACCGGCCCTTTACGTTAGGGATGACGGCCATGCGGTCTGCCGCAGGGCCGCCGGTGGCGAGGGGGTGCTCGGCGGAACAGGCTGCCGCGAGAAGGGAGAGGCACGCTAGGCGTGCGAGTTGTTTTTTCATTCGTTCTGTCTTTTTAAGTTATTCCGGTTATTCTGTTGTTCGGTAGCGCAGGGTGATGGTCTGGCCGTCGGTGTCGGGGTTGGCGAAGCGTATCTTGGCCTGCCGACCTTCGGCCGTGCGCAGGAGGAAGGTACGGTCGGTTACGTTGCCTGCCTCGTCGGTGTAACGAAAGGCCGAGGCGGAGACGGGAGCGTCTTCTGCGGTCCGGATGCTGAAAGGGTTGCTGCCGTCGCGCAGCTCCACTGGTAGGGGGCCACGGTAGGGGTATTCCAGGGGCTGCGCCCCACGGTAGTCCACGATGGAGAGGGCCGTGACGCGCCCCGTGCCTTTCACCTTGCCCCTGAAACCACGCAGGATATTGAGGTAGAATGTTTCGCCGCCGCACCCTTCTTCCGTCATGTATTCGGTCAGGTCCAGGGCTATTTCGATATTTCCGGGCATGTATTGTCCCTGCATGGGGTAGTCTCCCCCTTGGTTGTAGAAAGCCCGGCAGGTGTGGTAGCCGATGATGCCCCGTTCGTCTACGTCGCTTTCCGTGGCCAGACCGAAAGAGAGGTCGTTGCGTGAAGAGAAGTCGAGCGCGAGGCGGAAGACTACGAGGGGGCGGTGGATGCGCACGCGGATGGCTTCCACCGTGCTGCCCAGTTGCTGTTCGGGCACGCGGGTATCACGGAAAAAGTCGTAGGGGAGATAGAAGCGTCCGCGGTCGTGGCTATGGGTGCCCCAGGAGTTGACCACGATGAAGGCTCCCGTGTGCGGTGTCCCCTGTGCGTCGGTGTAGACGACCGTGTCGTCGTATCCGGCTATGGTGAGGGCGTGTGCCCCGTCTGTGGCAAGGCCTTTGAGCAAGGAGCGGTAGCCGGTGAGCGAGGGACCTTGGTAGTCGTCGTCGATCTCCCATCCACGGCTCATGGCCGAGAAGGTGAGCACACCGCCCACCGCGCTGCCGTCGCCGGCATCGTATAGCCAGCGTTTCATCAGGGGGATGCTGTCGGCAAACGTCAGCACCTCCTGCGTGCGGTATTGCAGGGCCTTGTAGTATTTGTCATATCCCGTGGCCCATTTGAATTGGTAGGTGCCGGAGATGCCGTAGTCCTGTTCGGTCATGATGCCGTAACGCTCAGACAGGTAGAGGCCCTGGTCTACAAAGTCGCCCTGGTCCTGTCCGTCATTGAGCAGGTTCCACGAAAACTGATAGCTGAAGCGATGGTCGGCAGAAGCATGTGCGTCGCGGTCGAGCAGGCGGTTGATTTCGTAAGTGAACATGTAACCGATGCCGGAAGCCTGGGCACAGGAACCGCCCATCTGATCCAATATGGGCGGAAAGAATTTCCGTGTGGAATTGTCCACCGCAGGCGGTAACTGTACTTCTGCCCGGCTTTGCAGGCGGAAAGGTGTGCGCGGCAGGTGCATGTCGCTTCCGTCGGGGACTTGCGCCCATGCGCCTTGGGCGCATAGGTGCAAGGTTATGCATAAGAGAGGTATGAGTTTACTTTTCATGGATGCGGCGGTAGGTTTTCAGGGCTTCCTGTCGGACGGTATCGGGGAGCGATGCGTCTTCACTCATTTTCAAGGCTGTCGCCGCGATGTCGGCGGCATGGCAGGAAACGGTGTGCCATCCTAAGGCTTCGAGCAGCAAGATTTGAGTGTTCCCGTCTCCGCAGTCCTGCAGGTAAACCAACAACTCCGGAACTTTGTGGTGCGGCAAGGTGTTGCGCAGGGCACGGATGGTGAAGGTCCGGTCTTTTTCTGAGGCTTCGCCCTTTACCACCTTGTCGATGTCGGTGGTCAGACGGTCGGCACTGTGGGCTATGGTATTTCTGATTTTACCGCGGAGGTTGTTCTTGTCGAGGTATTGTACGGATGGCGCATCGAACTGCCGGTCGAATTCGGCGAGCAGGTCTTCTTTGGGGAAGCAGGCGAGAGCCGTCATGACATTAAAGTTGCAACGGTCGCTGGTATTATTGGCGATAGACAGCCGGATGAGGGCCGGAATAAGACGCCGGTCGCCGTTTTTGGCGATGAAGCGTATCGCTTGGCGCTGTACCAGTTCGTAGGCATCCTGCGAGGCTTCCGTCACGGCTGTAATGAAATGGTCGTCGGGGGTGGCGGAGAGGGCCATCAGCGCTTCTAAGCGGACTACGCCGTAAGGAGATTCACGATAGATGCGGAGCAGGTCGGCCGAAGAGAGCGCACCGGCTCTTCTCAACTGTTCGATGGCCAATGACTGCACGTCCGGCAAAGGGCTTTTCAACAGCTTTTTCCAAGAAGAAGCCTTATTTTGTAACAGCAGGCCGTCCACATCCACACTTCCGGGTACGGGGGCAAAGCGGAACGTGGGATCACCGATGACATGGGACTCCAGGAGATTGGAAAAGCGTACTACGTCTCCTACGCAACCGCCTTGGGCTGTCAGTCCGATGAAACGATCGTACCATTTGTCTTGCAAGGCATTGACTGTATTGGCTATGACAGCCACCGTAGAGCCTGGCTGGAAGATGTATTCGTTCGCTATGCAGTCATCCTGGTGGAAGGAGCCGCAGAAGCAGGCATCAATCACTACGACGGGTACATTGGGACGATAGCCGAATATTTTGAAATCCTCCAGATGCAGGTCTTCGTTAGCTACAAGAGTAGAGTCGGCAATGCGCAGGCTGTCGGCCAGCGGGTTGTCGCCGAGCCAGGTGGACGGCAGGTCGAAACGCTTCTCCAGTACCACGCGCAGGGAGTCGTAATTACGTCCTCTTTCGCGGGCTTCCTCCACGTGCATCCTCACGTTGCGGATGATAAACTCCTTAGCCTCGCGCACCGTACGGATGGGAGCCGTGCCGTTCAGGTATTCCGTGTCGAAATAGCCGTGGTGGTGCAAGATGGCCAGGTCCAGGTCGGTACGCATCATTTCGTTCATCAGATGTTCTTTTACCGGATTGTGGTCGGTGTGGTCCATATAGCTGATGCGGTTGGTGCGTCCGGCCAATGAGGGAAAATGTTCGAAATAAGTCGCTTTCTCGTCCATGCGGGCGGTTTTGGATTCGGAGATATACCCGTGGCCGCTGAAGAAAAACAGTTGTCCGAGCGCCCGTTGTCTTTCTTTCTCCCTTACAGCCTTGGTCAGATATTCCCTGAGCTTCTGGTAGCGGGAGCTTTCAGGCGTGTCGGTAGGCCGGATACGTCCGCTGTACAAGTCCGGATAGACTTTCTGGCTGCTTTGGGGAGTGAGGGAATAATAAAAATAGGGCTTGTCTTCATCCTTATCCTGAAACTCGAATTGTAGGCCGAAGTCATCGTAGAACCGGTCTGAAGGGACAGACGACTCGCGGCGGTCATTCTTTTGGTTCATCTTAAAGGCACTGGTCAGGTGCTGTGCGTCGCGAACCATGACGATGGGGATGTCGCCCACGAAAACAGTCCCTACGATAGGTTCGGATTTCTGTTCGTGCAAATGTTTCAGGGTGGCACGGATGGAGTCGGGCACCTGCCACCGGTCGATGACCGTGTATACTTTAAGGCCATGCAGGCGCTCTATGGCGCGGGCATAAGCGTCTACTTCAGGCCGTGCTTCCTGATAACTCACCGAGTCGATGACGATGGCAAATCCGTTACGTGCCGCAATTTGAACCGTAAAAGCCAGACAAGTAAGGACGGATAATAATAGTTTTTTCATTATGTTTCTTGTTCTATGAGGGTTATTTCAATCGTTTATAGGTTTTCAGAGCTTCTTGGCGCACTTGTTCCGAGTGGGAAGTGTCTTTCATGAATTTTTCCACTACGGGGATTACCTGTGCCGAAGTATAGGCCTGGCGGTGCCATCCCAAAGCCTCGAGCAACGGTAACAGCAGTTCGTCGTCTTTTAGCGTGGCGGCATAACCGGCTACTTGAGGCAACAAGTAAGGCGGGCAATAGATTCGCATGGAGTTGATTTGTGTCAAAGCACGTTTGTGCGACATTTCTCCTTTACACAGCTTTTCAATCTCTTCGTCCCATCTTCCGGCATAGTTTTCGGCGTTTTTCAATACGCCTTTGGCATAAGTTTCGGGTTGGACCACGTAGGGAGCCACTTGCCGGAGTCTGTCCTCTACGGCGGGGAGCAGATTCTGTCGGGAAAAGAACTGTGCGCCTTGCAGGGCATTGAATGCCACTCGCGCCGATGTATTTACGTCGCAGAGTTTCCCGGCCAACGTATTTGCCAGACGAGGATCACCGTTTTTGATAAGCGCATTGACTGCAAAACGCTGCAGCAATTCGAAATTGTCGTCTGCTGCGTTTTCAATGGCAGAGACAAAGTCGTCGGAATGCCGTTGTTGGAGGAGCAAGAACGCTTCCAGGCGGACACTTTCGTAGGGTGACGTTTTCAGATATTCCAACAGGTGTTGGTCGGAGACGTCCTTGCTTTCTTGCAACTGGTGCAAGGCCAATGCCTGTATATCCGGATGGGGACTGTGGCGGAGCAACCTTTTCCAATCTTTCTGCTTGCCGGAACTGATGAGGTCATTAAGAGAGTGATCTTGTTCCGGAAAGAATGCAAAAGTCGGGTCGCCTACCACGTGCATTTCCAAATCGGGATTGAGTTGGTTCAGGAATCCTATCATAACACCCTGTTCCAGCAGACCGGCAAAGCGGTCCGGCCACTTGTCCTGAAGTACGTTGACAGAACCTCCCAGTCCGCAGATTGTCTTTCCCGGTTGGAATATGTATTCGTTGGCAATGCAGTTCTCACGATGCCAAGAACCGTTGTAACAGGCGTCCCAAAAGGCTACTCTGCAATTCGGCCGGAAAGCGTAGCGGGCGAAATCAGACAGCACAATGTTGGTCATGGCGCTTTCCAAAGAGTCGTCCTTTGCCAAAGCGCTGTCGTCCAGCTCCGCCATCCAAGCGTCGGGCAACTGGTCGCGGCTTTGTAAGTTTCGTCTGATACTGTCCGTATCATATCCGAAATGCCGGGCACGGTTCAGGGAGGAGCGGTAGCAATGCAGCAAGTACTCGCGTGCTTCTTCCGCAGTTGAGGGTTTAGGCCAAGCACTGAGGTACTGTGTGTCGTAATCGCCATGATGGTGCATGAAAGCCACGCTCAGGTCCGGCGACATGAGCGCGTTCATCAATTTTTGTTTGATGAGTTTCTCGTCGGAATAGTCCATGTAGCGGTAGGCATTGGGACGGTGTGCGAGCGAAGGGAAGTGGGCATGCATGGAAGCCATTTCGTCGATATGGGCCGTTTTGGATTCTGACAGACTGCCGCTGCCTGTATAGACAAAGACGGACATCATACGTTCGGGATGCAATTTTGCTTCCGTTGCTTTCTGCAAGTAAGCTTTGAGCTTGGTGTAACGTGAACCGGGTATATCGCCGTCGGTGGGACGGATGCGTCCGGAAAACAAATCGGGGTGTACTTGCTGACTTCCCCGTGCCGATAATGAATAGTAATAATATGGAGCTGTACTGTCGCGTTTCAGAAAGTCGAATTGCAACGAGAAGTCGTCATAATAACGGTCTGACGGGACAGAGGATTCTTGCCAAGGCATTTTCTGGCTCATCTTGAATGCACTGCAAAGATGCTGTGCGTCGCGAATCATGGGAATGGGGATGTCACCGATAAATACGGCACCTATGATGGCTTCGTGAGGCCGGGCGTGCAGACCTTTGAGAGTAGCACGGATAGAATCCGGTACACCCCACCGGTCGACTACAGTATAGACTTTGAAATGTTGTTTGGATTCCAATGCCCGGATGTATTCAGCCAGTTCATGTTGAGCCTGTTGGTAGCTGATGGAGTCGATGACGACGGCAAAGCCTTTTCGTTCGGCGTGCAGTGTAGGGCAAAAGAATAGCACGCACCACAGGCTGATAATAGAGTAGATGTTTCTTTTTCTCATAAAACTAATCCTTAAAATTGCAAATATACTCCTGCGGTAGAAAGCGAACGGTTCGTACCGTCGAAAGTATCATCATATTCATTCTTGTCTGTATAGAACATGAAATCCGTGGATATATAAATGCCTAAAGTTATTTTCTTAGGAAGGGGGATATCTACTTGTGCCAAAGCCCCTATCAAGGCGTGTCCGGAAGCGGCATACTCGAATTGGGGACGAGTGTATACGGCAGAAATGTCTTCATCGGCTGTTCTGGTGTTTCCATTGCCGTAAGTGCGGCTCAACGGTATACGGTAACCGCCATGGATAGACAAGTCCAAACCTGCGGATTTGATATTCAGGAACTTGCCTGCAGAGAGTTGTGTGGTTAGTAAGGTAAATGTTTGTTTGGCTTTTCCGGTGGACAACTGGTGATTGTAGGCAGATGATGTGAATGCGGCCAAAGCGTCTACGAAGAAATCCTGCTTGTCATCTTTCAATCGTTCGAAGCGATATTCCAGTCCGGCGGTCATTCGCCGGTCGTCCTGAATTTTATATTTGCTGAGCGTCTCGTAATATACCAGATTTCCGTGTTCGGTGTCTGTCATCATTTTTTGGTCCCGCCATATACCTTTTCCGGAATGGTAGGATGCCGTCAATACCAGATGGTGACGTGTCTGACGGTGAGGGGAGAGAAGGAAACGGTTCTGAAGCATCCATTCATCCGAAGTATAGTCTCCTCCGTAAAATTTATAGGAAGAACCTCCGTCTGTAGCTTCTTCCGAAACATGCGTATAACGGACTTCCGTGAAATTCCCGTATTTTTTGTGTTCCGGTTCCCATACAAGTTGCAAGGCACCGGTATAATTCAGTCCCTTATATGCGCGTTGGTAGCCCGACACGTCGTTCGACGAGATTCGGTAATAGTCCCCCATACCTTTCATCAGGAAATAGCGGTGGCTATTGAGCGGATTGACCAACGTATAGGCGATGTCCGAATTATAAAAGGAAATGCCGGCCGTAGCACCCAGTGCCCATTGGGAGTTCAACCGATGCTCCGCTCCTACGTAAATAGGCAGGACGGTGGTTTTGGGGCGATGGTCTGTCTGGTCGGACAGGCTTCCTAATGTCAATCCGATAGAGATTCCCCCTTTCCAGGATTCATTCCATGCATAAGAGGCCGTCATGCCCATTTCAAAAGATTCCGTGGTAGCGTCGCTTGCCACTGAATCGCAAAGCACAAATGGGTTATCGGGGTTGAGAAAAAGGGTGGAGTTCCACTTCTTGTCTTTCTCTTGTAAATTGCGGTAACTGATGAAGCCCGACACGTCTACCTTGCCCAGATTTTTAATTCCCCCCATATAAAACTTGAGATGATTCGATTGTCTGCCTTCATCCACCGGTCGGTAACTTCCACGTCCAATCGTATAGTCCAGTTTGGCCACACCCTTGTTTTTGTAGGAATTGAAAGAGATGCGCGAGGGGTTCAGACTGGTATACCGGATATTGTCCGACACATTAGCCGAACTTTCATTCCATTCGCTTCGGCACTCTTCTAAAGATTGCGCATGCATTTGGACAAGAGAACCCAAACTCAACGACAGTAACAGGACGTAACGTTTCATTTTCTTTTCGGATTAAAACAGGGATGGGATTCGCTCCCGTCCCTGTCAGTTTTCATAATTATTCATCAACACTTGTAGGAGTCTCACCCGGAGTCAACGGCTGGTCGCGCAGGAAATCGGCGGCAGAATTGTTGGTGTCCTGATAGTAAGGCCGTCCGTTTTCGATTTTAGTCACTTTCCGGCGGATACATTTTGCCGAATACATCGGATTGCCTTTCACACCGGTGGCATCATCTTGCGGCAAGAACGTGGGGTAGTGGTTCTCGGTTTCCGGATCGTATATGTCTACTGCGTCAAGCACATATTTGCTGGGGATGACCAGATAGGTCATAGTAGTGGAAGAGGTTCCCGGTTCGTACATCACGCTCGACTCCAATGCCGCATAAGCTTCCGGTGTCATGCCTTCCGGTAACTTGGCCAGTACGTAAGACCGTCCCGATACGCCCAGGCCGAAGGCAAACATGTACTTGTTGTTGTGGAAGATTGTTTTCAAGTTGGGAGCAGCGTAATCCACATCGTTAGCATTATAATTCAGATAAATTTCCCAATCGGCATTGCTCAAGTCCGGGCAGCTTGCGTAGTCTGCCGCTTGCGACGCATCCTCGCCATATGCCAGTTTGTGGTTCGTGGCATCGTTGGCAATCAGGACGCTCTCACCCGGCTGGAGGGGATAGTCGTGCCCGTTTCCGGGGAATGCCACTACGGAACCTTGTCCGCAGGCGTAGAGGTCTTCGTAGCCGTTGGCCTGCCACGCATTCGCTGTTTGTTGGTTGCCGGCAGGTGCGGTCAGAATGAGATTGTCCAGATACTGTACTTCGTCTGAGTTGTTGACGATTTCGAAATAACTCTCGTGCATGTAATATTGTTTACTGCCAGAGTTATGAATCGTTTTGAAAATCAAGGAAGACTGCATGACTTTCTGTAGATTGACCGTCACCGGGGTATTGACATAAAGGTCCACCGACGTGCTGCCGCTGAGGTAGGCCTTAGCTTCATCGGCCACCTTGCCGGTGACCGTCACTTTGTACTGTCCCTGCGGAAGTTCTATCTCTTTCGGGTTAGCGTCCAAGGACAACGTGTCGTTTTTAGTGGTCGAACCCAAAATGAGCTTAAGCTCTTCCACGTTAGACGCTTCCACGTCCGACGGAAGGGAATAGCTGACCGTCAGTTTGTAACTCTTCATACCCTCGTCGTTATCTTCGCTACAAGACACGAAGGCAAGGCCGCATACGGCCATCATGGCTATGACGCCATTTTTAAGAAACTTCTTTCTCATGTTTTCTGTTTGTTAAATGTTTATATATAGGTGTGCTCTCAAAGTTTCAGCTTCAGTTCCGCTCCGAAGTACATGTCCGGGTATAGTTGCGTTTTGGCCAGGCTGTGCGGATTGGTGTGCCACTTCTTGGTATTGGTGAAGTTGTTGGCAATGACGGACAGTTCGGCCACACGGCCTATTTCTTTGGTAAAACGGAAACTCAGCAACGCCCATGGCTTGATGACATCCTTTTCGTACAAGTAAGGTTGTGTGCGGTACATGATGCGCGATTTGTCCGCATCGTCGGCATCGGCCGGGCTCCATGCCGTGTAGTGGCCCTGCTTGTCGTAGTATCCCACGGGGTTGATTACCAGGTAATCCTTGTCTTCGTAAGACTTGAGATAGTAGCGGCTGTTTCCGTTCTCGTCTTCGTAGATGGTTTGGGTACTTTCGTACCATACGACCTGTACCGATGTGGTGAATACCATTTTGATGGCCGGGATGTGGGTGATGAGCCGGAACGTGGAATTGAACCGGTCTCGCAGGTTCCCTCCGCCCGAAGGGAGCACGCCTACGTAGTCGAACGAAGAATTGATATAGTTCAGGGGCATGTTCTCATTTTTGCGCTTGATATGGAACCATGCCCCGCTGATGTTCAGCGAGGTGTGCAAGGGCTTGATTTCACCGAAGTCCAGTCCGTACTCGATGCCGTGCTTGTGCGTGGTCGTGCTGTTGGCCGCCCGGCTCCAGGTGTACATTTCGGTGGTCTTCGTCCGCAGGGCTGTATGCTCCGTCCCATCCACGCGGTAAGTCACGTCGCCGCTTGCGGCATCGAATACGGGGTCGGTTGCCGTGGCCGGCACGGTGTACTTGTCATAGTTTTGCCAGATGAGTTGTGACGTAAAGCCCAGTTCGTGCCGGTGGGATTCATGGAAGAATGTGGCAAAACCCTTTATCCTGTTGATGCGGAAAGACAGGCCCGCTTCCCATTTCGTGGAGCGTGCCGGACGCAGGTCGGGGTTAGCCGTATTCTTTACTACGTCCGTCGTGATCAATCCCAAACGGTCCTTTGTTTCCGTCCCGTATTTAGACAGGCTGGCATTGTCGAAATAGGCATAGTCGGGATAGAGGTACATCAGTGTGGGCATCTTGTTGGAGATGCCGAAACCTCCGGTCAGGGCCAGCAAGTCGAAAACAGGATTGTTCCGGCTGTCCAACAGGTTTAGCGTGGCGTTGACACGAGGCTCGGCTACGAGGAAGTGGCTGATACCTCCGCTTTGTTTCCGGTCTACAAACATGTTGCTGACGCGTACTCCGGCTTCCAGCATAAGCCCCATGGAACCCAACCCCTTACGCAGACGGCTGCTGGCAAAACCCGACAAGGTGCTTTGGGCAGGTATGTCCTTGTAGCTCCGTGGACGGAGAGTCTGTGCCCCTTGAGCCTGCGGCGGGTTATTTTCGTCGTAAGTGAATCCTTCACCCCGGTTGGCATCGTAAGTGTATTCTGCGCCGAGTTTCAGGTTGGCATAGTCGTTTTCCGAGATTTGCAAGTATTTGTTTGCCACAGCTTGGGCATACAGGTTGACGGGGATGCCCTCGATGCGGTAAGCCGATGTGTAGCCCACATTACGTATCTGAGCTACGTGTACACCCGGTTCGCGGGCTGTCGTGACCAGTCCGTCGGGATTGTTCACCCAATTGTCGTGGCTGTCTACCGTGCGTGACATTTGAGCTGAGAGATTATAGTCCAGCGAAGAGAGAAAGCCTCCGGCAGGCTTGTAACGCCCACTCACGGAAAGCCGTCCGCCCACGTTGGTATTTTTGTAATGTATTTGTTGTTCCTCGAACTGGGGATCGTCTTTACGGTTGTTCACGTTAGAGTAAAAGGCTCCTTTTACGTTAAGGGAAAGCGGCCCGAATTGGGCGGAGTATCCGGCTGAGGCCGTGATGCGGTCGTATCCCATGTAGTGCTTGCGCGTATCGGCCCACGACTGCGACCAGTCTACGCTGAAGTTTGCAGCTCCGCCCCTTTTGAGGTTGAATCCCTTGCCGGCGAAGACTTGTTTGGAGTTTGGGTCCGTTTGGAACTTGGCTTCCCAAGGCGTGTGTCCCGCTTTGGTTTTGACTACCACTACGCCCGACGTCAGATTACCGTATTCCACAGAGGGGATACCGCGTATCACCTCCATCGATTCTATATTTCCAGCACTGACAGTGCGTAGGTCTACGCCTCTTCCGGCTGTCGTCTGTTCGCTCATCCCGTCGCTTTGCATGCCGGAATTGGCGCCGAATTTGCTGGGCGATACCACTTGCAGGTTCGATTCGTTGCTTAAAGGGGTGCCGTCTACTACCACCAAGGTGCCTAAGGCATTGTTGTCGTCATCTTCTATTTCGCGTATGTGTGCCTGCCCCAGATTGTTCAAATTCGGATTTTCAATCAGGTTGCCCGGTACGAGCTGCAACAAATCGTTCAGGCTTTTGGGTTGTACGTGGCGTATGGCGTCCTCTCCGATAAGCGATTTAGAGCCCATTTGTTCTTGCCGTGCCGTCACTGTTACATTCTTAAGGTTGAGGCTCAGCTCTTTGAGCGTGACATCCAGTCTTGTTTTTGAGGATTGGATATGCACCGTGCCCGTCACCGTTTCATAACCTACAAAGGAAACACGGTACTGGTAGGTACCTTCTTTCAGTCGGGTCAGCTTATAGTGTCCGTTCCGGTCGGTATGGGAACCTATGACGTTGTTTAGGCTTACCGTAGCTAACTCTATAGGTTTTCCCTTTATGTCGCGCACGGTTCCTTCCAATATATTTGAAGCATTTTGAGCAAAAGACGGGAGAGAGAAGAAAAAGAGTAGGATGATGCCGAGAATGGGATTTTTTCCTTGTAACATGACGTTTAATTTTTGAGGTTACAAAATTATCCCATTCGAGAATGTTCGTCAATACTTAAATATCGGTATATTTTGTTGTGTATCGGGTGTATTGTTCGGATATAAGTCATTCCGTTACGCAGGAATAACTTATAATAAGTATATTTACTAAATATCTTTAAACGGGAATCCGTCAAGGCCGAAGGAAATCTTCAGCCAAAGACACGGCATGTCGGAAAGCCGTATCCTGTCCCGGTACGGTGATGAACAGATGGACGGTGCCTGGCAATACTTTACGGTGCGCTGTCACGCCGAGGCGTTTCACGTGGTCGGTGAATTCTTTCCCTTGGTCGCATAAGATGTCGCGTTCGGCAGCCACGAGAAGCAGTCGGGGCAGACGTGAGAGCAGGCTGTCCGGGCAAAGGGAGGGAGATATGAAAGGATGTTTGGCCTGACCGCGTGTGTAGGCTTGATTGAAGGCCTCCATCAACGAACCGTCTAATGCTGCTCCCTTTTGATAAGTTTTCCAAGAAGGCGATGCGTCGTTCCAAGCAGATACCACTGGGTAGAAAAGCAGGAGAGAGCGAAGAGGCGGCATCCCGTTTTGCAGGTTATGCAGACAGACGGACAAGGCTAAGTTGCCTCCCGAACTGTCTCCTCCGACGGAAATGAGTTCCGGTGAGCTGCCCCATTCCAAAGCTTTTTTGCGAGCCAATTTTACGGCACGTATACAGTCCTCCAGTCCGTCCGGAAACGGATGTTCGGGAGCCAGACGATAGTCTACTGCCAACACGATTACATTGCCCGTGGCGGCTAATGTCTGGCAAAACCGGGCGCAACTGTTAATGCTTCCGAATGTCCATCCTCCTCCATGCAGGTAAATGAGGAGAGGCAGAGGAATTTGATTCTTTTTTACGGGAGTGTACAGACGCAGAGCCGGAGTGATATAGATGGCATTTACGTCGGTTGGTAAAGGTGTAGGAATATTACGTGATGCCCGGATGCGAGTGAGGGGTACGGTGTCGCCTTGTATGGCTTGCAGTATGGCTTGGGTCTGTTGTTCCTGTAACCCGTCGGGCATGGCTGACAAGAACCGGTCGGCTTCGCGACGGAACGCATCACGGTCTTTTTCTATGGAGCTTTGGCCGTAAACAGTAGGTAAAGTACCTAACAGACTAAAGCATATCAGAAGTATAGTTCTCATTTTTTGTTTTGAACGACTTGTTACTATTTATCGTATAAAATAAAAATCGCAACCATTCCTTTGCCGGATGATTGCGATTTTTTTCGTACTCGAAGCGGGACTTGAACCCGCACAGCCGCAATGGCCAAGGGATTTTAAGT
>OGLI01001599.1_pt1 | contig 13545 bp, 10 predicted proteins | sample 1572661 | NCBI WGS metagenome assembly OGLI01 (sample SAMEA2581901, study PRJEB24529) | metagenome | biome: Human gut stool | place: China | collected 2011 | reverse complement strand
GAGAGAGAAAGGTTGTAATTCTGCATCAAAGCCGTACCGAATATCTCCTTTGCCCAATCGGTGTTACCCGATTTTATTTTGACTCCGTTCTGGTCGAAATAATATTCCTGCAACTGGGCTTTTTCCCCATTTCCATACACTACACTGTTCGGATGAGTTCCGTAAGTGTTTTTATAGGCTTGCCAATAAACATCTCCCCATTGGTAAGCATCGAGCATATCAACACCACCGGCAAAAGTCTGGGCAGTGAGTGACATATCAAAACTCACTTTCACATCACCTTCCTTAGCACGCTTTGTGGTAATGATAATGACACCGTTGGCGGCCTGCGCACCATAGATCGCTGCAGAGGCCGCATCTTTCAGCACCTGAATGGATTCAACATCATTGGATGAGATAATAGAAGCCACATTATCATGTGTCTGAACACCGTCTATTACATAAAGAGGAGAAGAATTGTTGATGGTAGTAATACCACGTAACTTAGTATCTGTGTTACCACCTCCGGGTTTACCATCAGTTGTTACGTTCATACCGGCTACACGTCCCTGCAAACCTGACATCACAATCCCAGTAGGTATGCCAGCCACCTCTTTCATCTTCACTACAGCTACCGAACCTGTCAGACTGGATTTCTTTTCAGCCATATAACCTGTCACAACCACTTCATCCATGGCTGCCACTTCCTCCTCCATGACCACGTTTATCGTATCTTTGCCCGTATACACCACTTCGCGGGTTTTCATCCCGATGAAAGAAAACAGTAAAGACAGATTTTTAATCTCCGGTATATTTAACCGGTATCGTCCCTCCTGGTCCGTTGCCGTACCTAAGTTCGATCCCTTTACAATTACCGTTACCCCCGGAAGAGGCACTTTATTCTTATCAGTCACCTGACCGACAATATTCAAGACATTCTTTTTTTCTTCCGGAACTACTTTCAACACAATGAATTCATCCATAATCTCGTAAGTCAATCGAGTCCCTGTTAAAATTTTATCCAATACGGTTCTCAAATCCGACTCTATAAATCCAGCCTCGACAGTCCTGTGCTTATCCAGTTCATTATTACTATATACCACCGTTAAACCGGTCTGTTTCTTGATCTGATTAAACAATTCCCAATAAGTTACAGTTCCTGCCCCGATAGTAATTTTAGCCTGAGCCCCTACATCCGCGACTGCCAGATGCATACTAACCAATAATAAAAACACGCTTAACTTGATAAGCTTTAAAAATCTTCGTAGCCCAAAATTACGTACAAAGAGCCACCTCATTCGCTTTTTTTTCATACCTTTGTAAATAAGTTAATATTAGTTAACGAACTCCTATCTCGGATCGTGCGTCACCACTATCCGGGATTTTTTATTTGTTGTCACATGAGTCTATTTCTTCGAAGAAACTGTCACTCTGTTTTCTTTCAAACTAAATGTCACATCGGTTGTTTTAGAAATCATATCCAGCACATAATCCAATGTCCTATACTTCGTCATAGCACCAGAGAAACGCAATTTTTTGACTGCTTCATCACTAAAAACAAACGTCACTCCATACCAACGGGACAACTTCACAGTCAACTCCTCCAAAGACATGTCTTCAAAGTTAAATCGTCCCGCCTTCCAATCCACTATCGCCGCCACATCGCCTTTCCGGACAATCGTTTCTCCACTTTCCCGATTTAAAGTCGCAATCTCCCCGGGAACAAGTACATAAACTTTATCCTTTACATCAAAACTCACCTTTCCCCGTAATAAAGCGACCTCTGTTTGTCGGTCTTCCCGATAAGCCGACACGTTGAATGCCGTTCCCAATACGTGTACTTTTGTTTCTCCCGCCAACACGTAAAACGGTTTCCGCGAATCAGAGGTCACCTCGAAATAGGCTTCTCCCTTTAATTTTACTTCACGGATATCCTCGCCGAACCGATTCGGGAATTCCAATTCCGAATCCGAATTTATCCAGACTTTCGTACCGTCGCTCAATATGACGAAATACTCTCCTTTTTCAGGTACGATAACCGAACTTTTCCCTATTTCTTCTTCTGCTCCTTCTCTATCTTCAAACCGCAAGCCACCCGTTGAATCCTGAATTACCTTAACTCCAAAGACATCCGCTACCTGGCGACTTTCTCCCTCCTTCAATTCAATCGGTTCCCCCGCATTCATCACCAGAATGGCCTTCGGCGAACCGGACTCTATCTTTACTACTTCCGCAACCGGAATAAACTTTTCTGTCGGCGCCTGTCGGATTTGCCATGCAAAAAATACTCCTATCAAAACGATAATTATAGCCACTATACGCATCCCCCACAAATACAACCGTTCCTTACGATTCACAAGGGCCGGAGTAATACGTTCCCACACCCGTTCCTGTGTCCGGTCTAACCGCCGCCATTTTCCCGCAGCCGATACCCGCATTTCCGTTTGAAGTATCTTTCGGAACTGCCTGAGGTGTTCCGGCGAAGCCTCTAACCACTTTATCAGTGCAACCCGATCTTCTCCGGAAAGATCTCCCCGCACATATCGGTCAGCCCACTCATCTGTTTCATTCCATGTTTCCATAATTCACTATCTTTTATATATAGAAAACAAAAAAGAAAATCGGGTGAATCAAAAAAAATTTTTTTTCACAGAAAATAACTGAAACCCGGTTTACATGGTATTCGACTCACATAACCGATTCATACAAAATCGCCCCGCCGCTAATCCTACCAATGGAATTTGGAATAAAGATGTATATAAATACCCAAATAAATTTGTAATTTTGTCTGCGATGTGGCGATCAAAGATGGAAAAAACGAAAAATAGAGCAGGAAAAAAGGAAAGATTCGAGCATATTTATAAAGAATACTCGAAACCGATGTACCTGTATGCTCTTAGTTTTTTGGTCTCGGAGGAAGAAGCGGAGGATGCGATTCAGGAAGTGTTTATTAACTTCTGGAAAGACGATACATACCAGAAAATCCAGAATGAAGTAACGAAGACTTACCTGTTCCGATCGGTAAAAAATAACTGTTTGAACCGGCTGAAAAAGAAAGATGTGTTGCGAGACCGCTTAGATTTGTTCCGGGAGGATGTCGCAGAGGAGGAAATGATGATGTGGAATGACGAGTTGATCCAAGAAGTGGGGACTGCAATAGAGGAAATGCCTGAACAAACCCGGGAGATTATTCAGAGCGTATTTTTTCGGGAGATGAAATATCAGGAGGTTGCAGACTATCTGGGTATATCTATAAATACAGTGAAGACGTTGTTAAAGAACGGTATGCGTCACCTTCGGGAACGCTTTGCCGAGCGAGTGGATCTATTCCTTATTATTGTTTTAATAAAAAAAGTAGGTATACAAAGGAAGGAAAAGGAAAGTTTTATTGAATGAGAGGCCAGCCTACCCTATCGGAGTAGATATAGCCATTTTGACCGAAAAAAACAGGCGATTTTTAGTTTTTCGATCGAATGAAAAAACAAGAAAGGTGTGAGAAAAATAGGAGGAACAAAAAAGAATTTGCACTTGTGCTTTCATTTAGTCGTAACACACTGATTTTTCAGATTACATTTTATAATACAAGGGGTGTACGTTCCCAAAAGTCAACATAATTAGTCAAAAGTATTTAGCGGCAGACTAAGTCCGGCCTCCGGTACGACCGGTCAAACGTTTCTGACCTTGAGGCTCTTCGAGATATTCGGCCTTAAAAATCTGAACACATAAAACAAAGATAGAAAGCAACAAAGGTCCGAAAATAATCCCCATAAAACCAAATAAGGATAAGCCGATAACCACCCCGAAAATGGTAATCAAAGGATGTGTATCCGCCATTTTCCGCTGCAAAACCGAACGGATCAGATTATCGACATTCGCTACGATTACAATACAATAGACCGATAAACCCAAAGCCGTCCACCAATGTCCGGTAGCTCCGATGTACAGAGCCAACGGAATCCATACGATAGCCACGCCGATCACCGGGATAACCGTAGCGAAACAGGACACGACTCCCCACAGAATCACTTCAGGTGCACCGAAAATATAATACCCCAACATGGCAATTCCCCCTTGAATGATGGCTAATAAAGGTACTCCGATAGCATTGGATTTTACCACCATATGAAATTCGTGCAGTACATCCCGCTTATTCTTCTGGTTGAAAGGTAAAATATCGATAATATAGTCCTCCATTTTCCGTCCGCCCACCAACATAAAATATAACACCAATATCAATACCAATACGTTGATAATAAAGTTACTGATACTCCCCATCAAGATTTGGCCGACTTTAGGCAGTACCGATAATAAAGCACCGATATTCCCTTTACTCAAAACATCGTATCCGGTCTTTTCCTGAACAAGCTTAGAAACATGCCCGATGGGCTCCATCAAACTTTTAGGATCGAGATTGATCGCCTGCAATTTACTGATTAAAAGCCAGACGACCAGAGATATCGGAATCAGAAAAATCAGAATAGTCTCGATTAACATGAGGGTAGCCATCAGGCTTTTTTTCATATGTTTCTTTTCTATCAGATAGAGCATCTGATTGCGAAGCAGAATATAGATGGTCGCTGCCCCCAGCAGTCCGCCTAAAAAAGGAGTAGCCTTGAAAAAGATCACCACTCCCATCACCAGGATAATGGTAATGAGGGAATACTTCCAATACTGTTCTTTTGTACTCATCTTCCACTTTTCTCTTGGTCCCATTCGAGAATAGTCGGACTTTGAATATTTACTCCGAATTTCCGGGCTTTCATCAAGATCCGGCGTGCCAGCTCTTCTTTTTTATCTTCAGGAGCATACCTGAAATAGGCTTCAGCTGCCCGGACATGCGGCGCATCGGGCATTGGAAATTCGCGGGTTTCGGGAATACCGAAATCTTCGTCTTTCAATTCGCATCGTTCTTCTGTGTTCAGTTTATCGGCAATCTGTCCTTTCATAGCAAACTTTTTTCAATTACAGAGGTTCTAAGGTTGCAAGACACACAGGTATTCAGAAAATAAACCTGACCGTTGCAACTTTCAAATTGTACGTTCGATGAGTTTAGAAAGTTATCGAATTGCAGGAACCTGCGAGCACTTTTTTTACCGTCGCAGATGTACCCCATCACAATTGAGAAGCTGAAGGATTTCACCGATCAGGAAGATCGTGATCCGACACTTATCAAGCACGAAGAGAGGCCGATCGTTTTCTGATTTTACCGGAAAATATCGTCAGCGCAGCTTGTTACGGTTAATTAGTTCATAAAGTCCATCGACTTTATAAACATTTACTAATGAATCAGCTGTTTTTCCTATTTAAAAACATGAAGTACAAAAATATGAATTATTCTCATTTTTAAACTATATAGACTTTATAACCAGGGCAACCGCACCAAAATTTCTATTAAAATATGTTTTGTGGCATAAATCATTAAAATATTTCAAAAAAAGTTGTGTAATTGGGGAATAAAGGTAATCTTGCAGATAGAAAAGTCTTAACATATGAAAATAGAACCTTAACGACTGGATTTTTTACGTGAAGATTTTGCAAACCAAAGTCTCTTGACTATGATTCGTGAGATCTTATAAGAGGTCTCTTTCCATAAAGAGGCCTCTTTTTATGATTTAGAAAATCAGATTAGTATCCCAATAATTTTCTTAAATAGTTAATATCCAAGGCTGCTTTGTAAAGTCTTCTTTTTAGACTCAGTTTGTCTTTTTGTTCTGATACGATATGTAAAGCTACTTTTCTAAGCACTGACAAGTTTTGCGAGGAGTATCCTTTCCTTGCCCTGCAATTATCCTCTTTAAAAGTAACATCCAGGTGCCAATGAAGTTGGTTTTCAATGCTCCGGTGTCCCCTTATCAGCTTTTGAAAGTAAGACGCGCTTAATCCGATCTCATCACTGATATAATATCTGGTTTCATTGGTTGTCTTCCCGTTTATTTCCCGACTTGACTCTATTTTTATAATCGTGCCCGGTCCCCTCCAGGATCGAATAGTTTCCGCAAGCAGATATTCCCTTGCAGGAAGAATGCAGCACTTCCTGACCTCTATCCTTCCATGATCTTTATCTACGCTCGTATCTTTATCAAGGCCGCCGTTTACTTTAAATGCACATTCAATATCTTCATACAGAGATTTCTGATTGCCCTTTACCGACAACAAATAATGGCCTTTCTTATCAAGTATTAAGTCAACGATCTCTCGCTGTGTCCCCATGGCATCTATGGAGACAATCGCCTCTTCAATGTCAATCTCCGACAAGACAGCAGGGATGGCTGTTATCTCATTAGACTTGTCTTCTACCTTTCCTTGAGAGATACAGAACCTATTCTCGATTACCCAAGCATTCAGGATATACAGACCTTTATTTCCTGTGGAAGTCGGAGATGTCCCACCTTGTTTCTTTCCATCTATAACAATCTGCTTTTCTGATAAATCAGACAGGAGTGATTTACCATAACTGCGAAGACAATGTTCCAATTCTGATGGTTCAATACGCTGGAATACACGCTCAAACGTATCTTCCGATGGTACACCGTTTGGTAGAGAAAGCAAATCATTCAACATTTCTCCACGCTCTAAAGCAAACAGACGCATATCTTCATAATCTGTTCCGCCTGTCAGATAAGTACACAAACCTATCATTAATATATCTGACAACAAAGGTAGACAGCGACCTGTTACACGAGGATCTGTCACTTCTGAAAAATAATTAGAGGTATTCATTTTGCAATGATAAACTTTTTAGAGGAATTTTGGTGCGGTCGCCCTGAAGCCGCTCCCGGATACATGAAAAATACCAAAGTTTTATTAACTTTGCCAGTTGACATTATAAATTTAAACCCAACCTTATGATCACCAAAAACTATATAGCGAAAGGAGAAGGCGCCAACCGTTTCGAGAAAGTGCCGGTCCGTATTTATGAAAAACCTTCCGAAGCCGTTAAAGCGGTAGCCCGGGAAATTGCCGATCTGATCCGTACGAATGCGGATAAAAGCGAAAAATGTGTCCTCGGATTAGCGACCGGTTCATCGCCGATCAAACTCTATGAAGAACTGGTCCGCATGCACCGTGAGGAAGGCCTGTCGTTCAAAAATGTAGTCAGTTTCAATCTGGACGAATACCTGCCTATGCCTAAAGAATCGGAGCAAAGCTACCATTATTTCATGCACCATCACTTATTCGACCATATCGATATCGACCCGAAAAATATTCATATTCCGGACGGAACCTTAAAAGCGGAAGAGATAGAAAACTTTTGTAAGGAATACGAACGGCAGATCGAGGCCGCCGGAGGTATCGACATTCAAGTGCTCGGAATCGGCCGCACAGGCCACATCGGTTTCAACGAACCCGGTTCGCCGCTGACTTCGAAAACCCGGATGGTATATTTAGACGATCTGACGATCAAGGATGCTGCAGGAGATTTCGGCGGCATGGAAAATGTGCCGTCCCGCGCCATTACCATGGGAGTGGGTACGATTATGAAAGCCCGGAAAGTAATACTCCTGGCTTGGGGTGAGAAAAAAGCTTCTATCATCAAAGCTACGGTCGAAGGTAGTGTTTCGGATGCTGTCCCTGCCACTTTTCTGCAAGTACATCCGAACGTACAGTTCGTCATCGACGAAAGTGCAGCCGAAGAACTGACGCGTGCCAATCAACCCTGGTTGGTCAGCAAAGTACAATGGAACGACAAGCTGATCCGAAAAGCCGTCATCTGGCTGTGCCAGAAAGTGAAAAAGCCGATCCTGAAAGTAGAAAACAAAGACTACATCGACAATGGGATGACCGATCTGATCAAGACTTTCGGTTCGGCCAATAAAGTAAATATCCAGGTATTCAACGACCTGCAACACACCATTACAGGTTGGCCGGGAGGCAAACCCAATGCAGATGATTCTACCCGTCCCGAAAGAGCCTATCCTTATCCTAAACGAATCCTGATCTTCAGTCCCCATCCAGACGACGACGTCATCTCTATGGGAGGTACTTTCGCCCGGTTGGTAGAACAAGGTCACGAAGTGCATGTCGCTTACCAAACCTCGGGCAGCATCGCTGTTTTCGACGATTATATCTATCAGCAAATGGATATCGCCACCTCTTTTACTAAACTGGTGGACGGGGATTTACCGGCCATGGAAAACGCATTTTTACAAATAAAACAAGCTATCGCTAACCGCAAACCGGGAGACGAGGAAGCACGGTATCTATTGCAATTCAAGGCCGCCCTTCGCCGGGCAGAAGCCCGCGGAGCCTGCCGTTTTATCGGTGTCCCTGAAGAACGGGTACACTTCCTGAACCTCCCCTTCTATGAAACCGGGAAAGTGAAAAAGAACCCGCTATCGCAAGCCGATGTCGATATTATCGTCGATCTTTTACGGAAAGTACAACCCCATCAGATCTATGCTGCGGGTGACTTAGCCGATCCGCACGGGACACACGGAGTCTGTCTGGATGCGATTCTCCGTGCCTACAACATCATCGACCGGGACGAGTGGTTTAAAGATTGTAACACCTGGTGGTATCGCGGCGCGTGGATGGAATGGGAAGTAGAAAAAGTAGACATGGCGGTTCCGATCAGTCCGGCAGAATTGTCTATCAAACGGAAAGCGATCTACAAACACGGTTCACAAAACAACGGACCGGCATTTCCGGGAGATGATCCGCGTGAATTCTGGCAACGGGCGGAAGACCGTAACCGGAATACAGCGGATTTGTACAACCGTTTGGGTATGGCCGAATATGAAGCAATGGAGGTTTTTACCCGGTATAAGCACGACCACGGAGACTCTCTGAAATAAAATTTACCAGACCGGAACGGCAGATTCGTAAATGAATTTTAGGTTAAATCTTTAATCTTTTTATAACTTTGTCGGCTCACAACACTGACACTTATAAAAATAGTATAATCATGAAAAGAAAAACTACACTCTTAGTGATGGCAGCCGGCATGGGTTCCCGTTTCGGAAGTCTGAAACAGATTACTCCTCTCGGACCGCACCAGAAGGCTTTGCTGCACTATACCATTTATGACGCAGTTCATGCGGGATTCGATAAGATCGTTTTCGTTATCCGCGAAAGTTTCGCCAAAGAATTTATCGATTTTGTAGGGAAATATGCCGAAGGATTGGTAGAAACCGCTTATTGCTATCAAAGTATGGATAAACTACCGGGAGGAATGCCGCCCATCGAGCGCGAGAAGCCGTGGGGTACGGCACATGCCATCTGGAGTGCCAAAGAAGTAATCGATGAACCTTTTGCCGCCCTGAATGCCGATGATTTTTACGGTAGCGATGCTTTTGTAAAAGCCCACGATTTCCTGGCCAACGAAGCAACGGACCAAGAGTTCGGCCTGGTCGGTTACCGTCTGGCTTCTACCCTATCGGAAAACGGCACTGTTTCACGAGGGATCTGTGAAACCGACAGCCATCACCACCTGACTGCCGTTACGGAATGTACGAAAATCGGCAGACAGGCAGACGGAAGCATCAAAGACGAAGAGACCGGAAAAACACTGAATGCCGACGATCTGGTATCTATGAATTTCTGGGCCTTTACTCCTAAAATTTTCGAAGAAATCGAAAGACAGTTCGTCGAATTTTACCCGGCTAACAAAGATAATCTGAGATCAGAATTTTATATTCCCAAAGTAGTGGATAAAATTATTAAGGATCTAATTGCCGATGTAAGGGTACTGAAAACAACGGCTAAATGGTTCGGAGTCACTTATAAAGAAGATACCCCTTCTGTAAATGCAGCCCTTGCCGCTTTTGACAAGGAAGGAAAATATCTGGATATCTAAGTTCCGGATTGAGTTATTACGAAAGGAGGGTGTCCAAAAAGGCAAAATACCCCCTTGTAGAATCGGATATTTGATTTCAGTCTCCAATAGGGATACGAATAAATCGAGGGTGCCAAATACTTTTTGGACACCCTCTTTTTCTTTATTTTTATTTCGTTTTCCCCTCTTTTTCACAACAGGATTTTTCACACTTTTCGCCGGCTTGGGTTTTGGCAGAAGTGTTACTTTCTTCGATTCCTTTCACTTCGATGTTCAATTTCTCGATGGCTTTCTGCAAGTTTTCGGTGGTATTTTTGTCTTCGCGGAAAGTGACTGTGATGGTTTGAGTTTTCATATCCACTTTCAGGTCTTTCACTCCCTTTTCATAAGGGATATTCTTTTCTACTTTTGCTTTGCAAGATTCGCAATGCAGGTTGGCATTAAAAATGACGGTTTTCTCATTCTTTTTCTGAGCATTTACACTCATGACAGCTGACAATACTACTACCATTATCAAAACTAATCGTACTACTTTCATGGTTCCTAGTTTTAAATTTATGTATCAAAGTTAATAAAACAATATTATTCCCGGTCTAATCCGAAGCGAAGGCCGAGATAAAATTTACGTCCGTGTACAGGACCCCAAATTTTCGAAGAGTCGAAAGCGTCACTCCAGGGACGGTCGGCAGCCAGGATAGGATGTTTTTGGGTGAAATCACCGATATTTTCACATCCGGCATAAATACTCCATTTACGGAAAAACTTGGAAATCTGGGCATTCATGATACGGAAAGAATCGAAACGATCCGCTTGTCCTGAATTTTCTGACACAGGAACGGGAATACGTCCCGGACCGTTGAATTGAGTGGTGAAATCGAATTGCCATTTCTTCATATTGGTGTAATATGACAAATTCAACAAGCCTTTGTATTTACTTTGCAGCGGAGCCCTCAACAGACGGCCGCCCATCGTGGTCTTCACATCATTGTAACGATAAGCACCCAAAACGTCGAACCGGGGGATCAATTCGTATTTCACTTCCACCTGATAACAATTGGAGTAAGAATCACCGTCTAAGTTATAAAAATTGACTTTTCCTACCTGAGTCTCATTATCGGCCACGACCTGATCGGTAAAGTTCGTCCGGTAATAATCGAGGTTGATATTCAGTATACGGTCGAACAAGAGAAATTTGCGGTTCAACTGTACTCCGAAATTCCAGGCTTTTTCCATATCCAAACGATCTAATTCTTCGGGATGGGCTGCCAACAATTTATCGTTGACGTATACCGAATTGGCAGAAGCCAACAGATAACTGTTATCGGCCAGGATGTTGGCTGTCCGGGCACCGTGACCGGCAGACACCTTCAACATCGTAAAATCGTCGGGGGCATAAGCCAGATGTAAACGGGGAGTTACAAAACTACCGAAAATATTATGGTAGTCATAACGCAGTCCGGCCATTACGGTCAATTTTTGCCAGAAAAGTCCGGTATACTGGAAAAAAGCCCCTCCTACCCGTTCGTTACGATCGAAATCTACGGTTGCCGTCTTTTGACCGGAACCCACTAAATAGTCGTTGAAGGATTCATCATAACGATCGAAATTAAAGGACAACCCCGCAGAATATTTCTGATTTTCATTCTGTCCGAATATAGACTGAAAAATATAGTTAGAAAAAACAGTCTGCTGACGGGCTTGATAATCACGGGCGCCATAATATGAATCCTGATCGTGATCGGTATAATTCACCAAAATCGCCATACTGGTATTCTCGTACTGCGGCATCAGATAACCCAACTTCAAAAAGCCTTCATACCGGCGAGAGTCGATGCCGATCCCATACAAAGTACCCTCTCCATAGCTACCCCGCATTTCCTTCCTAAATCCTTTCTGCCCTCCCAGGCGGGTTTCGTCGAGGAACTTCCCTCCGAATTGCAAAAACCAAGTATCGGTCTTATATTGCCAGCGATTCATCACATTGTATTGGGTCGTTTTAGGCATATCCAAAAAGCCATCGTGGTTTCCATCGTGTTCCATGGTCAGCCAATCCCCGTGAGCCAGGATGGCTGTGCTCCACTTGTCATTCAGACGGATGCCTGTATTGGCATTGAATTCGATCATCCCTTCACTATTCCCATAGGCATTGACAAAAATCTTTTCGCTCGTAGCAGGCTTTTTATAATCGACACTGATTTGTCCGGCAATCGCTTCATAGCCATTGATTACCGAACCGGCCCCCTTCGAAACCGAGATAGCGCTCATCCAAGGGCCTGGGACATAATTCAATCCGTATAATGCCGAAATCCCCCGAAAATTGGGCATATTCTCCGTCATCATCTGCACATATTTACCGGTCAGCCCCAACAACTGGATCTGTTTCGCCCCAGTCACAGCATCGGCATATGCCACATCTACCGAAGCATTGGTAGTGAAACTCTCTCCCAGATTACAACAAGCTGCTTTACACAATTCTTCGCCGGTGATCACCTGTTCGATCAGAGGCCCCCGGGTACTCATAATCGTCGTATTTCCCCGGGTGACCACTTTCACTTCATCGAGTACTTCTCCTGCCACCAATTCGATCTCGACCTGTTTATCCGTGCGTTTTACCGTAAGCGTATCGGTCCGGTACCCGATAAAGCTGGCGACCAAGCGCCCCGATTTATTCCATTTGATTTTAAAATGCCCTTCAGCATCCGTCACTACACCGTCTGTCGTTCCGGCCCAATAGACATTGGCACCCGGCAAACCGACCTTTTTTCCATTCTCCTGCTCGACCACCCGTCCCTTTATATCCTGGGCATATCCTCCCAGAGAGGCACATAACAGTACCATTAAACTGAACAATTTCATTTTTACACTATTTACCTTATGATTGAAGATTAAAAATGACAACACACCTTATCCAAATCCATGGTCAGGACTGACCGGCAAAAGGTTTTAACAAAGGAAAGTACACAACGATTCCAGCGAGGGCGGAATCCCGGGAAACTTCCGGTAAAAAGCAAAGCCATCCTTTCCGTCCCGCACAGCAAGAATCTGCATCGTCATCTCCCAACCGCATTCAGGTAAGGTAAATACGGAAAGTTGCATTTGTAAAACCCGCTCTACCAATGAAGAATCGGTCACTTTATAAAAATCATGACGGGAAGAAGCATGACAACAATCTTTACAAAATTGCCGTTCCTCCTGACAACAGCCACATTCCTCTTCGCAAGGACATGTGTTCTCTGCAGGCAGGACTCTGACTTCGAGATATGTGCGGTCCGAATGAATACAACCCGACTGAGTTACATTCACTCCAATCAATGCCATCCCGGTAATAAGCAGCACTAACGTATGCAATATCTGTTTGCCCAATTTCAACATCGTTTGCAAATATATTCTTTTCCTTTAGAAAGCAACAGAAAGAAATAATTCTTGACAGAATTTTAACTAATAGATTCCTTTTGTCCTAGCCGAAAAAAATTGTATTTTCGTACGATTAAAATCTAGTAATAACTAACCTTTTTCATCATGTTGAGAAAAAATATACGGTCGTCTGTATTTGTATTACTTGCATTGGCTGCCTGTACAAGTAAAAATAATGTTAAAATTACCGGAGAGATCAAGGAAGCCGAAAATCAAAAAGTGTACCTGGAGCAGTTAAATGTCGATCAAGCTGTCATCATCGACTCGACAAAAACCGACCGGTACGGACATTTCACCTTTAAAACAGCAACATCCCTCCCCACTTTCTATAATGTAAAAATCGGTCCGAAGGAATTTATTACTTTCATTGCTGAACC
>OGLI01001590.1_pt1 | contig 13598 bp, 8 predicted proteins | sample 1572661 | NCBI WGS metagenome assembly OGLI01 (sample SAMEA2581901, study PRJEB24529) | metagenome | biome: Human gut stool | place: China | collected 2011 | reverse complement strand
CGCGGAAGCATCGGCAAGGTTCACCACCCAACCATTACCGATATAAGAACGGGACATATACTCTCCCATACGCCGGATCATCGGTTCATTCAACAGGGATATTTTACCACCTGTACCATCAGAAAGTATTTGCAAATAATCATAAAGCTTACCTGCCGCGTGTCCCCAATAAGAAGTTCCTTCTTCGCAAGCACCGTCAGACTTCACAAAGTTGATAAACTTATCCACCGATTTCATCGAACGGTATACAGCTTTTGCCAAACGGTCTTTATTGTTCTCCATCAAAAGGAAACACTGCAAAGCATTGGAGTTGCACCAAGGATTCCAGTTATTGATAATCTCGCCCGGCTGCCAGTTGAACGCCATCCACCACATATCGTCATCGTTCATATAAGGGTCAAGGATACGCTCCTTTATAGCTTTGCGCATTTGCAGAGAAACCACCGGATTGATTTTGTCGAAAGGTTTACGGAAGAAATAGTGCACCCAAGCCATCAATGCACCATATCCGCCGGAACCAAGATCAATGATCTGTTCGCGGAAATCAGGAAGAGAACGTTTGCTGCTTTGCCGGGGCAGGTGAGCAGACAGTACCCATGAATTCATTTCGCAACTCATATAAGCTCCGTTGAGCAGCTGATCGATGAAGCGTCCTTTGCCTTCCGCCAGTTCTGCCAGCATCAGCGTATTCAATGCCTGACGGTTGGCGTCATAGGGAACTTCCATGATTTTACGATTACCGGTCCGCTCATATTCAAGATAGGCGGTAGCAGGGATCAGTTGCCATTTATAATCGAGGAGCTTCTCGCCTGCCGCGATAAGACGCTGCTTGTTGGGCCCCATCAATGAGTCCCAAGCAGCACGATCAGTATAGGCCGGATAAGGTACCCATGCCTGTTTCATTACCAGCACATTTTTCAACGTAGTTTCATCTGCCGCTTTTTGCAGCATATCGCGTTCTGTATAGGCATTGGCTTTGAAAGAGAAACTTCCAAAGGTAGCTAACAGAAAAACACAAATTAAATGCTTCATTCGATTCATGGTATTTTGTTCGTTTAAGTATGGCAAAGATAACGCATCTCTCAAAAAGTAAGGTGAGCAAATCATACGAACCTCATGACAAAAAAGTACAGACTTCAAAAAAAGTACATCCAGAAGCTCTCAGCCCTCTCGTGAAACAGACGCTCTGTTCAAAGCAAACAGACCTTCTATTTAGGGCAAACAGAGCCTTCATTCAGAGTAAACAGAGGTTCCGTTTGAAAAACATCCTGTTGATTATAAACAGAAACTTCATTTGAGCTTCTATAAAATCTCCACCGATGGTAAAACCTGAACTTTATTCCCAATCGCTAAACTCAAAACTGAGCTGCTCCCAAACTCCATGCTGTTCATCCGCCTCCTCTTTCGGATTGGAAACAGAAAGCCCGATCAGGCGGATAGGATGCTGTTCGTACTCCACACTTTTCAATAACTCTTTAGCGAGTGGAAGTATGCGGTCTAATGTATACAGCTCCTGCGACTGCGTAATACTTCGGGTTATCTGACTAAAATCATGAAACTTAATCTTCAGAGTCAATGTATTTCCTTTAAACTCTTTACGTTGAAGACGTTCTATTAATTCTACCGCTACATGATACAATTCAATGATAACGGAAGAATGAACCGATATATCTCTTTCCAGCGTTCGTTCACAACCGATAGACTTCCGAATACGAACCGCCTCAACCGGACGTTCATCAATCCCTCGCGAACATTCATAATAGAGTGCCCCCACCTTTCCAAAGTGGGCCGTCAGCATTTCGAGCGAGCATTTACGTAATTGAAGACCATTGTGAATACCAAGCAAATGCATCTTCTTTGCTGTCACAGGTCCTACTCCCCAAAAAGACTCGATCGGAAGTCCGGCTATGAAGTCCAGCGCCTGGTCAGGATGTATGGTACACAGTCCATCCGGTTTCCGATAGTCCGATGCAATCTTTGCAAGAAATTTATTATAGGAGACTCCGGCAGATGCGACCAGGTTCAACTGTTCCCGGATACGAAGTTTTATCTCCTTTGCAATATCAACTGCCAGAGAGATTCCTTTCTTATTCTCCGTAACATCCAAAAAGGCCTCATCCAAAGACAGAGGCTCAATTATATCGGTATACTCATGAAAGATTTCGTGTATCTGACGGGAGACGGACTTATAAACATCCATTCTTCCGGATACAAAAATAAGCTGGGGACATAAACGTTTCGCCTTCTGAGAAGACATGGCAGAACGGACCCCGTAACGACGGGCTTCATAACTGGCTGCTGCCACAACTCCCCGCTCCTCGGCATGTCCCACCGCCAAGGGTTTGCCACGAAGTTCCGGATGATCACGCTGTTCTACAGAGGCGTAGAAAGCGTCCATATCGATATGTATTATCTTACGCTGAAACACTTGTATTCAAATTCCATAGCAAACTTACTATAATTTTCCGAATAAACAGCCTCTAAAATAATATGCACCTATTTTTTTAGAGGCACAGGACATAAAAAAGATTCGATATCATAGCGATTCCATTTCTAATAATACTATATTTGTATATTGTTATCTATAATCTATCAACAGGAAAATATTTGAAATACAAACCATAAAGTAAATTTAGTATTATGAAAAAACTACTATTCTATTTATTCATTCTATGCAGCACTTCCATAGTTGCTCAAAATGGAATTACTTTTGAAGTTGAACAACTCTCCAAGCCCGAAAAATTATATCCCGTGGCTTCCCCTGATGAAATCTACAGATATCTGATGCTATTTGACAATGAATCAACCATTCGAATTACAGAAAAAGACATCTGGAAACCTCCATTTAATGTAATAGCCAAGAGTGAATCTCCTGACAGTTTATTATACTTCGGGTATAATTCTTTTTTCTGCGGTATGTATCAGGCTTATGCAGATCATAGGCCGTTCGTTTTATCTCCGGATATGATTTGGCTACTGATTAATCAAGGTTTTGCCCAACATGTGAATGCCAACCATGAGTCTTTGAGAAAATATTTTGTAAATTTCTCCGGAAAGGAATCTTTAATTGTACAATCCCATAAGAAACTGAAAGACCCGAGTCTTTTATGGGAAGAAATTTTCCCGCAGTTTACGGAACAGATAAGAAAAGAGGTAGGAGGCCATTTGGTTGAAACACTCACTTGTAATTTCTCTACAACGACCTCTTTGGAAAAGACTGTTTCTGAAATAACAATAATGGAAACGGTAAAATCATACTTCGAGTTTATCACCATAATGATTGTTTGCGGTATTCCGGAAATCACGCTTGAAGGGACACCACAAGACTGGGAAAAAGTTTTAAATAAAGCCAGAGGACTAAAAGAATATAAACTCGAATGGTGGATTTCACAACTTGAACCTCTTTTGGAGGAGTTTGTGAAGGCATCAAAGGGAACAGTAAACCAAGAGTTTTGGCGCAATATGTTTAAATGTCATTCGCCAAAGTCATGCGGAGCTCCCGAGACTTTTGATGGATGGATCATTAAATTCTTTCCTTACGACAATGAGGGGAAAAGAAATAATCTAAAACAGATTGTGGGGCGTAAAAAGCTTCCGAGCGAGATAGTAAAAGTTGATTTAAAGTATATTGAAGCATACAATGACACCGTAATTGAAACACCACTGGAGTTGTGGTCCGGTTTCATCGGACTCAAACAAAACAATGAGAATTTTGCACTGAGACCACAAATTGGCTGGATGGTCAAAAAGAAAAACACAGACAACACCGGACTCATAAACAGATTGAAAGCCGATGCCAAAGGCAGGGGTATCAACCTTAGAGTGAAAGAGTTCCCTTCCGTCCTGCTGAAACTTGAAGAAATAAAACAGTTGGAGCTTACCTTTATTAATGAAATTGATATACCGGACGAACTGTCAAAAGTGAAAATCGAAAGGTTGAAGCTATCCGGCAGAATTACTAAAGAAGAGATGCAACGTATCAAAACTTTATTTCCCAATACCGACATTAAGATAAACGGAAGTAGAATATAACAAAAATATTACCGAGTAATTCACAGAAACATAAAAGGAATAATCTGGATTTCATATAAATAAAAAATAGGGGCTGAATTCTGCATTGAGAATTCAGCCCCCGCTATTTAATCTACCTAGAAAACAAACCTATATTTATTCAAGCCGAACCCTCATATCTACTACTGTCGGCTCTACAAAAGACTGACTACCACCGGTTTCACCACGCAAACCATTATTGGAAGTTGCGTCATTATGATTCGGCGACTGATCGAGTACATACCACACTCCGTCCCGTTGTTCGATGTCTTCTCCATTCAGCTTCCAGTAACCGACCAGACCATCTGAACCTGAATCGACAAACATCATATTTTCACGAATCTGATTCGCAGTACGGGCTACCGACCATAAACGGACTTCACTCATAAATCCGTTCCATTTACGATTCCGGTCATAGTCATAAGCATAACCGATACAGAAACGTTCGTTCAAGTCGAATGTCAGTGAGCCTACCGTCTTTTCTGCTATTTTCTCTCCATTGAGATAGAGAGTAGCCATTCCCGCAGAAGCATCGTAAGTGAACGCTACATGATACCACTGATTCAACAGGAATATGGATACATCGGGCATCTGAAGTGCAACACTTCCGGCCATTTGAAGCTCGTTATCAGGATGATTCAAGTCACCGGTACGCATAATCAAAGTACCTTCATTGCCCATAATGGTGCCCAGATTCTTCCAACGTTCGGCATAAACCAATGCTTCGTAGGTGACAGAACCCATTGTTTTATAAGCAGTCGGCAGACGTACATCAAGCCAGCCCGGATTGATACGGTATACCTTATCAATAATAATTGGTTTCCTTACTACAATATAAGTCACGCTCGAACTGCTTATCTTTTCAATGTCCGTACTGTTCACTATTACGGGCAGAATATACGTTACCCCGTCTTCCCCCTTGGTAATGTTCTTTACCGACAATCCGCAGGGATCAGCATACAGTTCGCCTGCTTTAATGGTCGAAGAAGTTCCTGTCATTTCATAGTTATCAGTCGCCAGAAGCTGTCCGGTCGTCCCGTGTTTATGATTGTAGTCATCCACAAGGTCCTGCCCTCCTACCTGATAGTTCACATTTACGTTACTCTTTACCATCGTTGAAAGCCGCGACACCAATTCGCACTCGTAGGTATCCGCTTCAACTTCCACTCTTATCACATTACTTTCAAAGTAAAGTTTCGGCTCCAACAGATCGCTTTCGCTGTCGTTGCAACCCACACTAGAGAAAGACAATGCAACTAGTGCACCTGCATATAAGATTTTGATACGTTTCATTGCTGTTCTGTATTTTCATTAGATTGATTGTCCATATATTCCTGATAAGCCTGCAGATTGATCTGTATAGCATGACGCACAAAATTGTAATCACGGGCATTATCATAGTCATTATCAAGTCGGAAAGCACCGACGCCACCTTTCGGTCCATTGGCATGGTTATAAGCAGCCTGAGTCAAAAGTACACCACCGGTAGTCCAGGATGACTCAAAGTTCTCTGTAAAGATGTGCTTACGATAGTCATAATACTCTCCACACCAGCTTTGCAAGGTACTCACTCTTCGGTCGAGATTGGAGTCGCCATACGCCTGAGTGATGAAATAGTCAAAATAAGGAGCAGATTCTTTGTTAGAGTTCCATATTTCACCGTCAATCATAAAATAGTAATACTTACCATTCGGACGCTCGGTTGCCATCGGACCAAAGTATTTTCCTATCTCTTCTACCAGATAATGCAGAAACTCACCACGCGGACCACCCCTGCGGTCTTTCAGACTGCCTACGTATCTTCCGCCGTCACCACCATTATCGGGTTCCCAGTCAATGTCCAGACCATCATAATCAGTCGCAACAATCGTGTCTACCAATGCTTTGGCATAGCGTTGAATGGCTGCGATATGGTCTTCAGCACCTTTCTCCCCACTGGTAAATCCCCAATAAGCTTCTGTTGCCTTATTGACCAGTTCCGTGATTTCCTCACTGGAAGCATTCGGGTTTTCCGCCTGTACTTTTTCTGAAACGGAAGCAGGCGTAATACCTGTTCCGATATTATGCAGAATGTAACAAACTGTGATCTTACCGCCTTTCTTCTTCTGGAAAATCTCCTTATCAGCCAGTTTCGCTTCATTCAAGCCGAACGGACCGCTCCACATCGATACCATGTCGATGCTGTCCGGCAAGGAGGCCAGATATCCTTTACGAATAGGACCTTCGGGAGACCAGTTACTGAACCATCCGAAGAAAATGGGACGTCCGTAATCCTTACTGGTTGCCTTCCATGCACGAAGATCGGCATAATACTGTGCACTTTCTTCGTTGTCCATCGTGTTGTAACCGCCGATATGTTCAAAATCCTTGCTTTCTATATCGACACACGACGTAATCATTATCCCTATAACAGGAAGTATATATAATATTCGTCTTAACATTTTCATATGAATCATAGTTTAATAGATTTGATTTTTACAATCCCACCACAACTGAGTAGTTGCTTTGTCTTTATCAAGACCGCCCAAGAGCTTCAAAGCTTCTTCATAGTTGGCTCTATCCTCTGCCGACTGATAGAAACTTACAGGATACACCATACGGCGAATACCTCCTTCACGAGTAATACCCTGTCCGCGGTTGGTCTGCACCTGGTTCAGTTTCGGATAACCGGTTCTTCTCCACTCAGTCCATGCTTCGTGACCGTTTGGATACAATGCAATCCACTTCTGGATCATGATCTTCTCCAGTTTTTGTTCCGTTCCACCGCTGAATGCGGGTGTTGCAGTAGTAGGAGCCGCAGCGTTGTAACTGTAATATGAAGCTCTCATATTATGGGCTATCGGGGTCAAACCGGAAGCCAGATAGTCGTCTACAGACGAACTGATACCATTCTCATCAAATGACGTGGCTACTCCTTGTTCGTACAGTGCTTCCGCATCACCAAATTCGCCTCCCCATCTCAACGCAGCCTCAGCTCTCAGGAAATAGACTTCGGAAGCACGCATCCAGTAAGTCGGGGTATTGGAGGTAATATTAGGCTTGGAGAAATCGGTATAAATCGTATTCTGCTGATTGGCATTGCCGGGAGGCACCGCCTGATAGTTTTTTCCGTCAAAAGCCGCTACCGCATACGCGCTGGGAGAAGCTTCAAAATAAGCACTCAGTCGCGGGTCCTGATAACCCAACAAATAAGAAAACATGGAAGAGCCCATGCGGCACTCATTGTATTGATTGGCCAGCCAATCGATGTTGTTACGAAATACCATTCCGGCTCCGGTGCTCATCTGTGCCTCGTCCGATTTGGAAGTCATCACTCCAAACGGATGATTCAAAGCCTGACGGGCATATTTCTGTGCAGTCGTTTCGTCCGCATAACTGATACGCATTGCCAGACGCAACATCAGTGAATTGGCGTATTTCACCCATTTTCTCGTATCACCGGAATATACGGCATCATAATCGGCAACAATAGTTGCCCCTTGCTCCGCTCTCACTGTCAAGGCTTCGATAGCGGCCGTCAGATCGGCAAACATAGCATTGAATGCAACTTGCTCGCTGTCGAAAGGTATCACCAGTGCAGGTTCTCCTGCATGGGTGTAAGGAATGGGACCGAAAGACTCAAGCGTTTTGTGCCATGCAGATATCTTCAGAATCTGAGCCAAAGCAAAGATTTCCGGTGTTTCGTTCTTTTCGGATTCTTGTTTTATCTTCTTCCAGGAAGACAGCAGTGTCGTATATGAGTTGGTATAGGTAGCCGCCACCCAATTGTCTTGTAAGTAATAGGTAGTATTGTTGCTACCGCTATACCAGTTATTATTCTGTCCGAAAAATCCGCTCCACGAATCAGCTGACAGATTGTATGCAACCTGATACTGGTTGATGGCCTCCGTATCGTCAGCCTGAGTTCCTACGGTGATTACAGCTCTTTGCATCGCCATAACAGCACCTCCGACAGCAACACCATCTCTTATGCCCATTTCGTCGGTCATCTCGAACGGATTGGTGTTTAACTCTTCGAAGTCACAAGCAGTAAAGAGCGACAAAGCGCAAATTCCTGCTAACAGTTTATATTGATTTATCTTTTTCATGGGTCAGTTATAATTTAAATTTAATACCGAAACCGAAACTTCTCACACTCGGCTGCATAAAATAGTCATTACCTTGACCGTAAGTTCCTACGGACGGAGTCAGTTCCGGATCGTGCGGAGCTTTGCTGTAGAGCATCCAGGGGTTATTGGCAATGAATGACAAAGTAACATCTTTCAGTACATTCTTAAACCAAAGGTCGGGGAACCTGTAACTCAAAGTCAGTTCTTGCAGACGGATATTGGTTGCACTATATACATAATATCCGGAAGTGGTATAGTCGCCCGTACCTATCAGCTGATAATACGACTGTGCATCCACTCTTCCTTGTCCGGGCAGTAAGACACCGCCTGCATCACGTGCTTCGGCAGACGCTTTGGATACTCCGAAGCGGTCGAGGATAGCCTGAGTAGAAGAAGTTACCACACCGCCGAAACGTCCGTTAATCAGGAAGCTGAGTCCGAATCCTTTGTATGACAGCGAGTTGCTCCATCCCAAGTTAAAGTCCGGTGACGTCTTGCCCAAGAAAACCGGTTCACCTTGTTCGAGTCCGTACGAGCCGTCTTGCTTGATTTCAACATACCCCTGACTGTCTTTCTTCAGGAAAGTATTGGCATATATATCGTTGATGCTGCCGCCTACTTTTAATATTACGCGTCCGTTGTCTTTCCTTACTTCGGGTACGTTGATGGGCTCGGGGCTCATGTCAGTACGATAGTTTTCCACCATTTCTTTGATTTCATTGACATTGCGCGAGAAGGTCAGATTGGAGGAGAAGCTAAAGTCTCCGAAGCTGTCTCTGTATCCCAACGATGCTTCCCAACCGTGATTTTGCACATTACCAGCCTGCAAATAGATTTGTTTGTAACCCGAAAATTCCGGCAAATCGCCAATAAAGGTCTGATTGTATGTATTCGATTTATAGTAAGTAACTTCGGCACTCAGTTTATTCCACAAACGTACGCTCAATCCCAATTCATAAGAACGGGTACGTTCCGCCTTGAAGTCAGTAAAAGGATAGATGCCTGTGGGAGCCAGTGCACCACCGACAATCGGAGTAGTCACAGTTCCCGGAGTAAGTCCCGACTGGGATACCGGAGAACCGACTTCCGTATATGATCCGCGTACCTTTAAATAGGAAATGAACTCGGGCAATTTCACCATTTCAGAGATAATGCCGGACAGACCTACCGAGGGATAGAAGAATGATTCTTCGCTGGTGTTTACCAACCGGGAGTTCCAGTCATTACGACCTGTCAACGTAAGATAAAGCATACTTCTCCAACCCAGTTCGACGTTGGCAAAGATAGCATGGTTGCGTACGCGGCTGTCGCCTCCGTCTTCCGAGATACGACCGTTGGAAGGGTCGATGTTGCTGGCGGCAAACAGGTTTGTTACTCCGAGCAAGGTTCCTTTGTAGCCTCTTGCCAGCGACCAGTAGTTAGAATAGCTATAACCCAAGTTGGCAGAAATATTAAAATCGTTGAACTGCTTGTTGATGTTCAACATAAAGTCGGCATACTCCTGACGGTCTTTGTAATTGCTGTAATCATACAGACCTTTCTTTCCTTCGGCAAATTTCTGATCGGAAGTAGCATAAACCTTACGTTCAAACTGAACGTGAGTATCGTCCATACGATAACGTCCGGCAAGATTCATCCAGTCGGTGATCTTATAGCTCAGACCGACATTAAACATATAACGGCTCTTCTCGTTCGTTGCGATATTGCGATAAGCAGTCCAGTACGGATTCTGCGAACCGTAGGTTGCATCGGCAATCGGCCAATACTGTATCGGAATATTGCGGCTCTGATCATAACGCTCGAAAGTCTTGATATCGTCGAAGTCTTCTCCACGGGGGAAAAGGTAGGCAGAAATCACCGGATTCCAGTATTGTCCCTGCGATACCATGTTTTTATCTTCCTGTTTCACATAGGATGCGCCTAAATCCAACTGCAATTTATCATCCAGAAAAGTGGCTGTATTGCGAATGGTGAAATTCAGACGGTCATAAGAATTGTTGGGAACAATACCTTTTGAATTGGTGGATGAAACCGAAGCAAAAGTTTGATTCTGCTTTGTACCGGTAGACAAGGTCAACGAGTTGATAAAGTTGGTTCCGGTGTTGAAGAAATCACTCTTGGGATCATACGAATTCGGACGGACCAGCTTGTCACCCCAGCTTTCGAACATTCCTTCTTTATTTCCATACGTGTTCTGGAATTCGGGCATCATATACGCTTTGCTGAATTCGGATGAAGAAGAGAATGATATCTGTAATTTACCTTCCTGTCCTTTCTTTGTAGTAATCAGGACGACACCATTTGCCGCACTACTACCATACAAAGCAGCCGCTGAGGGCCCGCTCAGGATAGAGATACTCTCGATATCTTCCGGATTGAAATCAGCAATACCTTCCGTTCCGGCTTTGCCTTCACCCATGATACCACTATCTGTGTTTCCCATATTAGTATTAAACAAAGGAATACCGTCTACTACGTACAGTGCATTGTTGTCGCCTTCGATAGATTTAGCACCACGCATAACGACACGCGTCGCACCACCGACACCACTACCACTCTTGTTGATACTCACACCGGCTATCTTACCATTCAGTGAATTGATGAAGTTGGCGTCTTTAATGCCGGTTATATCTTCGCTTTTTATCTGCTGCACATTGTAAGACAGTGCCTTTTCTGCCCGCTTGATACCCAATGCCGTCACGACCACTTCGTTCAGCACTTCCGTATCTTGTTTCATTGTAATCGGGTAAAAGTCCTTATTGGAAACAGCAATCAGTTGAGTTGCATATCCTATATAAGATATTTTCAAACGGGCATTACCGGGACTTTTAATCGAAAAGTTTCCGTCAAAATCCGTAATCGTCCCTGTAGAACTGCCGTCCACAGAGATATTTACTCCGATCAGGGGTTCACCATTCTCATCGGTTACTTTCCCTTTGATATCTTTGACAGATTGCGTAGCTGCCGGTTTCTTCTCCGTAACTATAATATAATTACCTTGAATCTGATAAGAGAAACCTGTTCCTTTCAAGATTGCGTCGAGTGCAGTAGTCACCGATACGTTCTCCAAGTTAAGATCGGCAATTTTCTTTCCTTTCAATTCGGAATCACTATAATTTATAGACATCTTCGACTGTCTTTCCACAGTTTTCAATGCATCTACTACAGTAATATCTTTCTGCTGGATAGTAATTTTACTATCACTTTGAGCAAAAGCAAGGGTCTGCATCAATAATAGACCTAAAAAAATGAGAAAGACTCGCTTTTGAACAACATTATCTGCTCTTTTTTCGTAAATTTGTAGCATCTTTTTAGTATTAGTTAATTGGTTATTATTCTATGATCAATTGAAATAGCGTCAAGATACGCTAATATTAGAAGGACAATGATTTCACATCCGGGAGAAACGGCCATTTCTTCCGGATACTTTTTTGCATAGTACATTAAGTTAAAAAAGGTTCAACAATCGTTTTTCTATATTTTATCAGTTATATAGCATTTATTCCCCTTAATTATATATTTCACATCCCCTGCCACCTGTGTTATTATCTTCATCACCTCTTCCAAAGTGGCTTGCTGTTGGAAACGGAAACTATACGATTTATTGTTCAGGCTGTGAAGGCTATAAACAAAGGTATAGGGAAATTTGCGTTCGAGACTCGTGAAAATCTCATCGAGATGCATATCACTGAAAACCAGTTCTCCACGCTGCCAGGCAGTCACATCCTCTATCCGAGGCGATTGGAGGCTACGTTTCCGGGTCTGTTTATTATACGTTATCTGCTCATTGGGTTTAAGTATTACATTAGATATCAGATTATTAAATTCTACCTTTACACTACCTTCCAGCAGAGTTGCAATCAGTTCATTGTTCTCCGGATAGGCATTCACGTTAAACTCTGTACCTAAAGCTGTTATTTGAAAATCATTGGCTTTCACTATAAAAGGATGTTTTTCATCCGGCTTTACCTGGAAATTTGCTTCGCCAATCAAATATACACTTCTGGTCTTACCGGCAAACTGCTCCGGGTACAGTAAGGTGCTTCTCGAATTTAGCATCACCCGGGTACCATCGGGCAATGTAAGTTCACGTATTTCCGCCGTTGGTATGAAACATTCTACCAAGTCTTTTTGCGGTTTGTCTTTCTCCAACATCAGATAGATAGAAACAGATGATACTGCCAACAGGAAAATAGCTGCTGCTCTCCATATAAGTAACTGATACTTTTTACCGGAACCGACAGACTGCATTCCCAGATTTCGTTGCATCCGTAATATGGACTGTTGCATTCCGCGAGGTACTTTCTGTTCTCCCGCTTGTTGCCACAACGTGTGAAGTGCTTCTTTTTTTTCTTCCGCATGGTTTTCGTCAGCCAACCATCGCTGCACTTTTCTTCGCGTGGCCAATGAATACTCATTATGCCCGAATAACTCTATGATCTGTTGAATATAGTTTTTCATCATTAATTTCTTCCTTTATACACTAAATACAACTAAAAGAAAAACACTACTTAAAGGAAAACAGAAAAAATAAAAATAGAAGCACTTTTTTTAGTTCTATCAGTGCCAAATACACCTGGTGCTCTACCGTACGGATGGAAACATTAAGCTTTTCTGCGATTTCTTTATAACTTAATCCCTTAAAACGACTCAGCTCGAATATTAACCTTCGCCGTTCAGGCATTTTTTCCAAAGTCAGGCGAACAACCAGCAACATTTCTTCATAATATATATTATGAAGAAATGTTGCTGGTTGTTCCCCTTCTATCAATTCATGAAGCACTGTTTTCTCAAGGTATCCTTCCTGATATTCCCGTTCGATTTGCTGATGTTTGAAGATATTCAGAATAATGTTTCTGGTCATTATAAAGAGGTAGTTATCTAATTCATTCTCATTGTCCAGCCATATTTCCGGTTGTAACCAAAGCTTACAGAAAATATCTTGAGCAACATCTTCAGCATCAATTTCCGACTTAAGCAACAGCTGGGCATAATTCTTTACTTTCGGAAAATTAGAAATAAAAAAACGCTGAAACTTCAGCTCAATTTGGTTAACATTATTTTCCATATTCGCTAAGATTATTATCGATTACAAGTATAAAAGTAGACATTCTCAAAGATTAGAACATAATAAAGATATATTATTAATACTTGTTTGCATATATTTATAATTATTCCGTATATAAAACAAAAACACATAAATATTGACAATACCAAATAGCTATATTATCATACCAAAAGAGAAGAGGATAAAAGTATGTATAAGAAAATGACTTTGTATCTAAAAAGAGGAAAAATAACGAATCAACAATAAAAAGGGGAATAAGGGAGAAAAGCTGCAAAAAGAAAAAGCTCTGATAATCAGAGCTTTCATTTGCTTTAAAGTGGAGCTGGAGGGAATCGAACCCTCGTCCAAACGAGGAAATCATAAGCTTTCTA
>OGLI01001583.1_pt1 | contig 13641 bp, 16 predicted proteins | sample 1572661 | NCBI WGS metagenome assembly OGLI01 (sample SAMEA2581901, study PRJEB24529) | metagenome | biome: Human gut stool | place: China | collected 2011 | reverse complement strand
TTATACCCTGCCAAGGGCTACGGGGATTTGATAGCATTTCTTCACTAACTCTCAAGTTACACTAACACAATTTGCCGATATAACGAGATTATGTTATATTAAGTTTATCTTAGAGAAATGAGAGAGAGTAATGGCTGGAATTGAAAAAGTAATCTTTATGAATATGTGTATGGTCTATGATAACGAGGGCAATGTGCTGGCACTGGACAAGGTGGGAAAAGGGTATTCGGGAACGACTTTTCCCGGCGGACATGTGGAAACGGGGGAGACCTTCAAAGAATCGGTGATCAGAGAAATCTATGAGGAGACCGGATTGACGATCCAAAATCCCAGACTGACCGGCATTTATCACTGGATGACAGGGGATATAAGGAATGTGGGATTTTTATATAAAACGTCGGAATATGAAGGAAAATTGATCTCATCCGAGGAGGGAAAGGTCTACTGGATCTCCGGAGAACAGTTTTTGAAGAAGCCGCTGGCGCCCGGTATGGAGCAGGTGTGGCAGATGATGCATGATGAGAATGCACAGGAATGTTTGCAGACATTGACGGAAGAAGGCATTGTATCAAAGATCCAGTAGGATATTTCGGAGGCAGGAGGCCCGTGAAAACGGAAAGCATCACAAAGGAAACCCGGTAGGAGGAAAATAAAATGATCAACAAATTACATATGGCAATGATCGAACTTTACCATGGAGATGCAAAGCGCATTCAGCATTTTTGCAAGGTACACAGCTATGCGAAGCTGATTGCGGAAATGGAGAATGTGGATGCTGAGACCTTATTTATTTTGGAGACGGCAGCACTGACTCATGATATCGGCATCCATCTGTGTGAAGAAAAATACGGAAACTGTAACGGAAAATTACAGGAAAAAGAAGGCCCGGCCATTGCTGAAAAGCTGCTGTCAGATCTTGGTTTTTCCGGAGAAGTTTCTGAGCGGGTACAGTATCTGATTGCCCATCATCATACCTACAACAATATAGACGGCATTGATTATCAGATTCTGGTGGAAGCGGATTTCCTTGTAAACATGTGTGAGGACGAACTGTCTGAAGAAGCCTTGCAGAACGCATATCGGAATATTTTCCGGACGGAAACTGGGAAAAAGATCTGCAGAGAGATGTATGATATAGCATGACTTTTTTGCGAATGAAAAGATCGCCGGAGAGCTTGACATGACGAAAGGAGCATTATACCGCCATTACAAGAGTAAAAGAGATATTTTTGACTGCATTGTAGAGTGGATGGAGCAGGGAGACAGCGAGCAGGCTGCGAGTATGACATGCCGGAAGATGATAAAGAGAGTATGCCGGATCAGTACAAGACAGTATCTTTGGAGGAATTTGTCGAATATAGCGAGATTTATAAACAGATGCAACCAAAGTTAACACAGATCTGAAAAAGCTGACAAGTTTGCATGGTGTAAATCTAATCCGACAGAACCTATAATGAAGATGTCAGAAAGGAAGTGGTGATCATGTTGTCAGAGAATCTTGTGATACTACGTAATTTAAAGGGACTCACACAGGAACAAGTGGCAGAAGTAGTGGAAATTTCAAGACAGTCTTATGCTAAATGGGAGCAGGGGGAGACGGTTCCGGATATTGAAAAATGTGACAGACTTGCATCCTTCTACGGAATTAAGCTGGATGCTTTGATGCACTATGATGAAAAAGTCGGGAATACCAAAATGGCTCCGCCACCGGAAGGAAAGTTTTTATGGGGAATGATAAAGCTGGGCAATCGCGGACAGATCGTAATTCCGAAAGAAGCGAGAGACAAGTATGGATTGCAGGAGGGCTCCCGGCTGGTGGTATTGGGCAATGAAGAAGGTATTGCCCTGATACAGGCAGAAAAGTTTGAAAGTCAGTTAAAAAGTGCGCTGGAACTAAGCAGAAAAATGGTTGCGGAGGATTAGAATATGAAGTGTTCAAATTGTGGAAAAGAAATGAGGAAAGGTTATTTATTCAGCAGTAAGGATGGAGCTTTCAGCTTCGCAAATGAAGTTCCCGGAGTATTTGAGAATGCAAAAAATGCAGATGGTTTTGTAGAAATTACAAAGCTCAAACCCAGTCACAGAACACAAATAGAGGCAGAATGCTGCGAAGAATGCAGAATGCTGGTGATTCATTACTAAAGGGAATGCCATGAGAGTTGAGACAGATAGAATGTATCTTTATCCGATCAGTAAAAAATAAGAAAAACAGCTTGCAAAATAAAAGGCACAGTGCTACTATAACCACGGAAAAAACAAGTTGGAGGTGAATTTCATGGACAGTTGCGATGGTTATGGGCGAAGTAGAAAACACGGTGCTTTTTCCTGCGAGCAGGGTACAGCTGTCTGTGGAAAGTGACGGCCGTATTTTGATTTGTTGTGCATAGAGATTTATGCAGAGGAAGCATCGTGTGATGCTTCTTTTGTTTTGCCCTTTACGTTGCATTGAAGAATGAAAACGAGAAAGGAGACTTAGACTATGAACAAGAAATATTCCGAACTGGCAGAATTATTCCGTAGCGAGAAAACGGATGAGGAAATCCTGGATTTCCTGTTGAATTTCCATAAGAACGATATCGCCGATATGCTGGCGGGGATGACAGAGGAAGAACGGAAACGTCTGTATCATCTGTTGGGAGCGCAGAAGACCGCGGATGTTTTCAAATATATTGAGGATCCCCGGAAATATATCAAAGAACTGACCGTGGAGAGCGCCGCAAGAGTGATCTCCGAAATGGATTCCGATGACGCCGTTGACCTGTTGGAGAATCTGGACCCGGAGGAGAAGGAACAGATCGTCCGGATGCTGGACGAGGACGCAAAAAAAGATGTAAAGATGCTGCTGTCCTATGATGAGGAAGAGATCGGCAGCTGCATGACGACGAACTACATCTGTATCCCGGAGAACCTGACCATCAGGCAGGCTATGAGCGAGCTGGTGAAGCAGGCAGGAGAAAACGACAATATCATGACCATCTACGTGGTAGATGAAAAGGGTGTTTTTGCCGGAGCCATCGATCTGAAGGATCTGATCCGGGCAAGAGAAAATACACATCTGGAAGATCTGGTGTTGAAATCTTATCCTTATGTGACCGATCATGAGAAAATCGATGATTGTATGGACAGGATCCTGGATTATGCGGAGGACTCGATTCCCGTATTGTCAGAAGATAAGAAAATCCTCGGTGTCATCACATCCGAAGACCTGATCGAAATGGTAGACAATGAGATGGGCGAGGACTATGCAAAGTTAGCAGGTCTGACCGCAGAAGAGGATCTGAAGGAGCCCACACTTCAAAGCATGAAAAAGCGACTGCCCTGGCTGATCATCCTGTTGTTCTTGGGCATGGGAGTGTCGTCGGTGGTAGGTTTATTCGAAAATGTGGTGGCGGTATTGCCTGTCGTGATCTGCTTCCAGTCACTGGTACTGGATATGGCAGGAAATGTGGGAACCCAGTCCCTGGCAGTGACGATCCGTGTGTTGATGGATGAAAATCTGACGGGAAAACAGAAGTTTCAGCTGGTAGTCAAGGAAGTTAAGACCGGTTCCTTAAACGGAGCACTGCTGGGCATTATGGCATTACTTTGTCTCGGTGTCTATGTGCATCTGTTCAAAGGATATACCTGGATGGGAGCCTTCGGCATCTCCGGCTGTGTGGGAGTATCCCTGCTGGTGGCAATGGCAATCTCTAGCGCTGTGGGTACTGTGATCCCCATGTTTTTCCATAAGATAAAGGTAGACCCCGCAGTGGCATCCGGTCCCCTGATCACCACAGTAAACGATCTGGTGGCGGTAGTGACCTATTATGGAATGGCATGGCTGCTTCTGATCCGATAGCAACAGAGGTGAGCTCTCATGGTGGCTATGCTTTTTAACATAGTCACTTTTAGTATTGGGAGATATATGTAGCAGGAAAGACTGAATTTATGCCGCATAGATATCAAGGTCAGGAAGCTGTATTTTCGGAAGAAGGTGTCGTCGCAGGAATAAGATTGCTGTAATAAGCGGTCTTTCCGGATAACACATCATCATAGAAGTTCTGCTTCCAGTCGATATAGTCCACGGCTTCCTGCAACCGCTGCATGGAGGTCAGCAGGGCTTCTTTTTTCCGGAAGAGGATCTCTTTTCTGGCGGGAATGGTGGCTTCTCCTTCCAGACATAAATGCAGATACTCCTTCATTTCGGCGATGGAAAGACCACAGTTTCTGAGGCATCCGAGGCTCTGGATCCATTTGATATCGTGGTCGTCGAAGACGCGGTAATTACGGCTGTCACGTTTCACGTTGGGAACCAGTCCCTCCTTGCAGTAAAATTTTAAGTTTTCATAGGTCATGCCGGTCAGGGCACAGGCTTCTTTCATGGAATACATAAAATGCCTCCTTTTTTGCAAATAAATAAATAAAAAGTATTGACCGGTAGTTACTACCGTGTGATAAAATCATAGCGTAAGACAGCAGGACTGTCAATGTGGAAAGGAATAAAAAACACCTATGAATCATTCAGGAATTTTAAAGAATAAGCTGTTTTTGTACCTCACGGAGTTCTTCGCCGGTATGTCCGTTATGGCGGTGGAACTGGGAGCCAGCAGACTTCTGGCACCGTATTTCAGTTCTTCCCAGATCGTATGGACCATTGTCATCGGCACCATCATGATCGCCATGGCACTGGGCAATATCTACGGCGGTAAGAGCGCAGACAAGTCCCCGAACCCGGATAAGCTCTACAGCAGGATACTGATCGCGGCCATCTGGATCGCACTTATCCCCGTGGTGGGAAAATATATTATCCTCGGAATCTCAGCACTGCTGATCTTTACCGTCAGCAACAATTTCCTCATCATTGCAGCATTTGCAGCCTGCATGGTGATCTTCGTGTTCCCCTTATTTTTACTGGGAACCGTGACCCCTTCTCTGGTAAAATATTCCGTGGACAGTCTCGATGACAGCGGACAGACTGTTGGAACTCTAGGGGCATTTAATACCGTGGGAAGCATCATCGGAACCTTCGTACCGACTTTCGTGACCATACCGACGGTGGGAACCTCCATTACGTTTCTGATCTTTTCCGGTATTCTGATCATTTTGTCTGTGATTTATTTTATCTGCCAGCATACAGGAAAGAAAAAGATCGTGGCATCAGTGTTGATTTTTATTTTGTGCTGTGGTCTGGGATATTCGGATTCCTTTGCTTTTTGGCAGAAGGATCTGACTTACGAAGGCGAGTCCATCTACAATTATCTGCAGGTGTCGGAGACGGACAGACAGGTGGTTCTGTCCACCAACGTGCTGTTCGGTGTCCAGTCCCTCTATATGAAAGAGGGCGGACTGACCGGTATGTACTATGACTATGCCATGGCGGCTCCCCTCATGGTGCCGGACAAACCGGTAGAGGATATGAATGTGCTGATCCTCGGCATGGGAACCGGAACCTATGCGACCCAGTGCCGGAAATACTTCGGTGATATGAATATCGAGGGCGTGGAGATCGATGAAAAAATCACAGAGCTCTCCCGCGAATACTTTTCCCTGCCGGAAGATGTGAAGGTGACCACCTATGACGGCAGGGCTTTTTTGCAGGCGGTGGAGACCACCTATGATGTCATCATGGTGGATGCCTATCAGGACATCACCATTCCTTTCCAGATGTCTTCTGTGGAATTCTTCACGATGGTCAAAGATCATCTGAAGGACGGCGGTGTCATGGTAGTCAACATGAACATGCACGGCAACAAGGAAGGGGACATCAACCAGTACCTTGCCGACACCATTGCCAACGTATTTGACAATGTCTATTCTGTAGACGTGGCAGGTTCCACCAACCGCGAACTGTTTGCTTCCCAGCACAGTGATATGATAGAAGTATTATCCGATCATGTGGAGAATTTGTCAGATGCGGGACTGCAGAACATGATGTGGCGGGTAGCGGACAACAGCGTGGCTTACGCAGCCGGAGATTACCTCATGACCGATGACAAGGCGCCTGTAGAACTTCTTGGCATGCAGGTCATCGATCAGCTGATTCAGGAAGAAGTAGCGTATTACAAGGATATTTATGAGGAACAGGGGATCAGCGGATTGCTGGAACACCTGTAAATCGGCAGATTTACAAATAGAGTTTGAAATAACATAAAGGGTAAGAATACGACGGTGGAGTCAACAGGCTTCACCGTTTTTTCTTAAAAAAATATAAAAACCATTGACCGGTAGCTACTACCGACTACTAGAATCATACTATAAAATGTAACAATGTTGATCGCAGGAGGAAAACGACCTTTTCAATAGAAGGAGGTAACAGAAATGATGTACAATCCCCAGTTGGATACCTTCATTTGTGTGGTGGAAGCAGGCAGTTTCAGCAAGGCAGCGGACAAATTGTATATTTCCCCTCCGGCAGTGATCAAGCAGATCAATTCGCTGGAAAACAATCTTGGGGTACAGCTTTTTGCCAGAACCCACAGAGGTCTTGTGGTGACAGCTGAGGGAGAATCACTTTATCAGGATGCCAAATATATGGTAAATTACAGCAAGGAAGCCATAGAGAGAGCGAGGGAAGCCGGGAATGATGAAGATGATGTGATCCGGGTGGGGATTTCCCCCATGACACCACCGCAGGTATTTGTGGAACTTTGGCCCAGGATCCAGGAGCAGTATCCCAAGGTCAAGTTTAAACTGGTTCCCTTTGAGAATACCCCGGAGAATGCCAGAGAGATCCTTGCAAATCTGGGACAGAATATAGACGTGATCGCTGGAATCTTTGATGATGCTATGCTTGAATTGCGTAAGTGTAACGGTGTAGAACTGTCCAGAGAACCTTTTTGAGTGGCGGTAGCCCTGCATCACAGACTTGCCGGGAAAAAGGTGCTGACTCCGGAGAAACTGAAGGGAGAACGGCTCCTTATGATGCGGAAAGGCTGGAGCTGTCATGTGGATGCACTCAGAGCAGAACTGACAGAGAAATATCCGGAGATCACCATCGCAGATTTTGATTTCTACAACGTTGATATTTTCAACCGCTGTGAGAACAGTAATGACATGCTGCTTGCCATCAAAAGCTGGGAGAGCGTACATCTGCTCATGAAGATCCTTCCGGTGGAATGGGATTATAAGATGCCTTACGGACTCCTGTATGCGAAGGAGCCGTCCGAAAAGGTGGAAAAATTAGTAAGAACGGTGGAAGGAATTACAAAATGAACAAAAATCTGAAAATCAGGCTGTTTACCGATTCCGGGATGACGCTTGCCCTGTTACTGCTGATGTCCTATCAGCTGGTGGGAGAAAAAGCCCATGAGTGGATCGGCATGGCAATGTTTTTGTTAGTCATAGGGCACCATGTCCTGAACAGAAGATGGACGGGAAACATTACAAAGGGAAAATATACGGCTCACAGAATCTTGCAGACCGTGATCGTGGCATTGCTGGCCCTGACGATGATTGGGTCTATGGTGAGCGGCATACTGTTGTCCAACTATATTTTCCGGTTTGTCCGGATCGAAGGGGTGGCTAACATGGCAAGGAACATCCATATTCTCTGTGCATACTGGGGATTTCTGCTGATGGCGGTGCATCTGGGACTCCATTGGAACATGATGCTCAGAATTCTGGAAAGAGCACTTCCCATGAAGGGCATCGCTAAAATCCTGGGACTGCTGATCGCAGTTTACGGAGGCTATGCTTTTTACAAAAGGGAGATTGTGAACTATCTGTTTTTGAGAAGCCATTTTGTATTCTTTGGGCCGGAGGAAAGCCTTGGGGTATTTTTACTTGATTACATTTACATAGCGATGATGGGAATGATCGTGTTTATTACCTATTATGGTTGCAGATTGGCGGAAAGAATAAAAGCAAAAAAGTAATAGAATGAGGGAAAACGGAGGGAAAATATGATTTAGATTGCGTCGGTGGACAAAGGGATACACAATAAAACAACCAAATATGGACTGCCAACCTACTGAAATTACCGCCCTAGTGAGACACAGGGCGGTTTTTTCATAGGCAGAGGAAGGAGGTATCCCTACAAGCGGGGCTTGACTGCAAAAAGTCAGGCCCTTTTTTCATGCCATCAAATAAGAAGGAGGAAATGCGAATGGCCGATGAAAAAGCAAAAATCGTAACTGACGCAACCGGGCCGGGCTCTGGCCCTGCCCCGGCCCAGCCCGAAGTGGACGCACAGGTTTCCAAGCAGGAGCAGTCCGCTCCCGAGGCTCCAACCCCGGATAAGGCCGAAGCTCCCGCACAGGAGGCTCCAGCACAGGACAAGGCCGCAGACGCTCCCAAGGAGCAAAAGGCCGCCAGCGTGTCGGTCTTTAACTTCTCTGAAATCATGGCCGAGAAGAAGGCCACGGAGCGGGCCGCCGCCCAGCAGGAGGCAAAAGCCCCGGAAAAGGCGGCTTCTCCCGTTCCTTCCAAGGAGGCCGGGCCGAAGCAGGAGGAACAGTCCCAGTACCCGAAACGCCGAGGCCGTCCACCCAAAGCAGACAAGGAAAAAACTGCTTCTCCCGGACAGAAAGAGGCTCCCAGCAAGAAGGGCAAGGCGGCACAGAAACCCGCTCCCACCAAGAAACCGGAGAAAGCCTCCAAGGCTCCCAAGCCCGCCAAGGCTACGCCCGAGGTAAAGGCTCCCGTTCAGGCTGAAACGCCTGCGGCTCCTGCCGAGGCTCCACGCCCGGGCAAGGAGGAACAGATTGTTTATATCAAGCTGTCCGAACTCCACGCCTTCAAAAATCATCCCTTCCAAGTCCGTAATGACGAGGAAATGAAAGCTATGGTGTCCAGCGTCCGGGATAAGGGCGTGACTCAACCTGCTATCGTCCGTCCCCGTGAGGACGGCGGGTATGAAATCGTGTCGGGCCACCGCCGCCAGAAGGCCAGCGAACTTGCGGGCTTCGTGGATATGCCTTGTATCGTCCGTGACCTGACAGACGAGCAGGCCATCACGCAGATGGTGGAGGACAATACCAACCAGCGTGAAAATATCCTGCCGAGTGAACGGGCCAAGGCCCTGAAAATGCAGTTGGAGGCCATCAAACACCAAGGAGCCAAGGAGGCGACTTCGGGCCAACTTGACCCGAAGGACGCTGGGCGGCGCTCCAATGAGATCGTAGCCGAGCGCAACAAAATGACTGTCAAACAGGTACAGCGGTATATCAAGCTCAATGACCTTGTTCCTGATTTGCAGAAAATGATGGACGCCGGGCAAATCAAATTTACCCCGGCGGTGGAGCTGGCTTATATCAAGCCCAAAAATCAGAGGTATATCGCCGTTGCCATTGAAGGCCAGCAGTCGGCCCCTTCGCTCTCGCAGGCCCAGCGCATGAGGGAGCTTGACCAGAAGGGCGTTCTGAATGGCGATGTGATCGACGGAATTATGATGGAGGATAAAAAGGAGGTAGACAAAGTGATTTTAACTGGTGCAGAACTGGGCAAATACTTCGGGAAGGAAACCACTCCGAGGGAAATGAAAGACCAGATTATCAAGCTGTTGGATGACTGGAAGGGCCAGCAGAAGGAAGTGGCCAAGCCGGAGAAAAAGGCCGCCCAGCAGGAAAAGTAACGCTTCTTCGGGTCAACTTGGCCCGAGGCAGTATGCGGGGCTCTGCCCCGCACCCCGAAGCTCAAAGGATATTAAATATTCCCCGTCGCCGGTTTTCAGGTAGCATATCCGGGAAAATCAGTCAAGGGCCAAAGCCGCCATGGGCGGTGCCAAAGGCACCCTTGACGGATTTCTCCCGGTTATGCTTTCAGGCGGCAAGCGACGTGGATATATATTCCTTTGAGCCGTTCCCCTTCCCACGGGAAGGGGCGGAGGGGTTGGGCTCCTCTGTCTGGCTCTTTTTAATATGTAGAAACGGAGGTACAAAACCATGAAAAGACCTTTAGCGTATATTACCGCCGCATGGTGCGGCGATCCTGATACCGATATGGAGCTGGCCGCCCGCTATTGCCGCATGGCATACGAGGCGGGCTTTTCTCCTATTTGCCCTATTCTTTATCTGCCACTGTTCATCAACGACGCTATCCCGGAGGAACACAAAAACGGGATTGATATGCGCCGGGATATGCTGCGCCGCTCTCATGTACTTGTGGTCTGCGGTGACGAGGTGGACGAGGATGTGAAAAACGATATTGCCGTAGCCAAGCGGCTGAACATCACGGCCACTACCCTTGACGGTATCCTGACAGTCAACCAGCAGGGCCGCCACGATGTTTGAAGCCTATGTGACCAATCTGGGGCTCTACCCGGAGCGAGGGGCCGGGGCTGGGGAATATCTAAAATTTCCTACGACTGTTGAGGAAGTGCAGGCCCTCTTTTCCCGGATTGGTATAGACGGAAAACAGTATGAGGAGTATTTCATTACCGACTATGACAGCGATATTCTGGGGCTGACTGACCATCTCGGGGAATATGAAAGCCTTGACGAGCTCAATTACTTAGCACATCTTCTGGAAGAAATGACCCCGGCCGAGCTGGAAAAGCTGGAGGCGGTCATGGATGCTGGGGAGTACACAAGCAGCGTCAAGGACTTAATCAACCTGACACAGAACCTTGACTGCTTCGATTTTTACTCCGATGTCAACAGCGAAGAAGAACTGGGCCGTATGTATATTCAGGATTTTGAGGCTATGCAGGTGCCTGAACACCTGATTGACTACATCGACTATGAAGCATACGGGCGGGATATTCGTATCAATGACGGCGGCCACTTCGCTCCCGGCGGCTATGTGGCGGATAATCGGAGTAACTTTGTGGAGCACTATACCGGGCTGGACGATATTCCAGACGAGTACCGTATTTCCAAAGTCCACGCCCGGGACGAAAAGGAGGAAACCCATTCTATTCTGGCGGCAATCAAACAGTTTAAGGAGGCCCCACCTACTCCTTACAAGGAGAAGGCGGGGCCTTTCCATGAGGAACGGTAGACCTCGGGCCAACTTGGCCCGAGGCTCTCCCTTCCGGGCGATGTTCCGGGGCGTCCGGTTTTCTGACCCACTCGGAGGAAAGGAGGCAGTATGCAGGAATATGTAGAAGAACGGACAATCGCTATATCCGTGAAGGCGGCCAAACTTTCGGGTACGGTGCTGGCTGCGGCCTGCAAAAAGGTATTTGCGGAAATTGCAAAACAGCAAGAAGCTGCCAAACGGCCCAAGGGTCGGCAGAGCGTGCGGAAACTGATGAACCACCACGGCGGTAAAAACGCCATGAAATATGTGGGGGCGCCCAAGGATTTTGACCGTATCGCCAAGGAGTTCCATGTGGACTACGCTTTCCACAAGACCGGCCCCGGCCACTATTTGCTGTTTTTCAAGGCAGATCAGGCCGACGCCATTCAAGCGGCTTTCGGCAAATATACGGAAAAGGTCATGGGCCGCAGTCAGGATAGGCCATCTATCCTCGGTCAGCTTCGACAATTCGTAGAGCAGATTGCGGCAAGGCCAAAGCAGAAAGAACAGGTCAGAGAGGCGGTGAAGGAGGAACGGTAAGTAAGAAACTCAAGAAATATGTACTTCCATATTTCCCTTATCTCATAGCCTTTTGTTTTTTCTCCAAGTGCGGCACAGCCTACCGCATGGCGGCGGGAGCCAACCTCGGAGAAAAGCTGTTCGGCATGGTCAAGACCATCGGCCCGGTATTCCAGAGCTATGCACCGGGGCTGGGCCTCCTTGACCTTGCCGTAGGTGTAACTGGGGCCGTGATACTGTATTTCGTGGTACAGTCCAAAATCAAAAACGCCCGGAAATTTCGCCGGGATATGGAATATGGCTCGGCCCGCTGGGGTACAGAGGCCGATATAAAGCCATTTGTTGACCCTAAGTTTGAAAACAATGTCATCCTGACCGGGACGGAGTTCTTGACCATGAACACCCGGCCAAAAATCCCGGCCAACGCCCGTAACCTAAACGCCTGCGTCATCGGCTCGTCAGGCTCGGGCAAGACCCGCTTCTGGCTCACGCCCCAGCTTTTGCAGGCTCATTCTTCCTATGTGGTGGTAGACCCCAAGGGCGGCACACTCTCCCAATGCGGCTATTTTCTGCAAAAGAAGAAGGGCTACAAGGTCAAGGTGTTCAACAGCATAGATTTTTCAAAATCCATGCACTACAACCCCATGGCCTATATCAAGACGGAAAGCGATGTTTTGAAGTTCGTCAACGCCCTGATTGCCAATACCAAGGGGGACGGCAAGGAAGGTGACGAGTTCTGGACGAAAGCGGAAACCCTTCTGTACTGTGCTCTTGTGGCCTATATCGTCTTTGAGGGGCCGGAGGAAGAACGGAACATGAATACGCTGGTGGAAATGATAAACAGCATGGAAGTCCGGGAGGATGACGAGAGCTTCAAAAACGCTGTGGACTATATGTTTGACGGCCTTGCAAAGCGCAATCCCCAGCACTTCGCTGTGCGCCAATATGCCAAATACAAGCTGGCCAGCGGCAAAACCGCCAAAAGCATACTGATTTCCTGCGGCGCAAGGCTTGCCCCGTTTGATATAGCGGAGCTCCGGGAGATTATGAGCTATGACGAGTTGGAGCTTGATAAACTCGGGGACAAGAAAACGGCCCTGTTCTTCCTGATAAGCGATACGGACAGCACCTATAACTTTATCGTGGCCCTTGCATTTTCGCAGATGTTCAATCTTCTGTGCGAGAGGGCCGACAACAAATACGGTGGCCGTCTGCCCCACCATGTGCGTGTACTGTGGGACGAGGCGGCCAACACCGGGCAGGTGCCGGGGCTGGAGAAAATCGTGGCCGTTATTCGGTCAAGAGAAATCAGTCTGACCCTGTTCTATCAGGCTATGAGCCAGTGCAAAGCCCTTTATAAAGACCATGCCGAAACCATCATGGGCAATATGGACAGTATTGTGTTTCTGGGAGGCCGGGAGGCTTCCACGCTAAAGGACATTTCGGAAAACTGGCTGGGAAAAGCGACGATCTCCATGCAGACGGACAGCCGCACACGGGGCCAGTCCGAAAGCTATGGACTCAACACCCAGCGTTTGGGCCGGGAGCTTTTGACCACCAGCGAGATCACCACCATGCCCGGAAACAAGTGCCTGTTACAGCTTCGGGGCCTGCCCCCATTCTTTTCGCCCAAGTATGATTTGAAGCAACATCCCAACTACCGCTATACAGCGGAACATGACAGTAAACGAAACGCCTTCCATCTGGAACGCCTGACTTCCCGACGATTGAGACTAAAGTCCGAGGAAGAATATACGGTGTATGAGGTGGACGCCTCCGACGAGGATGCTGACATTCTCAATTATGATGATTTGGACAGCGCAGACGATTTCGTTTAACTGATAAATGGACTTCGGGCCAACTTGGCCCGAGGCCGAAGGCCGCCTGAAAGGGCGGCTTTTTTGATACCCACAATTCAATCTTTTATTAAATGGAGGAAATGTATATGGAATTTTTCGCTTCTGCTGTTGACACTCTGAAAGTTCTCGTTATGGCTATCGGCTGCGGCCTCGGCGCATGGGGTATCGTCAACCTCTTGGAAGGTTACGGAGCCGACAACCCTGCCTCCAAGTCGCAGGGCATGAAGCAGTTCATGGCTAATTAAAGGTAACAAAAAGAAAGGAAAAGCACAATCCAGACGGTATCAGCGGCAGGCTACAAGAATAAATTGTGATTTCACAAGAT
>OGLI01001582.1_pt1 | contig 13642 bp, 8 predicted proteins | sample 1572661 | NCBI WGS metagenome assembly OGLI01 (sample SAMEA2581901, study PRJEB24529) | metagenome | biome: Human gut stool | place: China | collected 2011 | reverse complement strand
ATTTGGTATCCAACCAGTTGGAATAAATAATGTTGTGAGTAAGCCCGAGGACGGCTACTTCGCCCTCATCCGTGCCGCTTTCGGCCAGCGCCGTAAGACCGCCGCCAACGCCATCGCCAGCGGCCTCGGCCTGCCGAAAGATAAGGTCATCGCGGCCATCGAGGCGGCGGGCTTCGACGCCCGCATCCGCCCCGAGGCCCTGACCCTCGAGGACTTTGCTGCCGTACAGCGGGAGCTGAAGTAAAAGTTTATCAGAATAAAACGCCAAGGCCCCCGCAGTCCGGAACAGAACTGCGGGGGCCTTGGTCGTTATGTGGAAGGAATGGAGGGTGACAGTGTGCTTACCTCAGCAGTGCGCTGTGGTCTGCGCCGCCCACGGTGAAGGTGGCGGTGGAGCCGCTGTGGCGGAGGGTGAAAGGCGTATCGCCCGCACCGAGGGCTGCAACATCGGAGAGGGAAAGGGTGGAAGTGCAGCGTTTTGACGTTCTCGCCGTTCTCTATGAGCTTCACGAGGCCCAGCTTGTTGTTTTTATCCATGAGGTGGATGACCTCGTCCAGCAGCTTTTTGCCATCGCGGCTTCGGATGGTATTGCCGGCGTCGGGGCCGGGGGCAGACAAAGATATTGACAAGCGGGGAGGTTTCTGGTATTCTACTAAAGTACCCTGTGCAAATGATACTCGCTGGTGTGGCGCAATGGCAGCGCAACTGATTTGTAATCAGTGGGTTGCAGGTTCAACTCCTGTCACCAGCTCCAAAAAGTCCTACGATATACCGCTGAAAAGCGGCGTGTGTCGTGGGGCTTTTGCTTTTATGTCTCCGACTGCATCGCCGCTATTCAGAAAAATCATGCCGCCCGGCGGGGTGCGGGTATTGAGATCGGCTCATCACGACGCCGCTGTGGTGTTTGGCGGTGTAAAATATGGCAAACGAAACCGCCCCCGGGGAGACCCGGAGGCGGTTTCGTTTCGAGGAAATGGCTCTCCCCTTGGGAGAGCCGGCGCGAAGCGCCTGAGAGGGCAAGGCTGCTACAAGAAAAGCACAGGCACAGCGACAGTATCGCTCTGACAAACAGTCAGTTTATCGCTGTGCGGCGGCCCTTTCGCCACGGGCTTGCCCTCTCCGTCACCTGCGGTGACACCTCTCCCAGAGGGAGAGGCTTACGGTGTTGCCGCTACATACCCCGCCTTCTCGATGCACCTGCGTCCCTCGTCGGTATCCAGCCAGTCGTAGACCTTCCGCTGGGGGCTGTCGGGGGCGGCGTCTGCGTGGACGACTGCGTAGAACTCGTTGCAGAGCGGGTAGCTCTCATCGGCGATGGCGTCATTGCCGGGGGTCACGCCGTCCACGGCCAGCAGGCGGAGGCCAGGCTTCGAGTACATCTGGTCGATGTAGTAGTAGACCGAAAAGCCGATGGCGTTGGCAGAGTTGTTGTACTCGGCGATGCTGTCCACGAGGCCGCCCATGTCGGCGGGGGCAAGCTCGGTGGGCGCGGCCATCAGCTGGCCGTCGCCCTTGTCGATGAGCAGCTTTTTGAAGAGGGTCTGACTGCCCGAGTCCACACCCCGCTGGAACGCCACGATGGGGGAGTCCGCGCCGCCCACGTCTTTCCAGCTGGTGATGCGGCCCGCATAAATATCCCGCAGCTGCTGCTGGGTCAGGCTCTGGACGGGATTCTCTTCGTTGACGATGAACACCAGCGCGTCCCGGCCGATGGCTTTCTGCTCGAGCTTTGCGTCGGCCTCGGCCAGCTCTTCCTTGACGTACTCGGGGGCCTCGTAGACGATGAGCAGCTGTGCGCCGTAGTCCTCGCTGTCGCTGCGGGACCAGAGGCCGAAGTTCTCCCACGCATAGGCCGTGGTGCTGACGGTGATGCTGGTCTGGGCCTCGAGAAGGTCCATGCCGGTGACATCAGCCTTCATCTGGGCCATCAGGGGGATGCAGGCCGTGGAGCCGTCGAGGCGGGGGAACTCGTCCTCCGTCAGGAAGGGGACGGGAGTGTCCGCATCGGGGACAGACGCTGCCGGAGAGTCGGCGGGGGAGTCCGCCGTGCCGGTATTGCAGGCGGTGAGCATCGCCGCCCCGAAGCCGAGGCCCATCACCCGCAGGAAGCTGCGGCGGGAGATCATCTCTTTCATATCAAAAACCTCCGTGTCAGTACAGGTAGCCCCCGCCAGCGTCGTCGCTGGGGGAGGAGAAGATGCTTTCGCGGTAGAGCCACTGGCCGGTGGAGTCCATCAGGCCGTAGTCGAAGCCCTGCCGCGCGATAAAGCAGTCGTCGGGCAGGTCGTCCGGGATGTAGCAGCTGCCGAGGCGGCGGAGAAGCACATTGCCCTCCATGTCCAGCACGTCGGAAAGGTTCGACGAGTCGCTGTTGTCCCGGTGGGCCGTGAGCAGAGGGCCGTTGGCGGTGTTGGTGAGGTAGGAAGCGTAGGTGTACTGCTGGGCCTCACCGGCGGACGACCAAAGCAGACCTTCGCCGCCATAGGTCTGGATGGCGATGGTGTTGTAATTTTCGTCGTTGTACTGCAGCAGGGCGTAGCCGTCGGGCAGGGCCGTCACGCTGATGTACTCTGCTTCTTCCACGGGCGCTGCCTCCACGTCGGTCAGCAGCGCACCGGTGGTGCCGTCGTAGACTTTGAGGATGTTGTCCGTCGTCAGCACAGCGATGTTGCCGGAGCGGTAGTCGGCGTCGTACCGCTGGACGCCGATGCTCTCGCCGCTGGCGAGGTCGATGAGGGTGTAGGGGCTGTCCGGGTCATCGCTGCCGGAGAGGACGACGCAGCCGGGGGTGTAAGTGTTCACGGCCCAGTCGAAGCGGCCCAGCTCCACGGCCTCGCCGCCGTTCAAATCGTAGAGGACGGAGCGGTTGTCCTGACGGCTCTGGAGACAGGCGACGCCCACGCCGCAGGCAGAGACGGCGCTGTCCTCTTCGCCGGTGAGCAGTTCGCCGGTGGTGACGTTGTAGAGGGCTTCGCGGGCGATGCCCCAGTCTGAGCCGCGGAACCAGCTCAAATCGAGCCAGTCGGCAAAGCCGCCGCGATACGATGCGAGGGTGCTGGCTGTGCAGCCGTCCTCTCGCATCAGCACATTGCCCTCCCGGTCGGTGATGAGGACGTATTGGTGGAGCGGCTGGTCGGGGTCGTCGTAGGCGTAAGTAAGGCCCTCGGGCAGGTCGTAGCAGTTGAAGACGAGGCGCTGGCCGCCCTCGTCCACCACGAGACAGTCGAGCGCTGTTTCGGGTACGGGAAGCAGGGCGCCTGTGGCGAGGTCGTACACCCGAGTGCCGCCGGTGGTGCCGTTCTCGAAGGCCCAGACGTCAGCGTCGTCCCGCAGGATGAGCAGCCCGCCCGAGAGGGTGGCGTTCACCGCGTAGGGAAAGGTCATGACGGCATTGCCGTCGGCGTCGTAAAGGGTGGAAGTGCGCTCCTCCGTGCCGGGGGTGGAGTGGGCCACGAGGTAGTGGCCTGTCTCGCCGGTGAGGGTGTCCTTCAGCAGCTGGATGCTGTCGGAGCTGCTGGCTTTGTAGAGCACCTTGCCGCCCCGGAGGATGGTGCCGCCGCCGTTGCCGACGTAAGAGTAGAGGTAGTGGAGCGCGTCGTCGCTGAGCCATGCGTCGCTGTAATACTGCGGGGCCTGCGACGCCGCTGTCCCCTCGGGCCGGGGCGACGCCGCAGGCAGCAGCGAACAGCTCGTCAGCAGCCCGCCCGCCAGCACGAGGCAGGCGGCGCGGCGGCTGAGTCGAAGCAGAGTGGTCTTCATAGAAACACCTCACAGTCTCCCAGAATTTGACTTTCCCATCTATAGTATATACGAAAGACCCGGCCATTTCATTGCAGAAATGTGGACGGGCATGGTTACAGTTTTATGACAAGCTTATTCTTCGTCTCCCTGTTCCTTCAATTCCTTCAGGAAGGGCAGCAGGAAAGGCACCGAGATGCAGAAGGTGAGGCCATCGGCGATGGGCTGGCACAGCTCGATGCCGCTCAGGCCCCAGATGTGGGGCAGGGTGAGGATGAGCGGGATGAAGCAGACGCCCTGACGGCAGCAGGCGAGGAAGGTAGCCCGGCCCGACTTGCCGATGGACTGGAACATCATATTCGTCACGATGATGACGGGCTGTAAGAACATGGCGACGCACTGATACCGCAGGGCGGGCAGAGCCACGGCGGTGACCTCGGGGTCATCGCGGAAGAGGCGGATGAGGGGCTCGGCGTTGAACCAGCAGAGGGAGTTGAGCACCGCCATAAAGACGAAAGCCGTCGAGATGGTGAAGATGGCGGCCTTCCGCACCCGGGCAAAGCGGCGGGCGCCGTAGTTGAAGGCCGCCACAGGCTGCAGGCCCTGTCCGACGCCGATAGCCACCGACAGCACGAACTGGAAGATGCGGGACACGATGCTCATGCCGGCCACGGCGGCGTCGCCGTAGTTGCGGGCGGCGACGTTCAGCAGCATGCTGCCGATGCTGTTCAGGCCCTGACGGCCGAAGCTGGGCGCACCGTTGAAGAAGATCTGCCCGAAGTCCCGGGCGCTGCGGGTGACCTGGGTGATGCGGAATCGGCTGACGGTCTTGCCCCGCAGGAACATGGAAAGCAGGATGCAGAAGCTGATGCTCTGGCTCAGGGCGGTGGCCGTGCCTGCGCCGCCGGTCCCCATGCCGAGGCCGAAGATGAAGACGGGGTCCAGCACGATGTTGAGCACACCGCCGGTGACGAGGCCGATCATGGCGAAGCTGGCCTTGCCCTCGTAGCGGAGGATGTTGTTCATCACGAGGCTCGACATCATGAGCGGGGCCGCGATGAGGATGGGCCGCGCGTAGGCGCAGGCGTGGGGCAGGATGGTGTCGGTGCTGCCCAGCAGCATCATGAAGTCGGGCAGGGCAGCGAGACCGAGAACGGCCAGCACTGCGCCGAAGGTCAGCGCCGTGAAGAAGCTGGTGGAGGCGAACTTTGTGGCCGCATGGGTGTCCTGACTGCCGAGGCTGCGGCTGATGATGCCGCCCGCGCCGTGGCCCAGCATGAAGCCGAGGGCCTGAATGATGGCCATCAGGCTCGACACGACGCCCACCGCGCCCGACGCGCTGGTGGACAGCTGGCCCACAAAGAAGGTGTCGGCCAGATTGTAGATGCTGGTGATGAGCATACTCAGGATGGTGGGGGCCGCGAGGCCGAGAATGAGCTTCGGCACGGGGGTCTGGGTCATTTTCTCGAACTGGAGCCTGCTGCGCTCCAGCTCGGCGGCGTCGGATGCGGTGCGGGGGGAAGACGGCATGAAGAGATACCTCACTTTCGGAAATCAAAGAAAATACCGCTCTTTGCGCAAAGAACGGGTAAAATGCAGATATATAATAAGTATAGCGCAGATCGGGGGAAATGTCGAGACAGCAGTGCGGGCAGGCACGGTGGAAGCTTTCTCCTCAGATACGGTGACCGGGTTGCGGCTCCCAGCATCTGCCGCGCTGTCGCTTGCATCCTGCTGGCCGCGGCCCCAACAGCTCCTCCCTGTTTCCGCCGCAGGCGCTCGGGTTGCCTTTGCTGCTTTTCTTCGGCCCCTTGGGCGGGGCCTTGAAAAGCAGAAGGCTGCCCCAGCCTCGCCTCCCTTCATCTGCCGCTGGCAGCGGTCGGCTCCGCTGCAGTCGTCGCCGTTGCCTCAAAAAGTTAGGGTATTGAGTGCAAAAGCGGGAGAAAATGGAATGCCTTTTGGCAAATTTGCCAAAGAAAGGTCGAATTGCTTGTAGAAAATCACGTCAAGTGGTATAATTTATGGAAAGAAACAAAAGCGCGAAGATAAAAAACAGCGCAGAGAAGAGTTCCGGGGAGATCCTGCCCCGGGATACGGAGGGAAATCTTATGAAATCTGTGGCACAGACTATCATTGAAGCAGACCGCTTCTACACCATCGCCGCCAAGACCGGCAGCGTCATTCAGGCTGTGGAGAGCGTCAAGGACGGCGGCAACATCCGTCTGGGCAAGTACGAGCACAAGCCCGAGCAGGAGTGGGCTTTCGTCCGCGAGGGCGACGGCGTTTACCGTATCCGCAACCGCGCCTCCGGCAAGCTCATCGACCTGATGATGACCGGCACCGCCAACGGCACCTGGCTCCACCTGTGGGAGGACGTGGGCGGAACTTCCCAGATGTGGAAGATGGAGCCCACCCCGGCCGGCACCGTCCGCCTGCGCTCCATGTGGGCTGCCGGCAAGTGCATCGACACCGTGGGCATGGGTACTGCGGACGGCGCTGTGCTCCAGATCTGGCAGGAGACTGCCGGCGAGGACCAGCTGTGGACCATCTCCGAGGTGAAGGACCGCGCAAAGCACGCCCCCAAGGCGGAGGAAAAGCCCGCTGAGGTCAAGGCCGAGGCCGCTGCTCCCGCCGAGGAAAAGCCGGTTGAGGAAAAGGCTGCACCTGCTGTGAAGAAGACCACCAGAAAGCCTGCGGCAAAGAAGACTGCTGCGAAGTCCGCTGGGGCAAAGGCCGAAGCCGCACCCGCCAAGGCCGAGGAAAAGCCCGCCGAGGCCGCTCCTGCCGCAAAGCCTGCCCGCAAGACCGCTACCCGTAAGAAGACCACGAAGGCCAGCAAGTAAGCACGGCTACATAGCATCATAGCAAAAAGAGCACCCGCTCTCCACAGTGATGTGGAAAGCGGGTGCTTTTGGGTTTAGGGTCAGGTTTGCCTTCGTACAACCTCTCAGTGCCCCATCTTGCCCTTCTTGAACTTCAGCGCCGCTGCGATGAAGCCCTTGAACAGGGGATGTGCGCGGTTGGGACGGCTCTTGAACTCGGGGTGGAACTGTGCGCCGAGGTGGAAGTCACGGCCCGGCAGCTCCACGGTCTCCACAAGGCGGCCATCGGGGCTGGTGCCGGAGATGACCAGACCGGCGTCCTGCATCTCCTGACGGTAGTCGTTGTTGAACTCGTAGCGGTGGCGGTGGCGCTCCCAGATCTCGCTCTGGCCGTAGCACTCGGCCATCTTGGTGCCGGGCAGGACGGTGCAGGGGTACTTGCCCAGACGCATGGTGCCGCCCTTGGGGATGTTGCCCTGCTGGTCGGCCATGAGGGCGATGACGTTGTGCTTGCCGTCCGGGGTGAACTCGCTGGAATTGGCGTCGGCGTAGCCCAGCACGCCCCGGGCAAACTCCATCACCATGATCTGCATGCCCAGGCAGATGCCAAAGTAGGGCACGTTGTTCTCGCGGGCGTACTGGGCGGCCTGGATCATGCCCTCGATGCCGCGGTCGCCGAAGCCGCCGGGCACGATGATGCCGTCCACGTCCGCAAAGATCTCCTTGCAGGCATTCTGGTCGGTCAGGTCCTCGCTTTCCACCCACTTGATCTCCACCTGGCTGTCATTCTCAAACCCGGCGTGGTACAGGCTCTCCATCACAGAGAGATAGGCGTCGTGGAGCTTGACGTACTTGCCCACCAGCGCGATGGTGCAGGTCTTGCTGCGGGTGGCGATGCGGCTCACCACCTGCTTCCACTCGGTCAGGTCGGCGGGGGGCACGTCCAGCTTGAGCTTGTTCACCACCACGTCATCCAGACCGCCGGTGTGCAGCATCAGCGGGCACTGGTACAGGCTGGGCATGGTCAGGTTCTCGATGACACACTCCGGCTTGACGTTGCAGAAGGTGCTGATCTTGCGGCGGATGTCGGTGCCCACGCTGCCGTCGGCGCGCAGGATGATGATGTCCGGGTTGACGCCCATGCCCTGCAGCTCCTTGACCGAGTGCTGGGCAGGCTTGGACTTGTACTCGTTGGAGCCGGAGATGTAGGGCACCAGCACCACATGGATGAAGCAGCAGTTGTCGCGGCCCTGCTCCAGGCCCACCTGCCGGATGGCCTCCAGGAAGGGCTGGCTCTCGATGTCGCCGGTGGTGCCGCCGATCTCGGTGATGACCACATCGGCCTCGGTGGAGGAGGCCAGGTTGTAGATGTAGCTCTTGATCTCGTTGGTGATGTGGGGGATGATCTGGACGGTCTGGCCCAGATAGGCACCCTGACGCTCCTTGTTCAGCACGTTCCAGTACACCTTGCCGGTGGTCAGGTTGGAGTACTTGTTCAGGTTCTCGTCGATGAAGCGCTCGTAGTGGCCCAGGTCCAGGTCGGTCTCGGTGCCGTCGTCGGTGACAAACACCTCACCGTGCTGCAGGGGGCTCATGGTGCCGGGGTCCACGTTGACGTAGGGGTCCAGCTTTTGGCTGGCCACCTTCAGGCCGCGGCACTTGAGCAGGCGGCCCAGCGAGGCGGCGGTGATGCCCTTGCCCAGGCCGGACACGACACCGCCGGTGACGAAGATATACTTGGTTTGCTTTTCTGCCATAAAAATACTTCCTCCTCTATCAAAATCAGGTCAAATCAGATTCAGAATACGTTTTCCCAATCCAGTATTATACACCCACATCCTCATAAGAATCAAGGATTTCCTGCGCGATCTCGGTGCGGTCGCGGCGGGTGTCCATGGCCAGCTTTTCAATGCGGCGGTGGGCCTCGGCCTCGGTGAGGTGCGCGTGCTCCACCAGGCAGCACTTGGCCCGGCTCACCAGACGGATCTGGGAAATTTTGTCCTGCAGGCGGGCGTTCTCCTGCCGCAGGCGCTGCAGGCGGTGGTTGCTGGCGGCGGCCATGTGCATGGCCTGCACAAATAAGGTGTTGCTGAAGGGTTTGCTCAGCAGCAGCACCCCCTGTTCGTTCAGGGGGGCCAGCAGCTGTTCGGCCTGTGCGGCCTTGACCAGAAACACCACGCCCGCGTCGGTGCCGGCCACGGCATCCATGCACAGCTCGTGCCCGAACTCGTCGGGCAGGGGGGCGTTGACCACGATCAGGTCAAAGTCGGCGTCCGGCATCCTGCGCCGGGCCTCGGCCCCGCTGGGCAGGATCACCGGCCGGGCATAGCCCATCTCGGCCAGCCGGGCGGCGATGTACTCGTTGGAGCTGGCACCGGCGCTTACAATGAGTGCGCGTCCCATACGTTCCGCTCCTTTCTCCTACGCATGTTCCTGCAGGGGTCAGATGGCGTTGAAGTAGTGGATGCGCTCGTACTCCGCCGGGTCGGCGGCGGCGCGCAGGGCCTCGCACCGGGCACGCTCCTCGGCAAAGTAGCGGCGGCTCAGTTCCTCCGGCAGCACCTTGTGCAAAAAGTCGCTTTCCTCGGCGATGGCCACGGCCTCTTCCAGCGTGGCGGGCAGCATTTCCAGCCCAAGGCCCTCGGCCTCGCCGGGGCGGAACAGGTTCTTGTTGACCGGCGGCTGCAGCACCATGCGGTGTTCGATGCCGTCCAGACCGGCGGCCAGCACCAGACCGATGGCCAGATACGGGTTGCAGGCGGGGTCCGGGCTGCGCAGCTCCATGCGGCAGTTGTCGCCCTTCACCTGGGGGATGCGCACCAGCTGGCTGCGGTTCTGGCGGCTCCAGCTCACATAGCGGGGGGCCTCGTCGCAGCCAAAGCGCTGGTAGCTGTTGGGCAGGGGATTGGTGAACACGGTCAGCTCCCGGCTGTGGGCCAGCACGCCCGCCATAAAGCTGCCTGCGGTGCTGTCCGGGGCAATGTCGCCCTCAAACAGGTTCTTGCCGTCCAGGTACAGCGACAGGTTGATGTGCAGCCCGCTGCCCGCCTGGTCCGGCAGGGGCTTGGGCAGGAAACTGGCGTGGATGCCGCTGCGCATGGCAATGGCCCGCACGATCTGCTTGAACATCATCACGTTGTCGGCGGTCTTGAGGGGGCCTGCATGGTGGCAGTCGATCTCGTTCTGGCCGTGGCCGCTCTCGTGGTGGCTGTGCTGGGGGGCCAGCCCCATCTGCTCCATGGTCAGGCAGATGTCCCGGCGCAGGTTCTCGCCCGCGTCCAGCGGGGCCACGTCGAAGTAGCCGCCAAAGTCGATGGGGATGCGGGTGGGGCGGCCCCGGTCGTCGTTCTCAAACAGATAGAACTCGCACTCGGCACCCACGTTGCAGGTAAGGCCCAGCTGACGGAAGCGGCGGTTCATCTCCCGCAGAAAGCCCCGGCAGTTGCCGCCAAAGGGGGCGCCGTCCGGCTTTTCCACGTCGCAGAAGAACTGCATCACCCGGCCCTCGGTGGGCCGCCAGGGCAGGATGGTCACGGTGGGCAGGTCGGGGCGCAATACCAGGTCGCTTTCCTCCACCTTCATGAAACCGGCAATGGAGCTGCCGTCGAAGCACACGCCGTCCTCCAGGGCCTTGGGCAGGTCGCTGGCCAGCACGGCGATGTTCTTCTGGGTGCCAAAGATATCGCAGAAGGCAAAGCGCACGAATTTGACGTTGTTGTCCTCCACGAAGTCCAGCACGTCCTGTTGGGTCGAATAACGCATAAAGATCTCCTTTCAAATAAAACGCCCAAAGGCCTGCCCCCTTGCGGAAGCAGGTCTTCAGGCTGGTGTAAGAAATAGGAAAAGGAGAATGTCAGATTCAAGTTCCGCAGCCTACGGATGATGCTGTTTTACGCGATGCGATCAGACGTAGTAGAGCATCTTGCTGTAGCTGGGCAGCGGCCAGTAGTCCTCGCCGCACAGGGTCTCGGCGTCGTCGGCGGCGGCACGCAGGGCGTCCATGGCGGGCAGGACGTTGTCGTGGAAAGCAACGGCCTTCTCGCTCTCGGAGGGCAGAGCCTTGGCGGCATCCACGGCATCCTGCAGGGTGTCGATGGCGTCGCTCATGGCGTCGGCGTCGGCGGACAGACGGTTCAGGGTCTTGGTCTCGCTGCGCACGCTGATGCTCTCGCTGACGGCCAGCTTGGAAGCGGCGGTGTTGGCCACCTCGCTCATGTAGGCGTTGACGGCGGGCAGCAGCTGCTTGCGGGCCATCTCCAGCATGGTCAGGGCCTCGATGTTGATGACCTTGGCGTAGTGCTCCATCTCCACTTCGTAGCGGCTCTCCATCTCCACCTTGGTCAGCACGCCGAACTCTTCCATCAGGGCGATGTTCTTGGGTGCGATCAGGGCAGGCAGGGCAGCGGGGGCGTTCTTCTTGTTGGGCAGGCCGCGGCGGGCTGCTTCTTCTTCCCACGCGGCAGAGTAGCCGTTGCCGTTGAAGATGACCCGGCGATGGTCCCGGATGGTGCGCTTGATCAGGGCGATGGCGGCACTGGTAAAGTCCTCAGCACCCTCCAGCTCGTCGGCGTAGCCCTTCAACTCCTTGGCCACGGCGGTGTTCAGGATGGTGTCACAGTCACCCAGGTTCTGGGAGGAGCCGGGCATCCGGAACTCGAACTTGTTGCCGGTAAAGGCAAAGGGAGAGGTGCGGTTGCGGTCGGTGGTGTCCTTGCTGAACTTGGGCAGCACGTCCACGCCCAGGTCCATCTTCATCTTGACGGGGCCTGCGTAGGGAGAATCGGACGCAATGGCGTCGATGACGGCCTCCAGCTCCTCGCCCACAAAGATGGAGATGATGGCCGGAGGTGCCTCGTTGGCACCCAGACGATGGTCGTTGCCGGGGGTGGCCACAGAGGTGCGCAGCAGGTCGGCGTACTCATCCACGGCCTTGATGACAGCGGCCAGGAAGATCAGGAACTGCAGGTTCTCCATGGGGGTGTCACCGGGGTCCAGCAGGTTCTCGTCGGCGGTGGACATGGACCAGTTGTTGTGCTTGCCGCTGCCGTTGACGCCTTCAAAGGGCTTCTCGTGCTGCAGGCAGACCAGACCGTACTTGGGAGCGATCTTCTTCATCATCTCCATGGTCAGCAGGTTGTGGTCGATGGCCACGTTGGTGGTGTCGAAGATGGGGGCCAGCTCATGCTGGCAGGGAGCCACCTCGTTGTGCTTGGTCTTGGCGGGCACACCCAGCTTCCACAGCTCCTCGTCCAGTTCCTTCATGAACGCGGACACCTCGGGGCGGATGACGCCGAAGTAGTGCTCTTCCAGCTCCTGACCCTTGGCAGAAGGCGCGCCGAAGAGGGTGCGGCCGGTGAGGATGAGGTCCTGACGGGCCTCGTAGTCTTCCTTCTTAATAAGGAAGTACTCCTGCTCGGGGCCGACGGTGGTGGAGACGTAATCCACATCCTTGCCGAAGAGCTTCAGGACGCGGACGGCCTGATTGGACAGCGCGTTCATGGAGCGCAGCAGGGGAGTCTTCTTGTCCAGCGCTTCGCCGGTGTAGCTGACGAATGCAGTGGGGATGCAGAGGACGTCGTCCTTCACAAAAGCGAAGCTGGTGGGGTCCCATGCGGTGTAGCCGCGGGCCTCACAGGTGGCGCGCAGGCCGCCGGAGGGGAAGGAAGAGGCGTCGGGCTCGCCGCGCACCAGCTCCTTGCCGTTGAACTCCATGATGGCGGTGCCGTCGCCCACGGGGGAGACGAAGCCGTCATGCTTCTCGCTGGTAATGCCGGTCAGCGGCTGGAACCAGTGGGTGTAGTGGGTGGCACCCAGCTCCATAGCCCAGCGCTTCATGACGCTGGCCACGACGTTTGCCACCTCGATGTCCAGAGGTGCGCCCCTGTGCAGGGTCTTCTCGAGGCTCTTGTAGGTGGCGCTGGGGAGGCGCTCCTTCATGACGTGCTCGTTGAACACCTTGCTGCCGTAGATCTCCATAACATTTGCTGCCATAAATCCTACTCCTTACTTGAATTGAAATACTTCAGCTGGTCGCGGATTTTTACGCGGAAAGAGGCGGCCTCTCCCGCGAAATATCGGTTAAACGAAACGACGCTGCGAGTCAGGAGGTGACTCACAGCGTCGTTGCTGTCTATGCGATGATTATAGCCGAACGGGGCGAAAAACGCAATAGACAGATTTGACGATTCTGCACAAACTGACTCCTGATTTTTTGGAGTATTGCGCGGATGGTATGACTATTAGATGACCTGAAACAGGAAAAACTTCAGATAGTTCGTCTCCGGCACGCCCCAGAGGATGGGGTGGTCGGGGGCCTGCTGGCGCACTTCAATCTGGCGCAGCTGGCGGTGAGCGTCCTTTGCGGCGGAGCGCAGCATCTTGATGAACAGCTCCTCGGTGGCGAAGTGAGAGCAGCTTGCCGTGGCGAGGTAGCCGCCCCGGGGCAGGAGCTTCATGGCCCGGTAGTTGATCTCCTTGTAGCCCCGCATGGCGTTTTCCACCGTGCGGCGGGCTTTGGTGAAGGCCGGCGGGTCGAGGATGATGAAATCGTAGGGGTGGCCTTCTTTTTCGAGGCGGGGCAGAAGCTCGAAGGTATCCTCGCAGAGGAAGTCCATGTTGGTCAGGCCGTTGCGCTCCGCGTTCCGCTGGGCCATGGCGATGGCGTCGGCGCTGATGTCCGCTGCCGTGACCCGGGCTGCGCCGCCGCTGGCTGCATTGAGGGCAAAGCTGCCGGTGTGGGTGAAGCAGTCCAGCACGGTGTGGCCGGCGGCGAGGCGGGCGACCGCCCGGCGGTTGTACTTCTGGTCGAGGAAGAAGCCGGTCTTCTGGCCGTTCTCGAAATCGACGTGGTAGTAGACGCCGTTCTCGCAGATCTCGGTCTGGGTGGAGGCGGGGTGGCTTTCACCCGGCAGCTCGAACCAGCCCTTGCTCTGCTCGAGGCCCTCTTTGGCACGCAGGGCCTCGTCGTTCCGCTCGTAGATGCCGTCGATGGTCTGGCCGTCGGCCCGCAGGACTTCGGCGAGGAGGGGGAAGAGGACAGGCTTCAGCTTCTCCATGCCGACGCTGAGGGTCTGGGTGACGA
>OGLI01001578.1_pt1 | contig 13668 bp, 9 predicted proteins | sample 1572661 | NCBI WGS metagenome assembly OGLI01 (sample SAMEA2581901, study PRJEB24529) | metagenome | biome: Human gut stool | place: China | collected 2011 | reverse complement strand
GCCGTGAGAGGGCGGCGTCTTAACCGCTTGACCAACGAACCGTGTATTATAATACCATGGTCAATCGGATAATGCAAGCTTTTTTTGAAATTTTTTTAAAAATTTTTATTTGTTATTTATCTGCCTTTTTCGCCTTCTTTGCTTTCTTTATACGTTCTCTTTTAAAACGTTCCTTCAGACTCTCTGTAAAGGTATCGAGATACCTGTTCTCCACCTTCGGATTTCTGAATCCCTGTGCCCTGTTAAGCGCAGATTTCTTTAAAGCACCCATTGAATCAATAACTCGGTCTGCACTGGCTCTGATACGTTTTCTCTTTCTACGCTCCTCGACAGCCTCCGCAAGCTCCTGTGACCGCTCCTGCGACCTTTCGTCTGCAGCCTTCTTACGCTCTTTAACCTCTTCCACAACCTCATCCATATAGGTGTTGAAATTGTTCTGCAGATTAACGATTGTCCTACTGAAATCTGTAAGCGCTGACACTGTGATTGCAGTGTCTACAGCTAAAAAGCCCATAAGAAGCAGTGAGAAAAACTCATACCATATAGGTGACATCCAGCCTGTGATGAGCTTCGTAAACGGTGCAATAAAATATACCACTATAAGTCCTGCCACCCCAAAACCTACAGAATATGGAAAACACACCCTGCCGTTTATATTAAGCGGCATGCTGCTGTAATCCCACCAGTATGCGTGAAACAGCTTCTCAAGCGCCCATGATGTGCCATATTCTAAGACAATGCTTCCAAAAAATGCCACAAGAAATATCTGCCACCATGTAAATGTCGCATCAGTATGAGCAGAAATAAGATCTGCTATCGCAGTGATCGCGACACCTCCGGCTCCGTAAATAGGACAGAGCGGACCATAGAGAAAGCCTCTGTTCTCCCATTTTTTTGCTCTGATGGTACAGTAGATGCTCTCATATATCCATCCCATACAGCTAAATATAATAAAATACACAAAATATCTTGATAACCACATATATAATCCTTTCTCCCCGGATAATTTATTATATACAGCAAATGTCATTGATTCCCTTATGTCTGCAAATTAAAAATCACTCTCCGGATACATCTCATCTAAGTATATATCATACCATTTTGTACACTCATTTGTCCATGAGTCAACAGCGTTTTCGTATTGCTGTCGCAGCTTATCGACATTTTCCTTAGTCCAATCCGCATTTATTATGTTTTGATTTAATTTTTCTGCTTCTTCAGCCGCCTTCACCATCGGCTCCGCCGCAAGGGCAAGCTTCCACTCGAGGTACGCCTCATCTGTTGAAAGCTGTCTGGTCTCATGCCTCTCCCTCTTTGGGACAGCCGCAAGTGCCTCGACCATCGCAGCATCCTTTGCCTGCATGAGCGCCGGCAGATTGCCGTCCTGTGATGCCTTAAGCCTTGAAATATAATGGTCATAGCCAAACGGATAGTACATCACTTTGTCCTTTTCAAAGACCAGTATGGCATCAGCCACCTGCTTTATGAAATACCTGTCATGCGATACAAAGAGCATGGTGCCGGTATATGCCTTAAATGCCGATTCGAGTGTCTCCTTCGCCGGAATATCCATGTGATTGGTCGGCTCATCGAGTATCATAAGGTTCGGACGGCCTGTCAGAAGCTCTGCGAGCACAAGCCTGGACTTCTCACCACCTGAGAGCGAACTGATACGCTTTGAGGCATTTGCCCCTCCAAACAGATACATGCCAAGCGTCTTTCTTAAGTCCTTCTCCACAAGTGCCGGAAAAAGCTCGTGAAAATGGTCTCGCACAGTCTTTTCGCTGTCGATAAGTGCCGACTGCTGGTCAAAATAGCCCACCAGTAGATTGCTGCCGAGCTGGCTTGTGCCCTTTATTGGTGGAATAAGCCCTGCCACCGTCTTTAGAAATGTTGATTTTCCTATGCCATTGTCACCGATTACGGCAATCTTCTGACCACGCCTTATACGAAGCGACAGCTCAAGCAGTGCCCTGCCGTCGTAGCCAATTTTTAATTCCTTCGCCTCGTAAACCCATTTACCGCCCGGAAACTGTGGCTCGATATTGCCTGTAAAAATATGAGCTTCGTCTTCAACCGGCTTTTCTATCAGCTCCATGCGTGCCAGCATGGTCTTGCGCGAGCGTGCAAACGCAGCTTTTTTCGGCTTATGCTTAAATTTCTCGATAAGCTCATTATTGTGCGCAATCTCCGCCTGCTGGCGCTCGTAGGCTTTGCGCTGTATCTGCAGATTTTTAAGCTTCTGCTGCCTGTACTGCGTGTAGTTGCCGGCATATCTGTGCAGACTGCCATTTTCAAGCTCATAAACTGCACCTGCAACCGCATCAAGAAATGCCCTGTCATGGGACACCATAACAACAGCCTTGGGATAGTTTATCAGATAATCCTCCAGCCACTCGACAGTTTTCATATCAAGATGATTCGTCGGCTCATCAAGAAGCAGCAAATCCGGCTTTTCAAGCAGCAGCTTTATAAGTGAAATCTTGGTCTGTTCACCTCCAGAAAAACTGCCGAGTGTACGGCTTTTTTCTTCTTTTTCAAAGCCAAAGCCTGTAAACAGCCTGTCGTACTCCATCTCGTAGTCAAACCGCTCTTTGGAATATATATCCCTGTCCGGACAGCTCTCAAGAAGTATTTCCTCGATTGTCTTGTCCTGATTGGAGGAATCAACCTGACGGAGCATTCCGATTGTGATATTTCGCGAGGTTACGATTCCAAGACTATTTTTGCAGGCAGTCTCTTTGCCATGTGCTCCTGACGACATACCGCGATGGTCATCGCGGTCAAGCTGCATCTCTCCTGCAAGAAGCCGAAGCAATGTGGTCTTTCCTGCTCCGTTTTTGCCGACAACAGCTATTTTTTCTTTTTCCTTTATATAAAAATCAATATGGGACAGAATCGTCTGACCTCCTGCCGAAACTGTCCCATCCTTAATCTGGTATAACATATCTAATTAATATCCTTCAAGCTGTCCAGAAGCTCGAGATCCGACTGCTGTACCTTGATATTGGAGGTCACAGGCTCCTGTCCCGGCTTTGTCACGGTAATCTCGATAACTGTGTCTGCCGGGATGCCACTGCCGAATGCATACTGTAAAAAAGATACAAACTTTGGGTGGTTTGCTGTAAATGTATTTTTTGCTTTCATCATTTTCATTATGCTTGCTGGGTTCATGTATTTTCTCCAATCTTATCTATATGATATCTCTTTCGACGCACATATCTTTACGTTCGTTATATTATACCATGAGTCAATTCTATAATCTATCATTTTAGAATTTTTCTGTGTATCTTTCACGAGTAATGTCTGAGTCTGCGCAATTCCCTCGGCGTCATGCCAAACTGCGCCTTAAACATCCTGCTAAAAACCTTGTAATTCGTGAATCCATTGCGCTCCAGAATATCTGTTATCGAATCATCTGTTACAAGAAGCTCTTCATGAATATGGTCGATCCGTACCAGATTGATGTACTCCAGAAAAGTCACACCCATACATCTTTTGAACATACGGCAGAAATACTCCTGATTCAGCGATGCTATATCAGCCGCTGTTTTTAATGAAATCTGCTCCTGATAGGACTGCGCGACGTACTGCAGTACTCCTTTAAGACGGGCTATCTGTTTTGACTCTTTTTCCATATTAGCATTAATGTGTGAATAGCTCGTATACAAAATATAGAGAAATTCATTCATCTTTGCCATCAGACGAAGCTCATAGCCTTTATCCTTTTTGCAGTAAATTCGTGTTATTGCTTTTAGAAGAGCTTTCATCCGATCATATTTTTTTGTATTCTTTTCTCCATCAAAGCATTCCAGAAACCTGACATGCTCATAATCCTCTATATAATTATCCAAATACATATATGGTACCTGTATAAGAAAGGCTTTAACCATCCCCTTACTCTTTGTGCTGTGGATTTTACTTGAATTTATGATATAGAACTCATCTTTTTGAAGAATATGTCCATCATTAGCATATATATCAGTGTTTTCATTACTTGATATCTGTAATTCTCCCTCAAGTACATAGATTATCTCCAGATGATCATGCCAGTGGCTCGGTGACATCTGGCGGTATGTCTCATATAGGAGACAGTATACCGGCAGATGTGGTATTGATTTTATATATTCGTGCGTGTATTGCTGCATGTGAACCTCCATATGCGTAAGCTTTTATACTAGAATTTACAGATTTGAAGCCTTAATTATATATAATATAATGGCAAAGCAAAAAGTCAATATCGACATAAAATAAAGTCATTATCATGATTGAAAATCATTCTATTTTAGCTTACAATTCTTTTATAATATATGAAAAATTATGGTAATTTTATAAATAAAATGCCATACAGACACAAAATTAACTCTATAAACACAATATAAGGAAGGTATCTGCTATGAACAAATGGTCACGAATCAAATTCACTCCTAATCTTCCACTTGGGGCAAATGGTGAAAGAGTTACAGGAAGCAAGGCTCACATCGAGCTTTCAAAGGAAGCTGCCAAGGAAGGCATGGTGCTTCTCAAAAACGAAAACAATGTACTCCCTCTTGCAGCGGGTTCTAAGGTAGCCCTTTTCGGAAAAGGCACCTTCGACTATGTAAAGGGCGGCGGCGGAAGCGGTGATGTAACTGTTGCATATATCCGCAGCCTCTACGAGGGACTTAAGCTTCAAAAAGATAAAATAAGCGTATTTGAGGAGCTGTGCGATTACTACCGCAACGACATTAAAAAGCAGTATGCAGCCGGTGCGGTACCCGGCATGACTATAGAGCCGGATGTGCCGGTTGAGCTTTTAAACAAGGCAAAGGCATATACCGACACTGCTATCATCTCAATCTGCCGCTACTCCGGAGAAGGCTGGGACAGAAAGAGTGTTGTTGACCCAAACAACAAGGCTCTCTGGGACTACGAACGCGAGATGACGGAGAAGTCGGCAGAGCTTTTTAAGGATGGTGATTTCTGTCTTTCCGTAAAAGAAAAGGAGATGGTTGACACTGTAAAAGCCGGTTTCAAAAATGTAATCGTGATTTTAAATGTCGGTGGAATGGTTGATACATCATGGTTTGCTTATGATGATCAGATTCAGTCAGCACTGCTTGCCTTACAGGGTGGCATGGAAGGCGGACTCGCTGCCGCTGAGCTTTTAGTAGGAGATGGCAATCCTTCCGGAAAAACTGTCGATACATTTGCCAAATCGCTCGACGACTATCCGTCTACTTACAATTTCCATGAGTCAAGAGACTATGTGGACTATACCGATGATATATATGTCGGATACCGCTATTTCGAGACAATTCCGGGAGCTGCCGAGAAGGTTGTATACCCATTTGGCTATGGACTCTCATACACCACATTTGATGTGGAGACTGTTTCTGCCGGTATCGTGAATTCCAACTGTACGTCATGTACTACTACAGCCAGATTAACCGATGCAGATATTGACATTGAAGCCGGTAAACTCTACGCAAGAGTCCGTGTGACAAATACAGGCAAATTCTCAGGAAAAGAGGTTGTTCAGGTATACATTGCAAAACCACAGGGAAAGCTTGGCAAGCCTGCAAAGGAGCTCGTAGCCTTTGAAAAGACAAGAGAACTGCAGCCGGGTGAATCACAGCTTATAACCCTCACATGGGAAATAAACGATATGGCATCATATGATGACCTTGGAAAGATTAAAAAATCTGCATATGTGCTTGAGGCAGGTTCATATGATATATACATTGGAACGAGCGTCCGTGATGTGACAAAAGCAGATTACTCATATATATTAAATCATGATGTAATTACCGAGCAGCTTTCAGCAAAGTTGGTTCCTACAAGTCTGCCAAAGAGAATGCTCGCTGACGGAAGCTATGAAGCTCTGCCTCAAAGTGAGCCTGTTGACACCGACTACTCAGCTATTGGCAATATTGACCCTGCCCTGACCGAGGGTGTCGGTCCCGGTCAGAGAGCCATTCCATACTTCCGTTTTGCCGATGGCATGGCTAAAAACGGCAGTCACGACATCATGGATGTTGTGGAAGGACGTATCACGCTTGATGAATTTGTATCAGAGCTTTCCATCGATGATCTCATTCATCTGCTCGGCGGACAGCCAAATACCGGTGTTGCAAATACCTTCGGTATCGGAAATATGCCTGAATACGGTATTCCTTCTGCCATGACAGCAGACGGTCCTGCCGGAGTGCGTATAGCGCCTGAGGTCGGTATATATACCACTGCATTTCCATGCTCCACACTGCTCGCATGCACATGGAACCCGAATGTTTTAGAGGCAGTAGGACGCGCGGGCGGTGAAGAATTAAAAGAAAATAATCTTGCCCTGTGGCTCACACCTGCCATTTGTATTCACAGAAGTCCTCTCTGTGGACGTAACTTTGAGTACTACTCAGAGGATCCATTTGTCACAGGAAAGCTCGCAGGTGCCATGGTACGCGGAATCCAGTCAAACAATGTCGGTGCCACACTCAAGCACTTTGCCTTAAACAATAAGGAAACAAACCGCAAAAACAGTGATTCACGCGTTTCAGAAAGAGCTGCCAGAGAAATCTATCTGAAGGCCTTTGAAATGATTGTAAAAAATGAAAATCCATGGGCTATTATGTCCTCTTACAATATGATAAACGGCTATCGAGCCTCTGAATGTGAAGACCTTTTGACAGGAATACTGCGTGATGAGTGGGGCTATGAAGGAATGGTCACAACCGACTGGTGGACCTGTGGCGAGCATTACAAGGAGACAAAAGCCGGAAATGATCTTAAGATGGGAAATGGATATCCTGATCGTGTAAAGAAGGCTTATGATAATGGTGCCATCTCTCGTAGTGAGATGGAGGCCTCTGTAAAGCGTATATTAGGATTAATATTAAAGCTTGATTAAATTTTACTCTGCTTTTTGTAAACCTACCCGGTTCATAATATCCGATACTTATTATACAAAAGCAAAAACGGACATGCAAAACTGCCATGTCCGTTTTTGTATTTGTTTTTGTATTTGTATATCTCAATCATTAATTCTGTATTTTAGCATATTCCTCAATTTTACATACATGCTCTTTTGTTTTTTCATCATAGTTGATTGCCACAAGCAGGATGTTTCCCGTATATTGCAATAATGAATTCGGATATTGTCTCTCACGAATCTGCTGCATGGCGGTATCTGCATTCTTATTCCATTTCAGCTCCACAACAAGCGCCGGATAATCATTTATATACTCAGGCTTCGGAATATAAACAAAATCAGCAAAGCCACGCCCTGTCGGTAACTCCCTGACCGGCTTAAAATAATAGTTCATTGTTCCAAGATAAGCAATGGTCAACACACTGCTAAGGGAGTTCTCGTCATTATATTGAATCACCGAGGTATACTCCATATGAATCTGCTCAATTTTTGCCGCCACAGTATTTACATCTTTGTTTATTGTTGCATTAAACAAATCTATTGACTGTCTCTCAAACTGTAGGATTTCATCCCATTTGTTTTCCTCAACCGCATCCATAAGCTCATTGCGAAGCTCTTCATTCGGAATATATGCCATCTGATTTTTCTGATTAAAAGCCAGATATCCAAGATGTATAAGCAATGTCAGCACATCATCTTTGTTTTTAAATGATACCATATCATTCTGAAACGTCGTTGTTCTGACTTTTATCTCATTTCCGGAAATCATTGAAATAATAGCGGCTCTTAATCCATCAAAATCCATGTCAATAAGCGGAATCAGAGATTCATATGTGCCGGTCTGTGACCAATAGCTTTGGAAGCTGCCTCTCATCATCACGCTCACTACCGCTTTTGGATTATACACATGTTTACCCGAAAGCATATAGCCATCATACCAGTTTTTTACTGCTTCATAATCCCTGTCATACTTTTTGCATAACTGCTTAACCTCATCATCTGTAAAGCCAATATATGATGCTAGCGCTCCTGCATCAAGCATTGTGAACTCTTCAAAATTGTTAAGTGCTGACTGGGTTTTTAGCTTTTTAATAGGAAGTATGCCGGTAAGATAAGCTAACGCAATATACTTTGTCGGCTCTGTCCCTTTAAACATTCCTCTGAGGAAATTAATATATCCCTCCTGCAGTTCCTTATTATTAGCCTCATCTCTTATCAACACATCCCACTCATCTATTATGATAACAAAGGTATTTCCTGTGGCTGCGTTTATATAAGACATGGCTCCATAGGCTGTTTTAACAGTGTCCGGTATCACATCACCATATGCTATTATAAGCTCATCAAGAATACCGTTATTGATGTATTTCACGGTGTTTTGCACTTCACCCGCATCCATCATGCACCACTGGACATCAATATGAATAACATCATATTTATTAAGGTTTGTCTCAAAGGAATCAAGCCTGCCTACCTTTAGAGTGGAAAACATATCAAAGGAATCACATCCTCTGCTATAATAAGCAGCAAGCATATTCGCCGTGATGGACTTTCCAAAGCGCCTCGGTCTGCTATTGCATATGCATGCCATATCAGAACCTATAACCTTATTGGTGTATGCCAAAAGCATAGTTTTATCCACATATATTTCCGATTTCAATGTCTTTTGAAAAGCTTTATTTCCCGGATTTAAAAATCTTCCCATGAATTTTCCTACCTTAATGAAATAATTTAACAACCTATACTACATGTTAAGTATAGCAGTTTTTAATCAACTTCACCATATCAACTTTATATATATACAATTTAAACTATTACTTCCCATAAATATTGTACTCAGGCTCATCCACGCCATCTGTTCCGGCATAGTATGACATCTCCACCTCGTTGAGTCCTTTTTTCTTGTCAAGAATCACATTGTACTGGGATGAATATATAACATCTCCATTTTTATTAAATCTGTATTCAATATTCACTCCATCTTTACCTTTTAATGCCTTTCTTGGAATCTTTGCAAGGAAGATACGCTCACTGTCGGAAATCTTCTTCACCTCGACTGCATCTACCCATTTGAAAAAGACTGGTGCCGCCACTCTTGTGTCATCCATGCTATAACTGTCGTAATCATAATAGGCTGTGTCTTTATCTTCTGTATCCTTTAACACATGATAGCCCATCTGTATGCTGTCCACGCCATCAAGACCGGTATCATTGTTGTTATAGCTGCCTGAATCGTAAGGCGAATATACATATAAAAGGATAAGCTGTGAGCTCTTTACCTCATTTATGCTATCTCTGAATAAATGTGCAGCCTTTATATGAGATACATTGAACTGTCTTAAGCTGTCATTTGTCTCACCTGCCAGCTGTCTTGCATACATGGTGACCATACCCTTATTTTCCATAAAGTCTGCATCTGCCGCAAGCACCGGGGATGCATCCGTGGAAAGTGACATCAGATATTTGTAGTCTGTATCCTCCATACATGCTGTATTGTACCTTGCAACCAGATAATCCGGCCTTGCAAATGCAAGCACAAGATAACATATCCCGATTACTATTATTCCGTACCGAAACAGCGAAAAAGCAGGCTTACATATAGATAAAATCACCCCGAGCATAAACAGTGCTATCACTCCAAGTGCCCAGAACACACAAAGTCTGGTGGCTGTCAGCCCGTACTCTGACACATACAGCCCCATACGATATGCACTTGATGCAATCATGATATATGTGCACAGTGTTATTAAAATTAAAAATGCATTTAATATTTTATTTTTTCTGAACAGTCCACTTCCGAGCAATACGATAATCACATTCAGTATACATACGAAAAGCAGCTGGAAAAAGCCTTCTCTCGCATACCTGGCGTAGGTATAGCCACTTGGAAGCTGCATAAGTCCCCCGAACAGATACACAATCTGTATAAAACAGAAAAATACATATACCACTGATATAGTTGCAGCTACAGTGATGCCGATTGCAGCCGGAAATGCCGGAGTCTCAACCGGTGCATCCGATATACGCTTCTTGCTCAGATACTTTATACCACAGTACGATGAGAAAAGCGCAAATACAAAAAGTAATACCACCTTGCTCACTGTAAAGAAATTGATATCAGCAAATATTTTCTTTATTACTGAGGCAAAAACCGCATCCGCAGAGCACAGCAGCACAACTATCAGCACAACCAGAGGAAATGCAATTGCTATTCCGATAAACACATAAAGCATTCTGTGTTTTTTCACATGTCCCGCTGTGGCAGTTGCATTTGCACTGTCACCGACCACACTTTCACTGCCCATATTGTCACTATCCATGCGCTCATTTCTCATATAGTCAGCAATATCCATAAACGGCTCAGCTATACACCCAATCGCTCCAAACACCGCCTGAAATGCCGCAGTGATATACTTTATGAGCCCCCATTGTCTGTCATTGCAGAAATTGTGAAGCAGCATAAAAACAAGAAACACAAGTATCCAGCAAAAATTAAATCCTTGTATAATTTTATTGCCGGTCAAGCCTGATGATAAGCCTGTGAGTATCATCATCACACTGTACCATATAGTGAGTGGCTTTGCCTCTATATGAAGTATCTTCATACAATACAGGCTGTATACTCCTGTGACGATTGCAAACAACGTAACAAGTATTCCACCTGTATTCTCATACAAAAAAATGGTGTAAAGCAGCGCATATATTATCGTAGGTATACATAGCCTGCCAAAGAAATCCGCATTTCTCCTGCTTTGCTCACGCCGTCTTTGCTCCGCCTCCTGCTGCATCTTCTGCAGTTCGATACCTGACATCCCCATATGTGGCTGTGAAGTCTGTGGCGTGTTCTGTGAAAACTGTTGGGGATTCATGCCCCCGATATTATTATTGTCCATAGCTACCTCCTTACTATCTATGTAGTTATTTTCTCATATTTTTTACTTACCGGCAAGCTAATTGTACTACACCGCTTTTAGTTTTGCAATATTTTTTTATCGTGTTACGATAAATCGTTTTTAATTGCTACAATTAAGGGCTACAATTGATGTGCTAAAATGAGATGTTTGGACGATATTTAGAATTACTGATAAAAAAACAAAAAATCGCAGATATCTTATTACGATATCTGCGACTATGCTTATCTTATTTTCTCCTAAAGACACTCCAATGGATATTGACTTAATGCATTCATAGAGTTTTATTTTAAACTACTGCTGCACATTAAACGCTTTAATCCCAGGATAAACTGCGCTCTTTCCCAGCTCCTCTTCAATTCTTAAAAGCTGGTTATACTTTGCAACACGCTCTGAACGCGAAGGCGCACCTGTCTTTATCTGGCATGTGTTGAGTGCCACCGCAAGGTCTGCAATTGTTGTGTCGGCCGTCTCACCTGAGCGGTGTGAGCTGATTGCTGTATAGCCTGCCTTGTGTGCCATCTTGATAGCCTCAAGAGTCTCTGATACTGAACCGATCTGGTTTAATTTAATCAGGATTGCATTTCCTGCTCCAAGGCTTATTCCCTTTGCAAGTCTCTCAGTGTTTGTTACGAACAGGTCATCTCCCACAAGCTGTACCCTATCGCCCAGACGCGCAGTAAGCTTCTGCCAGCCTTCCCAGTCCTCCTCATCAAGACCATCCTCGATTGATATAATAGGATATTTGTCACAAAGCTTTGCCCAGTGCTCTATAAGCTCCTCTGAGTTGTACTCTGTGCCGGCCTTTGGCCGCTTGTAAAAGCCCTTGCCCTTTTCACTCTTCCACTCTGATGATGCTGCATCCATGGCAATCTTGAAATCCTTGCCCGGTTCATAGCCTGCCTTCTTTACAGCTTCAAGAATTGTCTCGATAGCCTCCTCGTCAGATTTGAGTGCCGGTGCAAATCCACCCTCGTCACCGACTGACGTGGCAAGACCGCGCTCCTTTAATATGGCTGCAAGTGCATGAAATACCTCAGCACACCATCTGAGACACTCCTTGAAGGAAGGCGCACCTACCGGCATAATCATAAACTCCTGCACGTCAAGTCCTGATGAGAGTGCATGACATCCACCGTTTACAATGTTCATCATAGGTACAGGAAGTCTGTTTCCCGAGATACCACCTAAAAATCTATAGAGAGGAATATCAAGTGATACAGCTGCCGCCCTCGCACACGCAATTGATACAGCAAGAATGGCATTAGCTCCAAGCTTAGACTTGTCCTTTGTGCCATCTGCCTCTATCATAGCCGCATCTATTGCATAGATATCACTTGCGTCCATACCTGTCAATGTGTCGTTGATTACAGTATTTATATTTTCTACTGCCCCGGTAACACCCTTGCCCAGATATCTGCTCTTGTCTCCGTCACGAAGCTCAAGTGCCTCGAACTCTCCGGTTGAAGCTCCTGATGGCGCTGTGCCTCTTGCAACAGTTCCGTCAACCAGATAAACCTCTGCCTCAACTGTAGGATTTCCTCTGGAATCAAGGATTTCTCTGCCCACTACCTTTTCGATTTCTAAATAATTCATTATGAACCTCCTTATGTTGTTTTTCTGATTCAATTTTACATACAACTATTTATAACAAAGAAAAATGCTACACAGTTAGTTTAGTCTAACTAATGTAGCATTTCAATAGTTCATAATGATAATATTTCCCAATTACAGAAATATTATGTTCTCACATATCATTTTAAATCTATACATTCCTCAATCATTGCTTATATATATTACCTCTTTAACAGCAACTATCTCTCTGCCTCAATCTCACGCGCAACATACACACCGCTTGCCGACGCATGTGAAAGTGAATGTGTCACACCGCTTCCATCTCCGATAATGTAAAGCCCCTTATATTTGCTCTCAAGCTTATCGTTAAGCTCTACCTCCATGTTGTAGAACTTGACCTCTACGCCGTAAAGCAAGGTATCATCATTTGCAGTTCCCGGTGCTATCTTGTCGAGCGCGTAAATCATCTCAATGATTCCGTCCAGGATTCTCTTTGGAAGCACAAGGCTTAAGTCTCCCGGTGTAGCTGAAAGTGTAGGAGTAACGAGTCCTTCCTCAATACGCTTCTCATTGCTTCGACGCCCTCTCACAAGATCACCAAAGCGCTGTACAATTACACCGCCACCAAGCATATTTGAAAGGCGCGCGATGCTCTCACCATATCCGTTGCTATCCTTGAATGGCTCTGAAAAATGCTTTGCAACAAGAAGCGCAAAGTTCGTGTTTTCAGTCTGCTTGTCTGCTCCCTCGTAGCTGTGTCCGTTTACTGTTACGATGCCGTTTGTGTTTTCATTTACCACGATGCCATGCGGATTCATGCAGAAGGTACGCACATTATCCTCAAAAAGCTGTGTCCTGTATACAATCTTGCTCTCATACAGCTCATCTGTCAGATGTGAGAAAATAAGGGCCGGAAGCTCAACACGCACACCGATATCCACACGGTTTGACTTGGTTGGGATATCAAGGTCATTGCAGACCTTCTCCATCCACTTGCTTCCGCTTCGACCTACAGAAACAATACAATCTTTACATTCAAAATCTTCATCTTCAGTATGAATACTATAGCCGTTATCTAAATGAGTAATTGAAGAAACAGGTGTGTCAAAGTAAAAATCAGCCTTATCTTTTAATTCGTCATATAAATTTTCAAGAACAACATAGTTAATGTCAGTTCCCAAGTGACGAACAGAAGCATCAAGAAGTTTAAGCTTGTTCTGCATTTCATATCCTCACAATACCAAAAAATCCCCAGGCGAAAGGGGTACACACGGTACG
>OGLI01001565.1_pt1 | contig 13827 bp, 12 predicted proteins | sample 1572661 | NCBI WGS metagenome assembly OGLI01 (sample SAMEA2581901, study PRJEB24529) | metagenome | biome: Human gut stool | place: China | collected 2011 | reverse complement strand
GTATCTATCATCATACGCTTGAAACATACTTGATTTCCCCAATTTCAGGAGCTGCATTTGTTTTCGGTAAGATTTTATCAGGTACGGTACGTGGATTGATTTCTTCGGCAGTTATAGTGATTATTGCTGAATTATTAGGGGTGCATTTGTATTTAGGCGACTGGTTTATACCTATATTGATTCTTAACTGTTTTGTTTTTGCGTCGTTAGCTGTCGTTGCGGCAATGACTATTGACAGCCATGAAGAGATGAGTAGTTTTAGCACGTATGTTTTAGTGCCGATGTCTTTTTTATGTGGGACATTTTTCAAAGCTGACAGTTTTCCTGAAATAATAAAGTGGTCTTTAAGTATTTTACCGTTGACTCCTGCTAGTAGTGCATTAAGAGCAGCGGCAAATAAAATGCCTGTAGAATGGCATTGGCCGGTTATTATGGCGATATATTTTCTCATATTTTTTAGTTATGCCTGTCATTTGCTGAAAATGAAAAAAGAGGAATAGAGTGATGTTTTTTAAATATTTAGTGTTGAATATATTATAGTTTTTATTGCAAATATTAATCTAACGTGATATAATTCCAATCAGTAATAAAACTTAATAAGCGGAAATCTAGGTGTGAATACTTAATAGAAAAATTGGTTGGAAGCCAATACGGTCACGCCGCTGTAATGTCGAGCAAACCTCAATGATTGCCACTGGGAAACTGGGAAGGCGGGGTAAGCGATGAAACAGAGTCAGAAGAACTGCCTAGATTTTTCTACTTTAATCCAGCGAGTGACAGGAACAGGTAGTATGAAATTAGGTATGGCCTTTCTGTTTTGTGGAAAGGTTTTTTATTTTAGGGGAGATAATATAGAAAAATAGTAAATTGTTTGGCGAGTTAGCATTGGCAAACTCTATTAAATTTGGTATTATTAATAATATAAAAATTTTAGGAGGCATTTTTGATGGAAGCAATTAAGGAAGCTATCGAGTATTTTCATAAAGGCGGGCTGGTAATGTGGCCACTGTTATTGTGTTCAATAATAGTAGTTACTATAGCCATAGAGCGGTATTTGTATTATAAAACTGCTGATTCTGGTTCGTTATTTACTCAGGAATTTTGTACTTTAATTGGTAAAGGTGATGTAACAGGTGCGGCACAGTTAGCAGCTGCAGCTACAGGTGAGTGTGCACGTATTCTCTGTGAAACAATGGCTATGTCTGGTGATTGTGCAAGGCATTCCGCCTACATGGAATCTCAGGCAGGTCTTGTAATTGCAAAATTGCGTAATCGGCTGCATTATCTTGGCGTTATCGTTACAATGTCACCATTACTTGGATTATTAGGGACAATTATTGGTATGATCGGTTCTTTTAGTATTTTTAACTTGCAGGAAGGTCAGCCGATGGCAATTACTGGTGGTATTGGTGAAGCCTTAATTGCAACTGCCAGCGGTTTGTGTGTGGCCATTTTAGCATTATGCGCGCATTCTTATTTTGCTCAGCGTCTGGATACTTCCATAACTAATATGGAACAATGCTTTTCGGCTTTGCTGGAGGCTGAAAGCAGAGGTGACATCTAATGAAACTGCGTGATAGCAGAAGCCTTAAACAACCTGAGCTAATGATAATACCAATGATCGATATTATGTTTTTTCTGCTGGTGTTTTTTATGCTTAGTACGATGTATATGGTTGATTTAAAAACAATTCCTATAAAGCTGCCTAAAGCGGAATATTCAGCAGTTGATACTCAGACAACCTTTGCTGTTTCTGTAAAAAAGGATGGCAGCATTTGGCTTGGTGATAAACAGACTGACATTTCCAGTTTAACTATGCAGGCAAAAATGGAACAGAAAAACAATCCGCGTTTTTCAATCGTTATTAGGGCAGACAAAGATGCAGATTATGGTAAAGTCATAACTTTGCTGGATAGATTAAAAGGTGCAGGAGTTCAAAGGTTTGGTTTAGCAACGGATGTAGGAGCTGGTGAATGATGGATGACTCTAAAAAGAGGTTCCAAATAGGTTTTATTGGCTCATTAGGATTTCATTTATTTGTATTTCTTGTTTTGGCGTTTGCCGGTCTATTCGCTGCTAATCATGTTGATGATAAGATCGTCGAAATAGCAGTTTTTGGCGGTGGCGGAGGAGGCGGCGGAGGAGGCGGCAGCGGTATGAAGCCAGTCGATGCTACAGAAGCAGATTTGGCAGCAGCCAAAGCGAATGCCTTGCAAAATAAACAGCATAGTGCTTCGCAGCCACAACAGCAGATAAAAAAATCCGGCCAAATAAATACTGACGATATAATTGAAAAAACTACTCGTCAGGAGCAAGTGTATCAACAACAGCAGAATAATCAAGTCAATGAAAATGTATCTGAGGAATTACAGACCCAAAGTAAAAATATTGCCGGTGCTGATGTGAAAGAAAATACTGGCAGTGGTGGTGGTTATGGTACTGGCCAAGACAGTGGATATGGAAGTGGCAGTGGTTCTGGCAGTGGAACTGGAACAGGCGGCGGACATGGTGCTGGAATGGGTACTGGTATAGGTGACGGCACAGGTGCTGGCGTGGGTACTGGAGATGGCGGCGGCTATGCAGGTGGTGATCCTTCGGCAAACCCTGCTATTCCTCCACGTTTGCTGAGAAGTCGTCAGCCTAATTATCCAAGCAGTGCCAGAAGTGCCAGCATTGAAGGAACGACGACAGTGCGCATTTTGGTAGGCTACGATGGTGAAGTTGAATCTGTCATTGTCGCAGAATCTTCTGGTAATGCTGCTTTAGATGCTGCTGCTGTTGATGCATGCTATGGCTGGCGTTTTAGCGGTGCAAAAAATGGTGTTGGACAAAAGATACGTTGTTATACATATGTGCCTATTACATTTAGACTGAGATAAATAAAAACTTAATAAGAATCTCCATTGGTTTTTTGTGGATTCTATGCTATAATAATACGGTAATTTGATATTATTAGGTGCCCGTGAGGGCGTAAATGGCAAGATCGGTGTAAATCCGACACGGTCCCGCCACTGTAATAACGCTGAGGCGTTTAAGTCAGGTGCCTGCCTATGTGTGAAAGCTGTATCCACGAGTGATGGAGATGGCAAGAGAGCTGTATCTTTTAAGGATAAGTATGCGCTTGTATCTTTGTGACTTCTGTCGGAAACGGCAGGAGTCTTTTCTAATTATTAGTAAAAAATACTAGATGACAGAATGTGTTTAGCAAGATGTTTGTTCAGAAAGGGGTTGACGTATGGAAGAATATCAGATTTCCCAAGGGAAACGTTTGCGGTGTGGCTATACAACTGGAAGTTGTGCAACTGCAGCAGCCAAAGCTGCAGCAATGATGCTTCTGACAGGTAAACGTGTTGATTTTGTTCAGATAGATACTCCCAAAGGTATTATACTTAACTTAGAACCAGAAGAGGCTGTTATTACTGAAAGAAGCGTAACATGCGCTATTCGTAAAGATAGTGGCGATGACCCTGATGATACGAATGGGATATTGATTTATGCTACTGTAGAAAAAACAGCAGAAAAGGGGATAAATTTATTAGGCGGTATTGGCATTGGCTATGTAACTAAACCAGGATTGGCCTGTACTGTTGATGGACCTGCCATTAATCCGACGCCACGGAAAATGATTGTTTACGAACTTGAAAAAGTAATGAAGTCTGCAGGATATGAACAGGGTTTAAGAGTTACAATTTCAGCTCCTGAAGGCGTTGAAATTGCCAAGAAAACTTTCAATCCACGTTTAGGTATTTTAGGTGGCATTTCTATTTTAGGAACCAGTGGAATTGTTGAACCAATGAGTGAAAAAGCTTTGATAGAAACAATGTATGTGGAAATTGATGCACAGGCAGCGTCTGGAAATAAAAATTTGCTGGTGTTTTTTGGCAATTATGGCGCAGATTTTACTCGTGATGTGCTGGGGCTTGATATTGATGATGCGGTGACGTGCAGTAATTTTATTGGAGAACTTTTGGATTATGCGGTTTATAAAGGCTTTGCGTCCATATTATTGATAGGACATTCCGGGAAATTGGTAAAGTTAGGACAAGGTGTTATGAATACCCATTCAAAATATGCTGACTGCCGCACAGAGTTAATGGCTCTTTTGGCACTGCTTGCCGGTGCTAAAGTGGAAGTTGGTAAAGAGATCATCGGTTGTCCGACTACAGATGAAGTAGTGAAAATTTTGCAGCGTGAAAATATTTTTGAAGAAGTAATAAGTGGTGTTACTGAACGTATTGATTTTTACATGCAGCATCGCGTGCATGGTAAAATAAAAACAGCAGCACTGATGTTTTCTAACGTATATGGTATTTTAGGAAAAACAGCAGCTGCTGACGAACTAATTAAATTACATTTAAAGGACAAACAGGAAGGATGAAAAACATGAGAGGTAAATTGTACAGTGTAGGTATCGGACCGGGGGACCCGGAATTATTAACTTTAAAAGCAGTGCGTCTGCTCAAAGAATGTGACGTTGTTGCTTTGCCTAAAGGTGATACCGATGTCATGACTGCTAAAAATATTGTCAATCAGGTAGTTGATCTTGATAAAAAAGAACAGCTTATTATTTATATGCCGATGACAAAAGATATGTCAGCAATGGATAAAGCTCATCAGGAGGGCGCCGATGCTGTAATAAAATTGCTTAATGAAGGCAAAAATGTTGTTTTCATTACTCTTGGTTGTCCTACAGTATATGCAACCTGCATTTATGTGCATAAGCTTGTTTTAAAAGCTGGCTATGATGCCGAATTGGTTGCAGGTGTAACTTCTATTTGTGCTGTCGCGGCAAAGCTGAATGTGTCTTTATGTGAAAGGGCAGAACCGCTTATTGTGCTGCCTGGCAGTTATAAAGAAGCATCTAAATTTCTTGATGGACCTGGTAATAAGGTATTAATGAAATCTGCCAGTGAAATTGCCAGGGTACGTGACGAATTGAAAGAACGCGGGTTGATCAAGAATGCAGCCATGGTTGAACGCTGTGGTTTACCGGGAGAAAGGGTGTACCGTGATCTTAATGAGATTGATCCTAACAGCAGCTATTTTTCTGTAATCTTGGTTAAAGAAAAGGAGTTTGACAAATAATGATTTATTTTATTGGTGCAGGGCCTGGTGCCGCTGATTTAATTACTGTTAAAGGTAAAGAACTTTTGGAAAAGGCTGATCTTATTATTTATGCCGGTTCATTGGTTAATCCAGAGCTTTTGAAGTATGCAAAACCGGAATGTGTTATTATGGACAGTGCTAAAATGACGTTGGAAGAGGTTATTGCAGCTATGGTTCCGGCAGCCCAGGCCGGTAAATTGGTTGTGCGGTTACATACTGGTGATCCGAGTGTTTATGGTGCTCATCGTGAACAGATAGATCTTTTACGCAGTTATAATCTTGATTTTGAAATTGTTCCTGGTGTAAGCTCTTTCTGTGCGGCTGCTGCATGTTTAGACGCAGAGTATACTTTGCCGAACGTTAGTCAATCTGTTATTATTACCCGTATGGAAGGACGTACACCGGTACCTAATAAGCAAAAAATCGCTGATTATGCAGCTCATAAAGCAACAATGGTTATTTTTCTTTCCAGCGGTATGTTAGAAAAATTGCAGAAGGAATTGATTTCAGGTGGCTACACTGCTGATACTCCGGCTGCTATTGTTTATAAAGCCTCATGGCCTGACGAGAAAGTATGCCGTTGTACAGTAGGGACTTTGGCAGAAACTGCGAAAGAACATAATATTACTAAAACAGCTTTGATTACAGTAGGAAACTTTTTAGGTAATATTTATGACCGCAGCGAACTCTATAATCCTACTTTTGCACATGGATATCGTGCTGCTGATCCCAGCAAATTGGATTTAAAGCCAGAGGTAAAATAAAATGAAGGCTGTAGTATACTCCTTTACTAGACGTGGAGCAAGGTTAAGTACAGATATTGGCGAAGTACTGCAAAAGATTAATTTTGAAGTGCGTTGTTTAACTATGCCAAAATTTGCTGAAGAAAAAATACTTTTGGAAGCGATGGACGATCATAATAAAGCTTGTGAGGATGCGTTTAAGGAATGCCAGCTGATTGTATTTGTTGGAGCTGTAGGAATTGCAGTGAGGACGATAGCTCCATATATAAAGAATAAATTAGTTGATCCTGCTGTATTATCTGTAGACGAAGGCGGAAACTTCGTTGTGCCATTATTATCAGGTCATATAGGCGGTGCTAATGGATTTGCAAAAGTCTTAGCGAAAGTAATAAAAGCTACTCCCGTAGTTACTACAGCTACAGATGTGAATAAGCTTTTTGCTGTAGATGAGTGGGCGGCACGCAATAATATGATTATTAACAGTATGAAAGCTGCGAAAGATTTTGCCGCGGCGTTAGTAGATGGACAAGAAGTTGGACTTTTTACCGATTATCCAATTATCAGTGCTTTACCACGTCAGATTGTTCTTAAAGACAAAGGGATTACAGGTTTGGCTATTACGAAAAATAGAAATGTGAAGCCTTTTGATGTAACTGTTCAGCTTTGGCCTAGAAATATTTATTTGGGAATCGGCTGTCGTCGCGGAACAACGTTAGAAAGTATAGAAACTTTAGTCTTACCAAAACTTAAAGAACTTGGTATAGACTTACGTACTATCGTTGGTGTGGCATCTGTTGATTTAAAAAAAGATGAGGCTGGCCTGTTGAATTTCGCAGCTAAATATAATTGGAAAATTAGTTTTTTTACTGCTGAAGAATTACAAAATGCAGCAGGTGAATTCAGTAGTTCTGATTTTGTTAAATCAGTTGTAGGCGTAAGTAATGTTTGCGAGCGTTCAGCAGTATTGGCGGCCAATAACGGCAGTATAATTTCATCAAAATGCAGTTTGAATGGAGTAACCTTAGCTGTTGCTGAAGCCGATATTGTACTTGACTTTGAAAAATTATCTTGAATGTATATTTGAAGGAGAATTAATATGACGCAAAAAGTTTATGTTGTCGGTCTTGGACCAGGTGGTATCGAACAAATGACCCAAAGAGCTAAAGCTGCTTTGGAAAGTTGTGATGTTATTGCAGGTTATCATGTATATATCGATCTGATTAAAAATGATTTTGCAGGCAAGGAATTTTTGACTACTGGCATGCGGAAAGAGGTAGATCGGTGCAGGCTTGCTATAGAAGAAGCGTTAAAAGGTAAAACCGTAGCGATGATTTCCAGTGGTGATGCCGGGGTTTATGGTATGGCAGGGATTATGTATCAAGTAGCAGCAGAACATCCAGAACTGGAAATTGAAGTTGTTCCTGGTATTACAGCTGCTTGTTCAGGCGCTGCCGTTTTAGGAGCTCCGCTTATCAGCGATTTTTGCCTGATTTCTTTAAGCGATCTGCTTACTCCCTGGGAAAAAATTGAAAAGCGCTTGGATTGTGCTTCACAAGCAGATTTCTGTATTTGTTTATATAATCCCTCCAGTTTTAAACGTCATGATTATCTACAGAAGGCTTGTGATATCATGCTGAAAAATCAACGTCCTGATGTTCCGGCGGGCATTGTGCGCAACATTGGGCGTGATGGTGAAAATTATGAAATCACTACTTTACAGGAATTGCGTGATAGAGAAGTAGATATGTTTTCTACTGTTATCATCGGCAATTCGCAAACAGAAGTTATTAATGGTAAATTAGTAACTCCGAGAGGTTATAAATTGTAATGAAACCGGTAGTTTGGCTGATTGGCGGAACCAGTGAAAGCCGTAATCTGATTAAGTTTATGGCTGAACTTGATATAATCCTTTATGTTTCTGTGGCAACTGATTATGGTGCAAGTCTGATTGAAGCACAAACTAATCTTCATGTAATGGTGGAGCGTATGGATTTGTCTGCAATGCGGAATTTTATTACAGTAAATAAACCGGATTGTGTGATTGATGCAACTCATCCATATGCTACGATAGTTACGTCAACAGTACAAAAGGCCTGTAAAGAAACTGGCTGTGAATATTTGAGATTGGTAAGACCAGCTGCTGAAGAACATAAAAACTGTATTATAGTCCAAGATTTTAATGAAGCTGTTGAGTTATTGAGCCATACGGAAGGTAATATCTTTCTGACTACAGGCAGTAAAACATTGCAGGAGTTTACTTCTGTTCCTGATTATAAAGAGCGTATTGCGCTAAGAGTGTTGCCTATGCTGGATTCATTAAGTAAAGCGTTAGAGCTTGGTTATAAGCCCGCTAATATCATTTGCATGCAGGGGCCTTTTTCTGAATTGCTTAATATAGAGATGATGAGAAAGTATAACAGCAGATATTTAGTTACAAAAGATTCCGGCAGCGTTGGCGGTTTTGAGGAGAAGGCGCAGGCGGCTGCAAAAGCAGGTGCTAAATTAATAGTCATTGCCCGCAATGGCGAAGAGCTTGGAACTGGTTATAGTGAGATAGTAAAATTACTTAAAGACCGATATGGTAGTTGTAAGTAAAAAATATAAAAGGAGATTTAATATGTTACGTGTAAATATCGTCGGCATTGGGCCAGGCAATCCAGAGCTTTTAACAAATCAGGCTCGCCGGGCTATTGAAGAAAGTAATATTTTGATAGGCGATAAAAGGATGCTTGCTGCTTTTGGAGCAGGGAAGCGTCTTTTTGACACCATAAAATCATCAGAAATTACTGAAATATGTCAAAAAGCTGATGCTGAAAAAGATGTTGTAGCAGTGTTAGTCTCTGGTGATGTAGGCTTTTTCAGTTTAGCCAAGACGATTACTGGTAAGCTTGCTGATTGTGAATGCCGCAGATATTGTGGCATCAGCAGCTTGGTCTATTTTTCTCAACAATTAAATATAGCTTGGGATGATGCTAAAATTGTCAGTATGCATGGCAGAAATCAAAATCTAATTGCTGCAGTAGCGCAAAACAGTAAAGTATTTTCACTTACCGGAGGCGAGCATTCTCCTAATCAACTATGCCTGAAACTTTGTGATCATGGCATGGCAGATGTAAAGGTATATGTTGGTGAAAATCTTTCTTATCCAGAAGAAAAAATAACTTATGGTACGGCGGCAGAAATCAGTAAATTGGAATTTCCTTCTTTGTCTGTGATGATGATTTTGAATGAACATGTTAATGACTTTAAATACACTGTCCATGGTTTAAATGATGATCTTTTTATTCGCAGTAAAGTTCCAATGACGAAACAAGAGGTGAGGTCTGTTTCAATTTCCAAATTAATGCCAAAAGTTACGGATAATATTTATGATATTGGTGCTGGAACAGGTTCTTGTTCGGTAGAATTGGCATTACGGGCGCAGGCTGGCAGTGTATGGGCATTTGAACGTAACCCTTTGGCATTGGAATTACTTGAGAAAAATAAAGCGTTATTTGCTGTAGATAATTTGAATATTGTTGCCGGAGAAGCTTCGGAACAAATTGTTGATATGCCTGCTCCTGACTGCGTATTTATTGGCGGCAGCGGCGGTAATTTATGCAAAATGCTTGATACTATTTATACAAAAAATTCTGACTGCCGGGTTGTTATCAATGCAATTACAATAGAAACACTAATAGAAGTTGTTGAATATTATAAAACCCGTTCAGAGTATGAGTTAGAAATTGTTAATGTTTTTGCTGCCCGTGGTAAAAAATTAGGGGAATATAATTTGATGATGGGCCAAAACCCTGTTTATATAATGACTGCGTTGAAAAAGGGTGAGTAAAATGTCTGAAATGTTTTTGCCTCGTTTCATGATTGCTGCCCCAAATAGTGGCAGTGGAAAAACTACTGTAGTATGTGCCTTGCTGAAAGCTTTGCTTGATCAGGAGTACAAAGTTGCCGCCTTTAAATCTGGGCCCGACTATATAGATCCAATGTTTCATTCGCGCGTAATTGGAGCTAAATCACGTAATTTGGATTTATTTATGTTAGGCAGGGAAACAACAAAGCATTTGCTGGCAAAAAATGCTGCTGATTGTGATATAGCCGTACTTGAAGGCGCTATGGGATTTTATGATGGTATGGGTAAAACAGAGCAGTACAGTGCTTATGATTTAGCGCATGCAACTAAAACTCCGGTTATTTTAGTTGTCAATGGAAAAGGTGCAGCTTTGTCTTTGGCAGCTTTAATAAAAGGTTTTAAAGAGTTCAGAGCTGACGCAAATGTACGAGGAGCAATACTTAATAATGTTACTGCTATGAGCTATAAGTTTTATAAAGAAGTAATTGAGTTGGAAACAGGTGTTAAATTAGTCGGTTATTTGCCTCATATGGATGATTGCAATTTTGAAAGCAGACATTTGGGGTTGATAACAGCAGAAGAAATTGGTGATTTGCAGGAAATTATCAGCAGATTAGCAGAACAGGCAGTTAAGACTATTGATTTTGATGAATTGCTGGGTATTGCAAATAGTGCTGAGGATCTTATTTATGAAGAACAGCCTATTGCAAGTGTAGCTAAAGTAAAAATAGCAATAGCACAGGATAAAGCTTTTTGTTTTTATTATCAGGACGCTCTAGATTTATTGCAGGAGTTTGGTGCCGAACTAATAACTTTTAGCCCTCTTGTTGATAAAGAATTGCCAGAATGTGATGGTATAATCTTGGGAGGCGGTTATCCTGAGCTTTATGCAAAAGAGCTGGCAGAGAATATATCAATGCGTACAAGCATTAAAACTGCTCTAAAAATAGGTAAGCCTTGTTTTGCTGAATGCGGTGGATTCATGTATCTTTTGGAGCGTTTCCAAGCAGCTCCGGGAGAGATTTATGAGTGGACAGGTGCAATAAGCGGAGAAACCTTTATGACGGCAAAGCTTAACCGCTTTGGGTATATAACATTGACTGCTGAAAGTGATAATGTTTTTTGCAAAATCGGTGAGAAAATAAATGGACATGAGTTTCATTATTCCGACAGTAATAATAATGGGCATGATTTTTTAGCCTTGAAAGCTTCAGGAATTTCTGAATGGAGTTGTAGTCATGCTAATAAAGTTCTGTATGCTGGCTATCCACACATTCACTTATGGGGAAATATAAATTTTGCACGAAATTTTATTCGTGCTTGTGATGAATTTGCAAAAAAACGGGATTGATCTACTGATGGTTTTGGCTGTTAGTATTTATTTAAGGGGAATTGGATTATGATGCTTTTATTTGCCATTATAGCGGGTTTTATTTTAGACCTGCTGATTGGCGACCCGCGTTGGCTGCCTCATCCGATTTGTTTAATTGGAAATTTGATAAGCTTTTTGGAAAAGCTGCTGCGCAGTATTGTTGGAAAAAGTTCGCGTGGCTTATTAGTAGGAGGCGCTGTATTAGTAATATTAGTGCTTACTTTTTCATTCTGTATTCCATTTTTATTATTGGCTTGGGCAGAAAAAATTAATCCGTGGCTGTCTTTTGCTTTAGAGACTTTTATGTGTTATCAAATTTTTGCAACGCGTTGTTTACGTGAAGAAAGTATGAAAGTTTATACTGCGTTAAGAAATAATGATTTAACAGATGCTAGAATGAAACTTTCGTGGATAGTAGGACGGGATACTAAAGAACTTACAAAATCAGAAGTGACTAAAGGGGCAGTTGAAACTGTTGCTGAAAATACTGCAGATGGAATTATTGCTCCAATGCTGTATATGTTTATCGGCGGAGCTCCGCTTGCGTTTCTTTATAAAGGAATAAATACCATGGATTCCATGGTTGGCTATAAAAATGACAAATATTTATATTTTGGGCGTTGTGCGGCAAAATTAGATGATTTTGCTAATTATATTCCAGCGCGTGTTGCTGGAATATGTATGATAGTTGCAGCTTATCTTTTAAGTTTGGATGCAAAAAAAGCCTGGAAGATTTTCAAACGTGACCGTTACAACCATTTAAGTCCTAATTCTGCAATGACGGAATCAGTAACTGCTGGTGCTCTTCATATTCAGTTAGGCGGCGGGCATTTTTATTTTGGAAAATGGGTACCTAAAGATACTATTGGTGATGATATCAGACAAGTTGAACCGGAAGATATCGTCCAGACTAATAATTTGATGTATATGACAGCTGTTTTAAGTATTTTAGTTTTTGCATTAATTTATTTGCTGGAGCTTTTTATTAAAAGCTAAAGGGTGGAAAATATGTATAAATCTGTACATGGTGGAGATATTTACAGTGAAAAAAATAGCAGCTTAGGAAAAAATATTGTTGATTATTCAGCAAACGTTAATCCTTTAGGATTACCTGCGTCTGTAAAAGAGGCTATTAAAAGTTCAATCAAAAACTGCGTTAATTATCCAGATCCTTTATGCAGGGAACTAATAGAGAAATTAGCTAAATATTTGAATATAAAAAAAGAATATCTTTTCATAAGCAATGGTGCTGCTGATGTTTTATTTAAACTTGCCTTAACAGTCAAGCCCGGTCGTGCTGTATTATTGGCTCCAACTTTTTCTGATTATGAAAAAGCTTTACGGACAGTTGATTGTAAATTTACTTATTACGAATTGCAGGAAGAAAAAAACTTTATTGCAGGACATGATCTGCTGAAAAAAATCAATAGCAGAGTAGACATGGTCGTAGTATGCAATCCTAATAATCCGACTGGGAAATTAATAGATGAAGATTTATTGCTGGAGGTATTGGAAAAATGCTGTCGTACAGGTACAAAGCTGCTATTAGATGAATGCTTTATGGATTTTGTGGATGGCGATAAAGCATATTCTTTATGTTCAAAACTAGATAAATATCACAATCTTATTATATTGAAAGCATTTACAAAAACATATGCGATGCCAGGCTTACGTTTAGGTTATTGCATGACGTCTGATGTGTCGTTGATAAAAGGACTGCATGAAAATGGTCAGGACTGGAATGTTTCTATTCCGGCACAAGCAGCTGGTATTGCGGCTTTAGATGAAGAAAATTACTTACTGGCCAGCAAAGAGTTGATTCGTGTTGAACGGCAGTATCTTACTGCACAATTGGAAGGCTTGGGAGCAAAAACATTTGGTTCTGAGGCCAATTATATATTTTTTAAATTGGAGAAACCTGAAAATTTGGCAGAACTTTTACGTAAGCATGGCTTTTTGATTAGAGAGTGTGATAATTACCATAATTTGGGGCCAACGTATTATCGGATCGCGGTAAAAACACGATATACAAATCGGGCTTTAATTAAAGCGATAAAGGAAGTTAGACGTAATGCGCTCGTTATTGGTAATTATTGACGGCTTAGGTGATGATCCTATTCCTGCCTTGAATGGATTGACACCTTTCCAATATACTGAACATAAAAATATCGATACTCTTATTAAGCTGGGCACATACAGTGAAATAAGTATTTGTGAGAATGATTTCATTCCTGAAAGTTTGAGTTGTATTTTGCGCTTGCTTGGTGTACAGCAGCGGGATTTCACAACAAATAGAGCGTATTTGGAATTGTTGGCGCATGGTCGGGATATTTCGGAGTATGAAATGGTATTACGCTGTAACCTGGTTTCAATAGATAAAGATAATACGCTGATATCATTCAATGGTCAGGGACTTTCGGCAGAAAACATGGCAGCAGCAGCTAAAGCATGCGACGAGTTTTGGCAGGGCATAGAATTTATGCATTTGTCTATGTATCGTAATCTGTTGATTTTAGATAAAGACAGAAGGATTTTGGACAATTGTATTATTTCTCCGCCTCACGAGAGTATGGGTAAGAATGTTGATCTGCTTTTAGGAGAAGTAAAGCAGCAGTCGTTGCTGTTAAAGCATTTTATTGAAGGCACAGCAAAAAGACTGGAACGTTTTAATCATGATGATATTCGTTATATGCTTTATCCATGGGGGCCTTCAGAACGTAAAAAGTTGCCTGGATTTCAAGCTTTGCATGGGTTGAAAG
>OGLI01001563.1_pt1 | contig 13870 bp, 10 predicted proteins | sample 1572661 | NCBI WGS metagenome assembly OGLI01 (sample SAMEA2581901, study PRJEB24529) | metagenome | biome: Human gut stool | place: China | collected 2011 | reverse complement strand
AAAATAGGAGGATAGAATCATGGGATTAAATAAGAAATCCGTAGACGATTTTAATGCAAAGGGAAGAAGAGTCCTTGTTCGTTGTGACTTTAACGTTCCCCTTAAGGATGGCAAGATCACAGATGAAACACGTATTGTGGCTGCACTTCCTACAATCAACAAATTAATTGCTGATGGCGGCAAGGTAATCCTTTGCTCTCATCTTGGAAAGGTTAAGAATGGTCCTAACGAAGGCGAATCTTTAGCTCCTGTAGCAGAGAGACTTTCCGAGAAGCTTGGCAAGGAAGTAAAATTCATCGCTGATTACAACGTAACAGGTGCAGATGCAACCGCAGCTGTAGCAGCAATGAATGATGGAGATGTGATCTTACTTCAGAATACCCGTTTCCGTGGTGCGGAAGAAACCAAGAACGGCGAGCAGTTCTCCAAGGAATTAGCAGATCTTTGTGACGATTATGTATGTGATGCATTCGGATCTTCCCACAGAGCACATGCTTCTGTTGCCGGAGTTACTGATTTTGTACGTGCTAAGGGCGGTAACTGTGCAGTTGGATACTTAATGCAGAAGGAAATCAACTTCCTTGGCAATGCAGTTGAGAATCCGGTAAGACCTTTCGTAGCAATCCTTGGTGGTGCTAAGGTAGCTGACAAGCTTAACGTAATTAACAACCTTCTTGAGAAGTGTGATACTCTCATTATTGGTGGCGGTATGGCATTTACCTTCTTAAAGGCTAAGGGATATGAAATCGGTAAGTCTCTGGAAGATTGATTACTGTAAGGAAATGATGGCTAAGGCAGAGAAGCTTGGCAAGAAGCTTCTTCTTCCTATCGATACTACCGTAGCTGCAGAATTCCCGAATCCGATTGATGCCCAGATCGAAGTTCAGGTTGTAGACGCTGACAAGATCCCTGCTGATATGGAAGGTCTTGATATCGGAACCAAGACAGCTGAATTATATGCAGATGCTGTAAAGAGTGCTAAGACTGTTGTCTGGAATGGTCCTATGGGAGTATTTGAGAACCCGATTCTTGCAAAGGGAACCATCGCAGTAGCAAAATCTCTTGCAGAAACAGATGCAACCACAATCATTGGTGGTGGTGATAGCGCAGCAGCAGTTAACCAGCTTGGATTTGCTGATAAGATGAGCCACATTTCCACAGGTGGTGGCGCTTCCCTTGAATTCTTAGAGGGTAAGGTACTTCCCGGCGTAGCAGCAGCTGATGATAAATGACCGAAAGCAACTTAACGAATGCGAGTGAAAACGAAGCATGAGTTTAGTGCGAGGTCGTTCCCGAATCTTAGTGAATCCGAGCCAGAGGCGAAGGATGAGCTTAGCTGAGGGAACCGAAAGCAACTTATATGAATGCGAGTGAAAACGAAGCATGAATTTAGTTGAGGGAACCGAAAGCAACATTATAAAATTTGAAAGAGGACAATGAAATGGCAAGAAGAAGAATTATTGCCGGCAACTGGAAGATGAACATGACTCCCAGCCAGGCAGTTGAACTTTGTGCAACACTGAAAGATTTAGTTAAGAACGATGCAGTAGACGTTGTTTACTGTGTACCTGCAATTGATATCGTACCCGTGGCAGAAGCAATTAAGGGTACGAACGTAAAGCTGGGTGCTGAGAACTTCTATATTGAAGATAAGGGTGCTTATACCGGAGAAATCTCTGCTCCGATGCTCAAGGATGCCGGTGTAGAATATATCATCATCGGACATTCCGAGAGAAGAGATATTTTCGGTGAGAACGATATTCTCATCAACGCTAAGGTTAAGAAGGCATTCGCTGCCGGACTTAAGCCGATTCTTTGCTGTGGTGAATCCCTTGCTCTTCGTAAGGCAGGCACCTACAAAGAGTGGATTGCAAGACAGATTAAGTGGGATCTTACTGATGTAACAGCAGATCAGGTTAAGGAACTGGTTATCGCTTATGAGCCGATCTGGGCGATTGGAACTGGCGAGACAGCTACAGCTGATCAGGCACAGGAAGTATGTAAGATGATCCGTGAGGTTATTGCTGAGATGTACGATGCTCCTACAGCAGAAGCAGTTCGTATCCAGTATGGCGGTTCCATGAATGCAGGCAATGCTGCAGAACTCCTTTCCAAGGATGATATTGATGGCGGTCTGATCGGAGGAGCAGCTCTGAAGCCTGATTTTGGTCAGATTGTTAATGCATAATTCCATATGGAATAGCATGTGTTGAATTTGGAACACCACAGAAGTGCAGAAAGAACAAATGTCGGCTTCTGTGGTGTTTTTGATGTTACTGTTTATTTCTGAATCATACTATTACACAGCCTGACAGCAAGTGTCTGAATGTTGTGTGAACAGTAACCATTCGTCCTTTTGTTTATATTGCCCCGGAGCCATTGCCATATCCGGTATTCTGACTTATAATAAAGCAAGCGGTTATGGGGGAAGATGCATGGGTGTACGGATTATATCATTGATAATTATGGGATTGTCCCTGATTTTCTTACTGGTTACCTTGTGTAACCGGACATATCGTAAATATTATCTGCCAGTAAAGATGGTCTGCAGTCTGGAATTCCTGTTGTTTTCTTTTACTATGGGTTTATTATACGGACAATTACTCCAGACCTTGAAGCTTTTACCGGGATTACTGTTATGTCTCATTGGGGATCTGTTTATGGGAATGAGGCATAAGTCACAGAAAAACACCTGTTTTCTGCTGGGAACGATGGCATTTGCACTGGCCCATATCAGTTTTCTTGTGATGCTTTTGATTTCATATCCATTCCAATGGGCAGATCTTACGGTTGTAATTGTGATGCCCATAGTCATTAAGCTGCTAAAGCAGACCGGACAGTTCCGGTTTGGAAAGTATGAGGGAATGGCAATTTTATACAGTATTCTGGTGGCAGGCTTTGCGTGGAAAAGTGCGGAGATTGCCATAGGAACCATGCAGAGTGCGGATATCTGTCTGGCGGCAGGAGCAGTCTGCTTCTTTCTTTCCGACAGCCTGATTTTTCTGATTTCCTTCTGGAAAAAGAGAGTATGGCCATTACATGGAATGGAAATTAGTGCTTACTATATTGCCATGTGCCTTATTGGACTGTCGATTTCCCTGCGGTGAGATTCGGTTTGAAAAAGGAAACCGTCATGCACTGCAAGGGTAGTAAACTGGGATGAAATAAGAGATGACCAATAGAAGGTCAATGATTAATCGAAAGAATAGATAGAAGCCAAGAACAAACAGATAAAAACAAATTGATAAAGCAAACAAGTAGGAATAAATTGAAAAGCATTTTATATATAAATCAGAAATAGAAAAAGGAAAGATCAGGTGACAGAGGACAGATTATGGAAAATAAATTATATGTTGTGATCCCTTGTTATAACGAAGAGGAAGTTCTTCCGGAAACATCGAAGCGCCTGAAGAATAAATTGGAAGAGCTGATGGAGAAGGGAAAGATTGACAGGAACAGTAAGATTGTATTCGTAAATGACGGATCAAAGGACCGGACATGGGAGATTGTCGAGAAGCTTCATGAAGAAGATCATATCTTCAGTGGAATCAATTTAAGCCGGAACCGGGGACATCAGAATGCGCTTCTTGCCGGACTGATGACGGCGAAGAATTATGCGGATATGGTGGTTTCCATGGATGCAGATCTGCAGGATGACATTAATGCAGTCGATGAAATGGTAGAGAAATACCTGAATGGAATTGATATTGTCTATGGTGTCCGGAGCAGCCGTGCGAAGGATACCTTCTTTAAGAAGGCAACTGCAGAGGGCTTTTATAAGCTGATGAATGGCATGGGTGCTAACACGGTATTTAATCATGCGGATTACCGTCTGATGAGCCGCAGGGCATTGGAAGGGCTGGCACAGTTTGGTGAAGTGAATCTGTTCCTTCGTGGAATTGTGCCGATGATTGGTTACCGTACCGATGTCGTTTATTATGAACGGGGCGAACGTTTTGCAGGTGAAAGCAAGTATCCTTTGGGCAAAATGCTTTCCTTTGCGGTAGAAGGCATTACATCCCTAAGCACAAAGCCGATCCGGATGATTACCGGTCTTGGTTTTTTTGTCTTTCTGGTGAGTCTGATTATTCTGGTATACAGTTTTGTACGTCACTTTATGGGAGAAACCATTGTTGGCTGGACGACGCTGATGGTTTCCGTATGGGCAATCGGTGGGCTGATTTTGTTATCACTTGGGGTTGTTGGCGAATATATTGGTAAGATTTATTTAGAGACCAAGGCCCGTCCGCGATTCCTTATTGATGAATTTCTGAACGAGGAAGATGAGGAGTAACTGTTCAGCCTTTCCTATTATAAGCTGGCTACCGGCATAAATTGAGTGGCGTAAATTGAGTGGGAAAATAGTACTTGCAGTCCGTGAAAATTGATGTTATCATAGGAATGTTTGTCGGAGAGCTCCAAATCAGAAAAGATACAGAGAATATATGACGGAAGATTTAGGAATGAGCTTCAGACAGGAAATTATGATCAGAATAGGATAATAGAAATCTATGGAACAACAGGTAAAATATAGTGATACGGAAATCAATGCCTACATTTTGAAGGCTGTCCGGGAAATGGGCTTTGAATATATGACTCCCATTCAGGAGCAGGCAATTCCGGTATTATTAGAAGGAAAAGATGTGATTGGACAGGCGCAGACAGGAACCGGTAAGACGGCTGCGTTTTCCATTCCGATGATACAAAAGATTGACATCTCCTGTAAAAAACCACAGGGGATTATTCTTTGTCCGACCAGGGAACTGGCCATGCAGGCAGCAGAGGAGATTCGTAAGATTACGAAATATATGCATGGTTTAAAGGTTCTTCCGGTTTATGGAGGACAGGATATCAGCAAACAGATCCGGGCACTCAGTCAGGGAGTACAGATTATTGTCGGTACACCGGGACGTGTCATGGATCATCTGCGCAGACATACGATTAAGACTGCGAATGTTCAGATGATTGTTTTAGACGAGGCAGATGAAATGTTGAATATGGGCTTCCGTGAGGATATGGAAACGATTCTTTCCCAAATGCCCGAAGAGCATCAGATGGCATTGTTTTCGACAACCATGCCGCAGGCAATCCTGGAGATTACCAATCAGTACCAGAAGGATGCCGTATTTATCAAGGTGACACCAAAGGAGGTTACGGTTGCGGCAATTGAGCAGAGCTATTACCGGATTGCCAGGAAGGATAAGATGAATGCCCTGTGCAGACTGATTGACTTCCATCAGCCCAGGCGCAGTCTGATCTTCTGCAATACTAAAAAGATGGTCGATGAAATGACTCAGGAGTTAAAGGGAAGGGGCTATGAAGCAGAAGGACTTCACGGAGATCTGTCCCAGTTTCAGAGAGATACGGTAATGAATCTGTTCCGTAGCGGACGCTGTGCTATTCTGATCGCGACTGATGTGGCAGCCCGAGGAATTGATGTAAGCGGTGTTGATGCTGTCTTTAATTATGATGTACCGGAGGATATTGAATATTATGTTCACCGGATCGGACGAACCGGACGTGCCGGAAGAGAAGGCAAATCCATGACACTGGTGTCCGGAAGAGAAGTATTCAAGATCCGTGATATTGAGAGGATCTGTCATACCAGGATTGAAGAAAAGAAGCTTCCAACCGGCAAGGATATTGTAAAGGTGAAGTTCCGACATTCGGTTGGCAGCGCATTAGAGGCTGCTAAGGATCAGAATCTTGAGGGCCTGAAGAACCGGATCGAAAGCGTCTGTGATGAAATGGGAATTTCGGAACTGGATCTTGCAGCGACGCTTCTTTATCAGAGTATGGGAGAGGAACCGGAAGAGATCGAAGAGGAGCGTTTCTATTATGACCGTAACCGTCGTCAGGACAACAGCCGCAGGGAAGGAAAGGGCGGTTATGGAAGAGAGTCCCGTTATCGGGGAAAAGAAAGCCGCTATCGTGATCAGAAGGGGCGGAGCCGAGCAAGAGAGGATCAGGGAGGCAGAGGCCGCTACAGGGAAGAGCGGGGCAGCCAGAGAACGCGGGATGCAGCCCAAAGAAATGAGAATGGAAGAAGAAAGAAACCGGAGGAGCGCAGGGAGAGAATCGCAGCGAGAAATGAACAGGGAAATGCGAGAACTGGACAGATGGCGGTTCTTTCAAAGAAAAGAAAGCGTGGAGTGTTTTAAATGAGTAAGTCCCATTCATCAGGAAAGAAGAAAACATCAAGAGAAATGAGGAGACGCCGCCGGGCATGTATGGTCTGGCTGGAACGTGGAATGATTGCGTTCTGGATAATTGCATTGGCAGGTGGTATTGGAACGGCTGTTTATCTGAATGTGCCGGGATTAAATTTAAACCGTCAGCTTCACAAGGCGGAAAGCCTTATGGAGATCTCGGATTATGATGGTGCGATAGCACATTATCAGGAAGCGTTGAATATTGATTCTACATCCGTAAAAGCATATCAGGCCATGGCAGGTGCTTATTGGAATAAGGAAGACAAGAACTCCGCAGAACTGACTTTGCAGCAGGGCTTTGAAGCAACGCAGGATGATGAATTATTGCAGGAATACTGTATTTATATGTTGAATGATGCAGTTGCGGATATCAATGCGCAGAGCTGTACCTTTGAGACACTGGAGAAGTGCCTTACAGTTCTGGAAACAAGTGCGGATAACACAGAAGTTTATTCTCCATTGGATGCCTGCTACGAATGGCTGATTCATACAGAGGATGAGAACCTTTTTACCTCACTGTCTGAAGGAGAGACTTATTTTGAGCAATATGTGAAGGCTTTACAGCGGATGATCCGTGTTTATCAGCAGTCTCCTTCGGACAGCTTAAAGAATGAGATTGTGAAGTATGCGACGATCGACCGTGATCTGCTGTGGCTGGATGTGCCGAAGCTTACAGAATATCAGGAATTGCTTGCTTCGGTTCAGACAATCGGAACGAATGACTCCATTAACTCCCTAAGTGCCTGTCTGGAAAAAGCTGCATGGGCACAGGAGTATTTTGCAACGGCATTTACGATTTTTGAATCCGGAGAATATGCGCCGATCCGCGATTTTATTCAGGAGGATACTTACATTTCCCTGCGGGATCAGTTCATGGCAGGAACGACGGAGTACTGGAGCGGACAGACCTATATTCCGGTCAGCTGTGAAAAGATGAAGCTGATGAATGCAGATGGCGCATGGACCTTTGCCTTTGCAGACTTTGAGGAATATCCGCAGACTAAGGGAGTGGTAAATCTGTGGGCAGCGATCCAGCAGGATGATGGGGTACAGAGAATTTGTATTTCCTATGAACCTGAGGCTGTGCAGGAGGACTACTATCCGCATACAACATTTGAAGTTATCTATCTTTACAGTAATGTCAAGATTAACGGAGAGCTCGTACCCAAGATGAATTATCGTTTTGAGACGCGTGTGGCGACAAAAGAAGGCACCACCACGCAGCTCATCGGAGACTGGGGTGGTGCCAATGAATGGACAACCACATTCTGATTTTATATAAATCAACTGAATTTCAGCTGTGCGTTATGGAGCCTGTAATAGGCTCCTTTTTTTGCCAGCAATTCATCGGCAGAGCCTTCCTCAACAATGCCGCCGTGATCGATTACAAAGATGCGGTCCGCCTTCTGGATCGTAGATAGCCTATGTGCAATGACAAAGGAGGTACGTCCTTTTAACAGGGCATCAATGCCTTCCTGGACAAGGAGCTCGGTCTGGGTGTCGATGCTCGAGGTTGCTTCGTCCAGAATGAGGATGTTTGGATTGGAAATCATGGTTCTTGCAAAGGCAAGCAGCTGCTTCTGACCGACGGATAGTCCACCACCACGATCGGTGAGCATCGTATCATAACCATCCTTCAAATCCATAATGAAATCATGTGCGTGAACAGCTTTGGCCGCAGCAATAATTTCTTCCTCGGTGGCATCAAGCTTTCCGTAGCGGATATTGTCGCGGATCGTTCCGGTGAACAGGAAATTGTCCTGCGTCATAATCCCCATCTGCTGACGGAGGCTTTCGATCGTTACCTGCCGGATATCGTGTCCATCAATCAGTATATGGCCGTTCTGAATATCATAGAAGCGGCTGATTAGATTGACAATCGTTGTTTTACCGGCACCGGTAGGTCCGACCAGCGCAATTGTTTCGCCCGGTTTGATATCGAAACTCACATCATCCAGAATCTTTACATCATCCTCATAGGAGAAGTCCACATGGGAAAAGGTTACCCGGCCTTCAATCGGAGGAAGCGGAAGGGCTCCCGGTGCATCACTGATTGAGCTTTCCGTATCCATAATTTCAAAGACACGTTCAGCAGCAGCCAGATTGGTAATGATCTGGGTGTAAAAGTTACTCAGGTTCATAATCGGATTCCAGAACATGCCAATATAAGTGCCGAAAGCAACCAGTGTACCGACGGATACCGATTCAACTCCAAGAATTTTAATTCCGACATAGTACATGGCAGCAAAACCAAGTCCCCAGCTTAAGTCAATAATGGAACCCATACCGTCATTTAAACGGACGGCCTTTTTAAAGGAATCCCGATGGGCATTCAGTAGTTCATCAAAGGTATTTAAGGTTTCTTCCTCGGCAGTAAAGCTGTGGATGATCCTCATGCCGGACATATCCTCATGGATAAAGGCATTCAGGTTACTGGATTTTTTGCGGAAATCCTGCCATTTCTTATGGGAGTAGACCTGGATGAGCCAGATACAGACAGCCATAAACGGGAGTGTAATAAGCGCTGCTGCGGCAAGAACCGGATTCCGCATGAACATAATGACAGCAACTGCAACCACGGTTATAAATTCCGGTAAGAGAGTGGTAACGAAGTTATTCAGTACATCTTTCAGGGAATTGATATCTCCCATGATTCTGGCCAGAATCTTACCGGCTGGTCTTCCGTCGAAGAAGGTCAGATCCAGTGTCTGAATATGAGTATAGAGCTGCTGACGTATGGTGAGCAGCGTTTCGTTACAGATCTTTGCCATAATGTACATCCGCAGCCTGCCACCCAGGATGACGGTAATACTCATAATCAGAGTCAGGATCATCACACGGTAAAGCTTTGGAAGATCGCCGGTTCCGATGCAGTCATCAATTGCGTATTCATAAAAGAGCGGTGTGATCAGCGTAAGGACGGTACTTACAAGCATAATCAGCAGTACCGCAATAATCTGTTTTTTATAGGTAAGCAGATAGGACAAAAGCCGCAGGAGTGTTTTTAATTTTCCATTTTCCTTAAGCTGTTCGTCCTCTTTATAGGAATTGAAACTCATGCAATCACCTCGCTTTCCGGAACTCCGTATTGAGCAACAAAGGTCTGGTAATAATGTCCTTTCTTTGCAAGGAGTTCATCATGGGTTCCCCGCTCCACAATCTGTCCATTCTCCAGAATCAGGATTTCATCAGCGTGACAGACTGCGCTGATGCGGTGTCCGATGATAATTTTTGTTGTGTCCTTTAATTCCCGAAGAGTGTCGTGAATACACTGTTCGGTTTCCATATCAAGCGCTGAAGTAGAGTCATCAAGGACGAGAACCGGTGCTTTCCGTGCCAAAGCCCGGGCAATCGTAATCCGTTGCTTCTGTCCACCGGATAAACCAATGCCTCGTTCACCGATGACCGTATCATACTGGCTTTCCATCTTTTCAATAAAGCTGCTGGCCTGTGCACGCCGTGAGGCTTCTTTAATGGAAGATAGTGTCAGGGTATCCTTTTTGCCGAGCTTTACGTTCTCCAAAATAGTATCGGAAAACAGGAATACATCCTGCATGACAAAGGACATAGCGCCCCGGAGCTGATGTAAGGAAAGCTCTTTGATGTTGACACCATCTAAGTAAATCGCACCGTCTGTTACATCATAAAGCCGCTGCAGAAGATAGATGAGTGAGCTCTTGCCGGCACCGGTGGTTCCCATAATTCCGACCGTCTTTCCGGGCTTAACCATAAAGGAGATATCATGGAGAATCTCATGCTGATCCGCCTTGTGGAACGATACATGTTCGAAGGTAATCTGACCTTTTACAGAAGACAGAACCACAGGAGTTTCTGGATCTTTCACAGCGGGCTTTTCCTCATAAAGCTTCTGGATACGGCGGTTGGATGCAACGGCATAGGAGAGCGAGTTCGTAAGCCAGCCGAGCATTTCCATGGGCCATACAATATTATTGGAATATGCAAAGAATGCACTTAATTCCCCCAGGGTAAATTCGCCCTGCATTACCTGTACACCGCCGAATAATAAGACGGAAATCGGCAGGATCTTGGAGATCAGGGAAATATAAGGATGATATTTTACAAAGATGTTCGACTGTTCCATGTTTAATTCATAGTAACGCTGGTTATGGGACAGAAACTTTCCAATTTCATATTTCTCACGGGCGAAAGCCTTTACGGTGCGGACACCGGCAAGATTTTCTTCAGCAACGGTATTTAATGTGGCATTTTCTTCACTGATGGATTCATAAACAGAATCCAGACGGTGTTCCATATAAATGGCAATTACAGCAGAGGCTGCCATACCGATCGTGGGAAGGATCGCCAGCTTCCAGTTGAGGCTGTACATACAGAACAGCACAATGGAGGTATGGATGATTACTTCAATCATGAGCATACCGACATAGGTTAATCCGTCCCAGATGTGATCCACATCATCCTTGATTCTGCTCATCAGCTCGCCGGTTCCGGTACGGTCAAAAAATTCCGTGCTTAGTGACTGCACATGGCAGAACACGGCTCTGCGGATCTGCGCTGCAATTTTCGATCCTGTCAGGTCAAAGGTATATTCCTTTACATACTGAAAAATAAATCGTCCGACTCCGACACCGGCATAGGCGAGCAGAAGCGGAGTGAGCAGATCCATGTGACCGCCGAGTAATACGTCGTCAATCATGGACTGCGTAAGTTTGGGTGAGAGCATATCCAGGCTGATGCTGATGATCATGGCAAGGATGGCAAGGCCGAAGGCAAGCTTGTGCTCCCAAAGATAGGTTCTTATTTTTTTCATGTCTTCCCCCTCGTTAATGATTGTATTTGCTAGTGCAGCTATTCATTCCCCATTCGTAAAATCGCTGCTATGCAGCTTCCTTTTTGCTCATGTGGTTGCTTCGCCATATAAATCCTGTCAAACATGACTTGGAATGCTTGCATTCCATTCATATTTTGTCAGGCTATGCATGGCTCTGAACAGTTACAAAAAAAGAGCAGTTATGATATTCCATAACTGCCCGTGTGTAGTCAGATTACCAAAGTGGGACGAAGGTATGATTTTAAGTGTCCTGCTTTAGCTATGAGTACAAAAGTCAGAAGGTAATATCCGGTTAGTTCTGGTTTTCACTGCTAAAATTGTCAATGCTGTGCGGTTATGTAATATAATAGATTTAAACATAGATGTTACCTCCTTCCTTGTGATTTCGTATGCTGCAACATGCTGTGTCTTCACAATACAGCCGTTATAAAAATTTGTCAACAGGATTTTTAAAGTCTGTGGTACTGGTATTACAGTTCACATAGCAGCCAGACACTTGCTGTCAGGCTGCGTAAGAACATGATTTGAGTAGAGCACTTAGCGAGGTTATTTCGAGCTTAGTGCGAACCATACAAGTTCACTTGGCAAACAGAAGGTGAGTCTAGTGAAGCTTGTTCAGGAGTGAGCAGGCTCCTTTTGCGAAGCAAAACTTCAAATGAGCCTGCGAATCGTTACTGGAACGAGGTACGAGTGAACAGTAACGTGCCGGTTTGTTTAGTAGAAGATGTGAGCCGGTATATAGTTAGAAAAAACATATAAAAGTTAGTGGTTTCCAACATGGAATTACGTCTTTTCAGATTGAAAAAATAAGTGTATACTCCGTATTACAGAGCTTTCCAACCAGACTGGACAAGGGAAGAAGACAGGAGCAGGTATGATTTCATTATTAGCAAAAATATGGATTAAAAACAATCAGGATGTTAAGGATCCCGGGGTGCGTCAGGCCTATGGAGTGCTGTGTGGCGGTGTGGGGGTCTTTTTAAACATTTGTCTTTTTATCGGTAAGTTTCTGGCAGGCTTTTTTAGCGGTTCCATTGCCGTTACAGCAGATGCATTTAATAACCTTTCAGATGCCGGATCTTCCATTATTACCCTTGTGGGTTTTAAGATGGCGGGACAGAAGCCGGATTCGGATCATCCCTTCGGACATGGGCGGATTGAATATCTTTCCGGGTTCTTAGTAGCCGTAATCATTCTGATTATGGCCTTTGAATTACTGAAATCTTCTGTGGATAAAATTATCCATCCGGAGCCCATTGATACCGGAATTCTGGTGATTGTGGTACTGGCTGTGTCGATTCTTGTGAAGATTTATATGTTCTGTTACAACAAATCCGTTGCAAAAAAGATTGACAGTGCTGCCATGGATGCCACAGCAATGGACAGCTTAAGTGACAGTGTTGCAACAACAGTTGTTCTGATTGCAACATTGGTTTCCTTTTTCTCCGGTATTCAGATTGACGGTTATTGTGGTGTGATTGTAGCCTTGTTTGTGGGAATGACCGGTTTCCAGGCAGCTAAAGAGACGATCGACCCTCTGCTTGGACAGCCACCGGAGCCTGCTTTTGTGAATCAGGTAAGAGAGATTGTGATGTCCTATCAGAAGCAGGGCGTGCTTGGAATCCATGATCTTGTGGTACATAATTATGGACCGGGAAGAGTGATGCTGTCGGTACATGTAGAGGTTCCTGCTGAAGGGGATATTCTGCATATGCATGATATGATTGATAATATTGAACACCGGCTGCACCGGGAACTGAACTGCAGTGCGGTGATCCATATGGATCCGGTCAGTGTGGGAGATGAAAGGACGAATGAATTAAAAGAGAAGGTGCGTGAAATCATAGATGGTATGCAGGAGAACATCCATTTCCATGATTTCCGGATTGTGGATGGTCCGACACATACCAATGTGATTTTTGATGTGGAGGTTCCTTACAGTGTGAAAACGGAGGATAAGGAAATCGTTTCTTATCTTCAGAAGAAAATACGGGAGCTTGGCAGTGATGGGCAGGAGTATTATGCAGTCATCGATGTGGACCGGGATCTGTGTGAAAACGGGAACAGATCAATGAGATGATAACAAGAAGATGTTTGTTGCCACGAACGGAAAAAGAGTGTATAATCAGTGTGATAAAAACAGGGAGGACGTAACGATGAAAAAACCTACAGTATTAATGATTTTAGATGGATATGGATTAAATGAAAGAAAAGATCATAACGCCGTGGCAGAAGCCAAAACCCCCGTTATGGATAAACTTATGGCAGAATGTCCTTTTGTCAAAGGAAATGCAAGCGGTATGGCCGTGGGACTTCCGGAAGGACAGATGGGTAACTCCGAGGTTGGTCATATGAATATGGGGGCAGGACGTATTGTATATCAGGAACTCACCAGAATTACCAAGGAAATTCAGGATGGTACATTCTTTGAGAATCCTGCTTTATTAGAAGCAGTAAACAACTGCAAAAAGAATGACAGCGCACTTCATATGTTCGGTCTTCTTTCCGATGGTGGTGTACACAGTCACATTACTCATCTTTTCGGATTACTTGAGCTTGCAAAGAGAAATGGCTTAAGCAGGGTTTATGTACACGGCTTCCTGGATGGACGTGATACACCTCCGGCAAGTGGTAAGGGATATGCAGAAGAACTTGAAGCAGAGATGAAGAAGCTTGGCGTAGGTGAAATCGCATCTGTTATGGGACGTTACTATGCCATGGATCGTGATAATAACTATGATCGTGTTAAGCTTGCTTTTGATGCATTAACCAGGGGCGAAGGTCTTACTGCGGCAAGTGCCACAGAAGGTATCCAGGCTTCCTATGACCGTGAAGAGACCGATGAATT
>OGLI01001562.1_pt1 | contig 13886 bp, 14 predicted proteins | sample 1572661 | NCBI WGS metagenome assembly OGLI01 (sample SAMEA2581901, study PRJEB24529) | metagenome | biome: Human gut stool | place: China | collected 2011 | reverse complement strand
CATTCTACCGACTTACCGCCTCCAAGGAGATGGACCATGAAACAACGAAACACCGGGTGGATCGCTCTATTTTTGGCCCCCACCTGTATTATTTTCCTATTGATCTTTGCAATCCCGCTGGTCATGGTTTTCGCAACGTCCCTATTTGACTATCGTTTGCTACCACGGACCTTTGAGTTCATCGGTTTCAGTAACTTTATAAAACTTTTTACACAGGATGCCAAATTTCTGCCGGTATTGAAGAACACAGTGGTTTGGATCGCCATTCACTGCGTCCTCCATGTGGCGCTTGGCACCGTTCTGGCATTTATTCTGTACAAAAAGCCCCATGGCTGGAAATTTGTCCGCGTGACCTACATGATTCCGAATATTATCTCTCAGTCCGCTATCGCCATGATCTTTTTGAATCTGTACAATGCGCAGTACGGCGCTTTGAACTCTCTTCTCAAGGCAATCGGTCTGGAACACTTACAGCATAACTGGCTATTCGACACGGCTACCGCTTTCCCGGCTGTAACGATGACATGGTTCATCTTTGCTGGCTATACCACCACATTGGTGTTGGCCCAGTGCCTGAGCACGGACGAAAGCATTATTGAAGCCGCTAAAATCGACGGCGCCACCAGTTTTCAGATCGACCGGCTGGTAATGTTTCCCCTGGTCAAACGCATGATCGGCACTACGGTCATCATGGCTGCTACATATATGCTCCAGATGTTCTCCATGATCTATATCACCACCGGCGGCGGCCCTGGCGTTTCCACTGCCAACTTGCCGCTGTACCTGTACACCACCGTGAAAGCCAATAACTACGGTTACGCCAACTCCATCGGCGTTGTCATCATCATTGTGGGCTTTATCACCATGACGCTGATTAACCGTTTGTTCGGTATGAATAAAGAGGACTGATCATGACACATTTTAAGCTAAGCCCCAAGCAGAAGGCTGCCCGCGTTTTTTCCTATCTCTTTATGGCGCTCTGCGTCCTCGTGGCGCTATTCCCCATCGTTTGGGTGGTGCTGTCCTCCTTCAAAACCAACCGTGAAATCCTCTCTAACGGTTTGCAGCTGCCCAGCACTTTCAGTTTCTCCGGCTATAAGCAGGCTTTGGAGATGGCTCCTATTTTGAAATTCTTCGTCAATAGTCTTATTGTCTCATTCGCCAGTACGGCTTTGAATGTTTTCATTCTGGCGATGGCGGGATATGTATTCGCTAAGAAAAAATTCCGCTTCAAAAATCTCATATTCGGGATCCTGTCCCTTTCCATGGTGATCCCATCCACCGCGCTCATGAGTCCCGTGTACACGGTAATCACCAAGCTACACCTGTATGACACCAAGATGGCGCTTATTCTGGTCTATACCGCATTGAACATGCCCATTTCCCTGATGATCCTACGTTCAGCCTTCGCCGCTATTCCCACGGAATTGGAAGAAGCAGCCTATATTGACGGAGCCGGTTTTTTCCGCACGTTCTGGCAGGTGATGATGCCCTGTGCTAAAGGTGGTCTGGCCAGCGCGGCAGTATTGGCTTTTCTTGGGAGCTGGAACGAGTTTACATTTGCCCTGCTGCTCACCAGTTCTACCAGTACGCGAACGCTGCCGCTGTCGCTGAGCTACTTCACCTCTCAGTTCAGCTTCAATTACACCGCTATGTTCGCGGCGATTACCATTGCGGTCCTACCCAGCATCATCGTATTCTCCATATTCCAGGAGCAGGTATGCTCCAGCCTGACCGCCGGCTCTGTAAAGGGTTGAGATCGTTAAACTCCAAGGTACGCCGCTCGGTCTGCTATCCGCAGAACCGGTCCCGCAAAACAGCTGATCCGTCAACTGTCTGACCATAATTATTAAAAAGGGATATGCACCGTGAACGGTGCATATCCGTAAGCGTAAAATCTAACCACGTATAAAAGGCCGCCATCTCAAGGAGCTTTTGCTCACTGAGATGGCGGTCATCTATTTTTGCGGCATATAGCATTCTTCCGGAGCGCTCGCGGGAAGCAGCTTTTCAGCCCATGCCTCATCTGTTTCGCTTAGACCCGGCGCATTTTGCAGGAGCCAGAGCAGATAGCGGTACGGATCTAAACCGTTCTCCTTCGCCGTTTCAATCAGACTGTAGATCACACTGCTGGCCTGAGCACCACCAGGGGTATTGGCGAAGAGCCAGTTTTTGCGGCCAATCACAAAGGGTTTTATGGAACGTTCGGCAAGGTTGTTGCTCAGCTCCAGCCGTCCGTCCTCCAGCACACGGATCAGATACGGCCACTGTTCCTTCAGATAGTATATGGCTTTGCCCAGCGCAGATTTTGGCGCAGCGTTGGTTGTTTCTGCCCATGCCAACAAAGCGTCCATCACGGGCTTGGACCGTTCCAGATGCTGCGTATATCGTTCTTCGGGTGGCAGTTCTGCTAATTCCTGCTCAATAGAAAACAGTCTGCTGCAATACGCCTGTCCCTGCAAAGCCGCAGCATTTGCCTGATCCTTCTGCGGCAGGGACTTTACCGCCTCGTCAAACTTGCGGCGCAGATGCGCCCGGTAGCCAACCACACGGATGTGCTCCGGCAATCTGTGGTAGCCGGGGTAATGCGGGATCGGACTCGCTGTATTCGACGTCGCTCGGTGTTCTGAGCAGATATGTATCGTCCTCCGTTTGTGCGAAGAAAACGCTATGTCCTGCGATGACTGGTGGAACGTCCTCACTCCATTCACCGGGATAGTAGTCGATAAAGAAAAGAACGCCGCCTTCACCGTTGTCATGGGCCGGCTTGTGATAAAAGGTGATGCAGTTCCCGCTGCTATTCTGAGCAAAGGGGCTTGGTGAAAATATACTATCCAGAGCGTTCTCTTTACTATGGAAAAACTCCAACTATACAGCCTTTCCCTGTAATGCTACAATGAAGCTGTATTTCAGGGCGAAGTAAGTTAGGGCGGAGTAAGTTAGGAAAGAAAGAGTGGAAAGGAGGTAGTATGCCCTTTGCACAGCTCATGGCGGTTTTACCGCTTAGAGATGTGGCATGCTCCTTGCGAGTACCGTCGAACTCAAACGACTTGAAATGTAATAAGGACGAGAATGAAACCGTAATTGCTCATAGGAGTGATTGCGGTCTTTTTTTGTTTCGTCAAAAGAAAGGAGTCAGGCAATGAATGTCCAATAGCAAGCTGATCGAGCTGAGTTACTATGACCCATCCGCACAGGTGCGCTTGTCGGCCTATGCGGATACGCTGGTACTCGACCACGATCAAAACGGCAGCATCATCAGAGCCATCCGCTTCGGCGGCTATCCCGAAATGGTGCGGGCAATGGCAGATGCCATCTACGGCGGCGCGACGATAGAAGCCGCCCAAAACGACACGACCCGAATGCTCCAAAGCAGCCTCAAAAGTTATCAGCGGCAGATCACGCACGATGGGATCTACGCCGTGGCAACATTGATGGCTGCGGACACCGTACAGGAGGATGACAGAAGCGGCAAGCATGAAAAAGACGAGGATACAAACCTCGTAGATACGGAGCAGATGGAGCTGCAGCCCCGCAGGTGCTATATCTTCTGCCCCGCCGGGGATCAAAAGAGGCTTTTTGAGGAACTGGATCGCAAAACGGCAGCGCCGCTGATCCCGGAATTTCAGGATTATGTGCTCAGCAGTCTGCGCCAACGGGGAGATCTCCGGCAACTGGAGGTCATTTCCCTGAAAGAGCGGATGGACGCATGGGTGATAGATCTGAAGCCGCAGGATCAGAATGTGGTGGAGGTGCTGGAGCAGGGCTTGCAGAGCGGAGCCATCCAGATCCCCGGCACCTTGCCGGGCAGCCCAGACGGATTTGAGAATGTGGAAAATGTCACAGGCTATCTCAATACCTTTGGCGTTACCGTAGCTGACCGTATCCGCAATCAGTTCATGCCCCTTTTTGATCCTGCCAAGGAACCGCTTTCCGATGAAGTGCTCGCTATCAACGACTGCATCATGAGCCGTGTGGGATATTCTCTCTACGATGCGCAGCTTGCGGTGGCAGAAGCCGTCAAGCGGCAGCTTGCGCGTAAGCGTGTGGCGCTCATTATCGCAGAATGCGGTAGTGGCAAAAGTGTGAGACGTTCCTAACTGAAAAGGTTAGGCACTAAGAAAAAAAGATGGATGCCAATGAATGGCATCCATCATGTAGCTTGATTAAGAAGATTACAAAAGGTTTTGTAAAATGGGAGAAGAACTGTTTGGTCGATCCTAAATTCAAATTCCAAGGAATGAACACGGCCATCCCCATAAAGAGTTCCATTTACAGTAAAATGGCCAGTTCTGTCAGTTCGTGTGAATGTAATAGAACTACCATATCCAATATCTTGGAGTATGGCGCGTTCACAACGAAAATGATATAGGTCATCAATCTGGACGAGAAAAAGTCGTAACTTCCTTATATCATACTCAAAGGGAGCAACGCCAGAAAAACCATGGGAGTTGATTTTGAGGGTGAAAGTGCAGTTATATGGATTTCCCTGTTCAGCATCTTGCTTTGAATGGAAAAAATCACTTATCTGTAGAGAGTTGCCCTCAAATATAAATCCCACACCCATATGACCTACCCACCTTTTTCTATCTTCAAAAATAAGTTTAACAAAAAGAAAATCAAATGTCAAAAGCTACATTCTTAGGAGAACTGATAATCCAAAGGGTGGAATGACGGGGTAACGCCCTGAAACGCCCTCCCTGATACTCCGGCAGGCGCAGTCCAAAAGGCTGGTGTCTGAAGCCCGGTGAAGTCGGCAGAGAGCTGCCCAAACATGGCGTAATGCTGATGTGGAAAGCTGCCCAGAGGTGGGTGGTGCGGCCTATATGCCGGGGGTCTATAAAATACCTATGGTGAGTATGCCGTAATTGGCTGACAAACCTGTGAAGTAAAGGTTCTAAACGCTCAAGCACAGAAATGTGTCATCTCACGAATTTGTGAGGCAAGTGTGGTGGAGTAAAAGCTTTTACTATGAAACACCATACGCCGTTACAGGCGGCGTCCAGCTTGCAGGCCCAGAGCAGGCACCTACGGGTATATGCACAGATAGGATTATCGGAACGTCGTAAGTCATGGGCGCTCCCCATTCGGAGCGTTGCGGTCGAAACATATAAGCCGCTTAACCTGTGATGAAAGTGGTGCCACAGTACCTGTGAAGCGGTGATAACAAGCCGTGGAGGGATAGGCACCAGTCGTTGGAAATCTCAATAATCTAAAGATGAATTTACAATGGGTTCGAGTAAGACCAAAAAGTCACTACCCACAAAGGAGTGATGTCCATTGGCTACTGCGACAAAAGCAAAGAAAGATAGTCACCTAAGACACGCCGAGTATTATGACCTAACGGAAGTGTTTGATGATTTGTACGCCAAAAGCAAGGCACAAGCCGTGTTTACCGATTTAATGCCGCTGATTTTGTCAGAGGAAAATATCCGGTTGGCGTACAGGAATATCAAGCGCAATACGGGAAGTCGAACTGCTGGTGTAGACCACCTCACGATGAAACACATCGAAAAGCTGTCGAGTGAGGAGGTCGTTTCAAAGGTACGGCACAAATTAGCATGGTACAAGCCTAAACCTGTTCGACGGGTGGAAATCCCCAAGTCTAATGGGAAGACCCGTCCTCTGGGTATTCCGGCAATCTGGGACAGATTGGTACAGCAATGTATCTTGCAGGTTCTGGAGCCGATTTGCGAGGCCAAGTTCCATGACAGGAGCAATGGTTTCCGTCCCAATCGGTCAACCGAGCACGCAATCGCCCAGAGTATGAGAATGGTGCAGATACAACATCTGCATTTTGTGGTTGATGTAGATATCAAAGGCTTTTTCGATAATGTCAATCATACCAAGCTCATGCGGCAGATGTGGACTTTGGGCATACAGGACAAGCGGTTGTTGTGCATTATCAAAGAAATGCTGAAAGCCCCCATAGTGCTTCCAAGCGGTGAAAAGATTTACCCCGATAAGGGCACGCCGCAGGGGGGTATCCTTTCACCACTGCTCTCCAACATCGTTCTCAATGAACTGGACTGGTGGGTCAGCAGTCAGTGGGAGGATATACCGACACATACGGTCATCAAAGAGGGCACAGCGAAAAACGGCACGCCTAACCGCTCCAACAAATGCCGCACCTTGCGGCGTAGCAATCTCAAAGAAATGTATATTGTCCGGTATGCTGATGATTTCCGCATCTTTTGCAGGAAACGAAGCGATGCTATTAAAACCTATCATGCGGTCAAGCAGTGGTTGGAAGAACGGCTGAAGCTTCAAATCTCAGAGGAGAAATCCAAGGTCGTCAATCTAAAGAAAAACTATTCGGAATTTCTGGGCTTCAAGCTGAAAGCTGTTCCCCGTGGCAACAAACACATTGTTCGCTCCCATATGTGCGACAAGGCCATTCAAAACACCACAAAAAAGCTGAAAGCGCAAATTGACTATATCCAACATCCAGTCAACCGCAAAGAGGAATACAAAGCAATTTTGCTTTACAACTCTATGGTGATAGGCATACATCAATACTTCGCCATAGCGACCCTCATTAGTGATGACTGCTATCAAATTGGACGGTCAATCAGGCTCGTATTGAGAAACCGAATGAGAGGGCGGCTATCCAAACACCCCAAAGGACAGGTCATCAATGTGCATGGAGAACTATGGGCGTATTATTCCCAGAGTAAGCAAATGCGCTATATGGGGACATCGGCAATTCTCCCGATTGGATATTGCCAGACACGAAATGCACAGAACAAGCGGAAAACAGTCAACAAGTACACCATAGAGGGTCGCAAGGAAATCCACCGCAATTTGCGGACTAACACGGATATTCTGCATCGGCTTATGCGTAACCCTGTGCTTGACAGAAGCATTGAATACGCAGACAACCGTATTTCCCTTTATGCGGCGCAGTATGGAAAGTGTGCGGTCACAGGATGGGAATTGGAATTTGATGAAATACACTGTCACCACAAGCTCCCCGTGGAGCAGGGCGGCACGGATGTATATACAAATCTGGTGATAGTCCATAAAGATGTCCACAGGCTTATCCATGCAAAGCAGCAGGACACGATTGACTGGTATCTAAGGCGATTAAATCTTGATAGTACCATGCGAAAAAAACTGAACAGATTTCGTCGGATGGTTGGCAACGCCGCCATTTGACAAACAAGACTATTTCGGTCTGACACCATTACAGTAGTAATTCATCAATTTTAGAAAACGAATTTTCTACGATGGAACGCCGGATGAGCTGAAAGGTTCATGTCCGGTGTGAAGTGGGGGAAAACTTGGAGATTATATCAAAAAGTTACCTATCACTATCGAAGATCGGTTCGACTGCTCTTGGCGCTTTGCACGGGCTGTGGGCCGATCAGAAGAGGAAAGACGGCAGGAAATCCTTTGGCATCGTCATGTGTCCCTCCCATGTCACACAAAAGTGGGTGCGGGAGATTGGAGAAACGCTCCCGGATAAGGTCAACAATATCCGCGGTATGGCGTTGGAATCCCAGGAGGAATTTGACGCTGCGCTGGGGGATGGCAGCAAGGCCGATACTGTGCGCAAGGCATTTATCAAGCTGCGCGGTGAATTGACGCATCTTTATCAGATGCAGTGCAGCCTTCGCACGGCGGCGCAGTCTGACAGCGAGACAGCGCTGGTGGATGACCTCTTGGCCGATTTGGAGAAGATCAGCCGCAAGGCCCACGAGCAGACACATTTTACTTATACGACGCTGGAAGAGATCGCAGCGTTAAATTAAAAAATATTGGAGGAATCACGATGCTGAACAAGATCATTCTTATGGGAAGACTCACGCGCGATCCCGAACTGCGCAGGACGGAGAGCGGTACCGCCGTTTGTTCGTTTTCAATCGCGGTGGATCGGGACTTCAAGTCCAAAAACGGGGAAAAAGAGACGGACTTTATTGATATCGTTGCCTGGCGCGCCACAGCGGAGTTTGTGAGCAAGTATTTCACAAAAGGCCGCATGGCCGTCGTGGAGGGCCGGCTCCAGATCCGCGACTGGACGGACAAGGAAGGCGGCAAGCGCCGCAGTGCCGAAGTCATTGCAGACAATGTCTACTTCGGAGACTCCAAGCCGAAAGACGGCGGTGAGGAGGATGATATTCCTGCCTATACCGGAGCGCCCGACAGCTTTGCCGTGCCGGACGGCTTTACACCGGACTTTGGCGGCGAATCCGGGGAAATGCCATTTTAAGAGCACCAAATAAGCGAGGGAGGGCATCAGCCCTCCCTCCATATAAAAGATAAGAGGAGAAAATAAAATGAGCATTGTTTTTACGGAAGTACGGATCGAAGACCGTGATGGCGTGGAGCTTTCCTTTATGGAGGGCGGTTGTTTGGATGAACTTGATATCCGCGAGCTTTTGAAGCACGACCAGCCCTTCCGCGATATGTGGGACGCAGTGGGCAGCGACGCAAGGATCGCCGTCCAGCAGTATCGTTTCCGGGGCGGCAAACAGGGAGAAGAATTGGGTGACGAAAACCACTTCGCCCTGATGCGTGCGTATGATCGCGCACTCTCAGACGAGGACGGATCTACTTTTGTCGAACGGGACGATGTAGACTGGCTGGATGACTTTGAACTCACCAAAGGCGATCTTGCGGATGGTAAGTGACAAACTCGCATTGATAGGGGAGCGTTTTATATGGAAACGAGTATTCTTAGCGCCTATTCCAAGAATGAATGCCAGAAGTATTTTGACTATCTGGAACGGCTGCGTCAAAGCGGCGAAACAAATATGTACGGAGCCGTACCATACTTGCAGGAAGAATTTCCGGAGCTGCGATATTCGCCGGAACGGGCAAGAAAAATTCTGTTGGCGTGGTTCGGCACATTTCGAGAGAAGGAGGCGGATACAAAATGCTGAAGCCCTACCGGACAGTTCAGGATGTTCTTTCCTCTCCGTGGGCGCAGGTGCAGAGAGTGAAACGTAGTCCGCAACAGACAGACCGCGTTTTGCGCTCGACCAAACTGGAGGATAGCATTTACCGGGATCTGCGCATGGAGGATACGGGTATGGACGAGATCGAGAACAGCGCAGGCGAAAAGCTGCACTCTTTTCCGGCGCTCTCGCGGGATATTTTCCAGTCCTTTTATTCCCTGATGCCCCGGCGCAACGCGGACGATGACCTCTCGACAGCGGCGAGGAAGATCAACATGCCGATTCTGGAGCACATCACCCAAAGCGAAGACTACCCTACGCTCAAGGAGGTGTGTGAGGGTCGGGAGCTTCCGGCCTATGAAGCAGCGGCAGAGTTTGCTGCCCAGACCTCGGGAGAACTGGATGACTTACTTTCCCAATTGGGCGGAAAACCCGGCGCTGTACAGACGCTGGAAAAGCTGGAGCAAGCAGAGAAAACCGCAGAGGACAAGCTCGTGGCACTACTGGAGCAGCTTCGTGGGGCTCCGCAGGACGATCCGGCTCTGAGTGCCGCTGTGGTAAAAGCCGCCAATGACGCCGAGAGCAAACGGCGGCAGGCAGATGCGGTCAATAAGCTCGTTGACGCTGGCCTTGCGCAGAATCAGGCAGAAGCCGGTGCGCTGATCGCCCGAGCGGTGTCTGCTGCCGCGGAAAGGGCGGAAGAGGTACAGACGATCCTCGGCGCATGGAGCGACGCCCCCGGTGATATGCGGAAGACAGACGCGAATGCGGCGCTTTTAGAGCGTGTGCGCGATAGTAAAACGCTGCAGGACATTTCCCGCTATCTGGGGCGTTTCCGGGAAATTTTTGCGCAGGGCAAGCGCAATGGCTATGCCTATGGCCGCGGGGAAAAATATGCGTTGGAGCTGGGAAACGATCTATCTCGCGCACTGACCTCCGAGCTTGCCATGCTTGCTGTGCCGGAAACGCTGCCGTTGTTCCTGCGGAAGTATCAGCACCGGCAGATCAAGCAATACCGCCGGCGGGAGCCGGTCTATAAGGGTGCAGGCGATATCATCTGCTGCCTGGACGAATCCGGCTCTACTGCGGGAAATTTGGCCGCGTGGGGTAAAGCTGTCGCCATGACGCTGCTGGAGATCGCGCAGAGCGAGGGACGAAAATTCGCTCTTGTTCATTTCTCCGGCCCCGGCCGCTTTCAAACGGATGTATTTCTTCCCGGGCAGTCTTCTCTTGAAGAGAAGCTGTGCGCGGCGGAAACCTTCTTGGGCGGCGGCACGGATTTTCAAACGCCGCTTGCGGAGGCGGAACGCCTTATGCGGGAGGGCGGCTTTGAAAATGCTGACATCGCGTTTATTACGGACGGTGAGTGTTCACTGCCAGAAACCTGTGTGGAGATGCTGCAAAAGGCGCAATCAGAGCTTCGCTTCACCGTCACAGGGATTCTGCTGGATGAGGGAAACGCCGGCATGGATTTCAGTCTGAAAACCTTTTGCCAGAACATTTACCGCACCAGTGAACTGACCGGGGATCAGATCGTCGAGGAAATTGTACTGGATCGCGTATGATATTGGTTGCGCGCAGAAAGGAAACAGGCTATAATATTATGAAATATAAGGATGAAGGAGGACGGTTATGCAGACTCTTTACCATGGAAGCAGAGTGGTTGTGGAACAACCCGAGATCCGCATTCAAAAATTCCATAAGGATTTTTACTGGGGCTTTTACTGCACCTCCTATGAACAGCAGGCGCTGCGCTGGGCAACGCGCTTTGGAAAAGCTGGAGTCGTCAACGTCTATTCCTTCGATGACCAGACCGAACTCAAGATCAAGCGCTTTCTGGAAATGAGCGATGAATGGTTGGATTTTATTGCGGCATGCCGGAATGGAGTTCCCCATGACTATGATGTGGTGGAAGGCCCGATGGCGGACGATACCATCTTCAATTATGTGCAGAGCTTTTTGGATGGTGAGATCTCCAGAGCTGCTTTCTGGGAGTTGGCAAAATTCAAGTATCCCACCCATCAGATCAGCTTCCACACTGCACGTGCTCTCGCTGCACTGAAATTCGAAAGGAGCTATGTTGCCAATGTGCAAGAGAAACAATGACGCGCTCTTTTTCACCTGTTCTCTGATCGAACAGCTTGGCCGCTCCCTTCACATGCGGCGCGGTAAGGTGGCTGCGGAACTGGGCGAGGCCGGCATTCAGACGCTCTACCGCAATGCAGACATTCTGCACTGTGAGCCGATCGAAAAGGTCGCGGACGATGTGATCACGGAATTTTCACTGCAAGGCGGGAATTTTGACAATCTTGCCGAGGCAAGATATACAGTCCCCGATGTGTGGACGATGGGAAAGGTCTATGCAAGGCTCATCGAGGATGTGTCCGATGAGGACAACATCGTAGAAACCATCTTGCAGGTCTTTACCTCCTGGATCGACAGTCTGCTTTCGGACTATAATGCTGCCTTCTATTATCAGCCCCGCGATTATATTGCGGAGTGCTACCGGCAGAAAATGGTCCTGGATGGTTGAGAGGAACGAAAAAGGCGATGGTTTTCTATCGCAACGCTTATAGTAGAGGCGGGAACATCATTGAAGATGTTCCCGCCTTCAGCCTGTCGAAAAAGTCCGGCTGGAGCTGGGCTTTTTCTGATAGATATGGTAGAATGGGCAAGGGTGATGAAAGATGCTGGAACGCGGGAAAATGGATCGAGATCTGGTAGAGTTCGTAGTCATAGACCAACTGGTGCCGAAGGAGCATTTGCTGCGAAAGATAGATGCAGCGGTGGACTTCACACAGCTGTATGAAATGGTGGAGCCGCTCTATTGTGAGGATAATGGGCGCCCCAGCATCGATCCGGTGGTGTTGTTCAAGATGGTGCTGATCCAGCATCTGTACGGCCTTCCCTCGCTGCGGCGGACAGCGGACGAAGTCAGCGCAAATATCTGTTACCGCTGGTTTCTGGGATACACGCTGCAGGAGGAAACGCCGCATTTTTCCACGGTGAGCTATAACTTCCGGCATCGGTTCACCGAAGAGACCGTGGATCGGGTATTTGCGTGGATTTTGGATGAGGTAGCCAAGGCAGGCTATCTGTCTCCCAAGGCCGTCTTCATTGACGGTACTCACATCAAGGCCAACGCCAACACGAAGAAGCAGATGAAGGAACAGATCCCAGCAGCTGCCAGGCACTATGCAAAAGAATTGATGGAAGAGGTCAACGCGGATAGAGAAGCGCATGGTAAAAAGCCCTTTGATGATGACAACGATCCTCCGGCTTCTCCCAGGAAGCACAAAGACAACACCTCTAAGAAGAAGCTGGCCCGCAGGAAGAAGCAAGGCTTTCGTACCGTAACGAAAAGCGTTACGGACCCAGACTGCGGCTTATTCGTAAAGGGCGAGCACAAGCGGCAGTTCGCCTATGAGGCGCATACCGCCTGCGACAAGAACGGTTTCGTGCTGGAAACAGTCGTGACACCCGGCAATGTCCATGACAGCGTGGCCTTTGATGAAGTTTACGACAAAGTAACGGAAAATTTCCCACAGGTAGAGGCCGTTGTGGCCGATGCTGCATACAAAACGCCTCATATCTGCAAGAAAGTGTTCGGCGATGGCAGAGTCCTTTCCACAGCCTACAAGCGCCCGCAAACCATGAAGAATGGACACGAGTGGTGGAAGTATGTCTATGATGAATTCTACGACTGCGTGATATGTCCCGAATACCAGCCCTTGAAATACAGCACCACGAACCGGGATGGATATAGGGAATACAAGAGCGATCCGAATATCTGCGCGGCCTGTCCGACCAGAGAACGGTGTACGCATTCCAGGGGCTGTATCAAAACGGTGCAGCGGCATATCTGGAAGGACTATGAGGAATTGGCGGACGATGCCAGATATACGCCTGCGTACGCGCAGCTCTACAAGTGCCGAAAGGAAACCATTGAACGGGTCTTCGCGGACGCCAAGGAAAAACACGCGATGCGTTATACGCAATACAGAGGCTTGGCTCAGGTGACGAACTGGGTGAAGCTTAAGTTTGCTGCCATGAATCTGAAAAAGCTGGCCAGGCGGAAGTGGAAGGAGAGTTTTATTTCTTTGTTTTTCCATGCTATCAATTATACAGTAATTTGAGCAGAAATTGCAATATATTTGTTGTTTTCGACAAAGAATTAACGGTTATGCCTGTCTGCCGCCGTGAGCTTGACGTCCTGTGCGTTGGCTTTAAATGCGAATTTGTATCTGCGGCTGTATTTTGCCCAAAAAGTTTCAGTAAAAACACGGGATTTAATCCCCTTCCGCATCCAGATACGGCTTTATGCCGTCGAGCACCGGCAAAGTGATTGTGAATGCCGCGCCTGACTGCATATTCACGACTCTGATGCTGCCGTGGTGCGCTCTGACAATATCATTTGCCATTGACAAGCCGATTCCGTAGCCTGCTTTTGCGGCGGCTCCGCGATGAAATCGTTCAAACATGAGCGGAAGTTCATCCTCCGGAATGCCCGTACCGTGATCCTCAATGCGAACTTCAATGTTCTGTATGCAGTCTTTGATTATGACGTTAACGGCAGTTCTGCGGGCGGTATGCTCAACGGCGTTTTTGATTATGTTGCTTATCGCCTGCGGCAGCCAAAAAGCATCCGCGGAAATGCAAATTGAATTCTTTGGTTCAAAAAGCAGTTCAACGCTGCGGGCTTCGGCAAGAGGGCTCAGTTCATCACAGCATTCCTTTATTGCTTCTGAAAGATCGATTTTTTCCGGAACCATCGTTATTTTGCCTGATGCAAGCTGGCTTGATTTCAATACCCTGTCCACCTCGTCCGTGAGGCGGTTCATGCAAAGCTGACTTTTCTTCAAAGCTTCAACCTCATCCGGAAGCTTCAATTTCATTTGCAGAATATCCAGTCGAATCTGCAATGCGGTCGCAGCGTTTTTGATTTGATGCGCAATGTTTTCAACAAAATGCGTCATTTCTTCTTCA
>OGLI01001536.1_pt1 | contig 14104 bp, 10 predicted proteins | sample 1572661 | NCBI WGS metagenome assembly OGLI01 (sample SAMEA2581901, study PRJEB24529) | metagenome | biome: Human gut stool | place: China | collected 2011 | reverse complement strand
TTTCATCGCATTCGGCGCACTCTACCCATTTTCCCTTTTCAAACCGGTTTTTAGATGTTCCCATTAGAAAAACCATCAGATCATGATCCTGATTTTCCATACACGTTATTAATTTATCACAATTTCGACACAATGTCAACATTTTTGCGCCGTTTTTTTCTCTAAATGTGGATTTTCAGCACCTTGCCGAAAAAACGGGGCTTTTCGCATTTTATAGTATACCCTTTTTATGATAATTAACATATGGAGAACATGTAAGATTTAAAGCGCGTGCTTCGGCACGAAATAAAACAGCCCGGGTCACAGCCATTTTCTGTGCCTGAACCATATGATGAGCGCCGCGACGATGAGCACTGCGGCTCCTATCACGGCGGGGTAGCCGTAGGTCCATTGAAGCTCGGGCATGTTTGAGAAGTTCATGCCGTACCACCCGGCGATGAGCGACAGCGGCATGAATATCGTGGTAACTATAGTCAGCAGCTTCATGACGCGGTTCTGCACGATGTCGACCTGCGCCTGGTACTCGCTGCATATCTGGGTCGCGTATTCCCGGAGCATCTGGGTCTCGGAGCGGAGGTGCTCCGCACGGCGCAGGAAATAGCTGAGCCGCTTGCTGCTGCTTATGTCGAAAAGCTCGGAGGCGTCCTCCTGGAGGGATTCCGCGAACTCGCTGAGCTGGGCGTACATGCGGTTGTTGCGGTTCAGTTCCTTCCTGACTACGCTCATTCTGCCGATAAACTTCGAGGTCTCGCCGTCAAGCACCGACTTCTCCAGCTCGTCCAGCCGGGATTCCAGGTGCTGTATATACCCTGGGTCGCCCTGGATAAGGTCGATGAGCAGCTCCGCGAGGAAGTCGTTGGCGCCGTCGGCGAATTTCGGAACCAGCGCAGTCATGCGCTCGATGAATCCGCTGACGAATCCGCCGTCGTCCAGCAGCAGGAGGTTTTCCCCCGACCAGGCGAACGTGAAACGTATCGCCCTGCGCTGGTGCCGCGCGGGGATATGTATGCTGCCGGTCATACGCTTCTGCTGCATTTTCAGCACGCAGAACTGCGTCTGGTTCACCATCGGCGGCATTTCCGGAGGGACAAGCTCCGGAGGCAGAGGTATCTCCTCGGCTTCCCGGGAGGTCAGCACCGCGAGGGCGTTTTCCCATTTTTCCGGCGGGGTATCACCGGAGCTTTTCAGGCTGCCGTCAAATCTGTAGAACTGCATGTTCAGGCTCCCTTCATTGTGTAATTCAGCGCGGCTCCCGCAAAACAGGCGGGCAGACAAAACCGCCTGCCCGCCTGGGATAAAGTCCCTCAGCCGGAGCGGAATTACTCGGCGCCCCGGAAGTACAGACCGCGGGTAAGCGGCCCGGAGGGCTTCCCGTTATTCTGGTACATATCGAGAATGGGCTTCAGTTCCTTTTCGTCGGTGAATTTCAGCACCGCGAAATCGAACGGCTCCAGGGCGGAGCTGCGGTCGCTCATTATGAGCAGGTCGGGGTTTAGTATCTCGACGCTGTTTCCGCCGCAGAGCACCGGCATTTTATTGCCCCGGCGGTCTGCTATGCACTCGCCGCAGGGAGTTCCGCCGTCGTCGAACAGGCGCACCCTTCCGCAGGGCTTCCCGCCGCTGACCGGACATCGCCGCATTATCATCAGCGGGAGCCTTCCGTATGCCACGACCCCGCGTGGTATCGGGGAGCGGATCTCTGCGAGCTGAGCCGCAGTGCCCTCGAAAGAAAGCGTGATATCCTCGAAGCCGAAGTCTCCGCACACCCCCGCAGCGTAGCTGTTGATGATGTTCATGCGGTGTCCGCCGTGGAGCCTAAACCCCTCCTCACGGAGGAGCAGCGCGTGGCCGAGGGTCTGCGCCATGCCCCTTGTGAAGCCTGCCGCGCGTAGCTCCCTGAGCCTTTCGCGAACTTCGTCCTCGCAGTCGGAAAGCACGAACGGCGGTATGACCGCGATCCTGTCCTTGTCCGGCGTGGAGAGACCAAGAAGCCGCATGGGGGCGTATATCAGCTCAAACGGAAGCTCCAGAGCCTGCCTGAGCTGCTCTGCGGAATACACCTCGCAGCGCCATTTCAGCGGAGCCGCCGGGTGCTCCCCGAAAAGCGGCGGCGTGAGTTCCCGCAGGCTGTAGTCCGGGGTGTTCTTCGCGAGGACTGCGGCTGAAAGCTGCTCCACAAGCTCCCTGCGCAGGGAGTTCAGCGCGGACGCCGGGAGGTTCAGCCCATCGCCGACCTCGGCGGTGACTTCCCCGGCGTAGAACTGCGTTCCGCCGAGCTTCGACATGCGGCTGCAAACGCCCTCGGAGGTCAGCGGAGCATTCAGCGCGGGCTGCGGGACTTCGCCCTGCACAGCCGCCGAAATATCCCCGCAGGAAGCGGCCGCGAACGCAGGCTCTCCGGGTTTCAGAATCGTGCGGATATCCGCGCGTATACGCGGGAATTCCGCCTTGTAGAGCGCCTTTATGCCGTTGAGCGCCTTCGCGGAGTTCTCGACGTCCTCGCGGCTGCGGGTGCCCTGCATGTCCTGCATGGAGCCGGTGAAATATCCGTCGGTCAGACCGCCCCTTGAGAATATCCCGGAGAGCCGCTCAAAGTCGTATTTGCCGCCGTCCATGGACTTCCGGCAGGCGTCGGCGGCGCAGGCGATGTACTCCGGACGCTTCATTCTGCCCTCGATTTTCAGCGAGGCGATACCGATGTCGTCAAGCTCCCGCAGGTGCGGAACGAGCGAGCTGTCCTTCAGGGAAATCACGCTGTGCCTGTCCCCGCAGGTGAAATCCAGTCGGCAGGGCTGCGCACAGAGACCTCTGCTGCCGCTCCTCCCGCCGAAAATGCTGCTCATGTAGCACTGTCCGCTGATACAGACGCACAGCGCGCCGTGCACGAAAACCTCGAGTTCAATGCCGGTGTTTTCGGCGATGCGCTTTATCTGTTCGAAGGACAGCTCCCGCCCGATGACCGCCCGGCAGAATCCGAGCTGCTGAGCCGCGTTGACTCCGGCGGCGCTGTTCAGCGTCATCTGCGTGGAGGCATGGCGCGGAAGCTTCGGGCAGACCCGCTTCGCTATTTCAGCCGCGCCGAGATCCTGGATTATAAGTCCGTCCACGCCGCATTCCGCAGCGCTTTTCACGCACTCCGCGAATTTTTCGACCTCGCTGTCGTACACCAGCGTGTTCAGCGCGGCGTAGACTTTCACCCCGCGCTTGTGGCATTCGGTGCAGGCTGTTTTAAGCTCCTCAACAGAAAAATTTTCGGCATTTTTGCGTGCCGAAAATTCCGATAAACCAAGATATACCGCGTCGGCGCCGGTGTTCAGCGCCGCGGGCAGATCTGAAAGCCCCCCGAGGGGTGCAAGAATTTCACTCATAATGTAAGCTGACCGTCCTCAAGCATTTCGTTAAGCTGCCGGTTAAGGGAAGCGTTTATCTTTCTAAGTTCCTTGACCTCGGCGAGCGCGTCGGAGAGCTGTTTTTTCAGCTCCTCCATCTGCGCGGGGGCGGCGCCTTCGGAGGCGTTGGAGCCTGCGCCCGCCCTGAGAGCCGCGTTCTCGCTTTCGATCTGCGAGAATTTCACGGTGAGCTCCTCGTACATTCCCGCCTTCTCGCGCAGCGCGGAAAGCTCCTCGTTTTCGGACTTGAGCGCGGCGATATCCTTTTCAAGCACGGATACGCTGTTCTGCGCGTCGTCTGCCGCCCTGCGGGAGACGTCCAGGCGGCGCTCAAGGTCGGCGGTTTTGCCCTGTTCGGCTTCAAGAGCCTTCTTCACGCCGGAAAGCTCCTCGGCGCCCTTTTCGGCGGCGGCGAGTTTCTTCTCCAGGTCGGAGGTCTTGCCCTGCTCGTCTGCGAGGGACTTTTTCAGCGTGTTAAGCTCCGCGTTTGCCGCGTCGAGTTTTCCGCATTCCTTCTCAAGGTAGGACACGCGATCTTCGCTGCGGCGGAGCGCTTCTTCGGTGTTCGCAGCCTTGTCCAGTCTTTCGGTGAGCTTCTTGTTCTCATCGGTGACTGTCACCAGCTTCGCCGCCTGCTTTTTCAGGTCGGAGTTCTGCCGCTCAAGTTCCGCGATGTCCTTCTTCTGCGCTTCGGACTTCTCCTCGGCGGACTTCAGCGAGCCGGTGAGCTGCGCGTTTTTCTCCTCGAGTGATTTCACGGTCTGCTGGGACTTTTCAAGCTCCGCCTTTGCGCTGGCGTTCTGCTCGGCGCGCTCGTTGGCTTCGCTGAGCGTTTCGGTGAGCTGGGCGTTTTTGCCTTCAAGCTCGGTGTGTTCCCGGCGTAGCTCCGCGAGGGCGGCGCTGTCCTTTGCGAGCAGCTCGTTTTCGGAGGCGAGCAGCTTGTTTTCCTCGAGAGCCTTCGCGCCCTTCTCCGCAGTGCTGACCAGCGCGGCGTTCTTCTTGGCGTAGGAATCCCGCTGGGCGTTCGCGGAGTCGAGATCCCCCAGGAGATCCAGCACGGTGAAAACGCATGCGTCATCCTTTGAGAGCGACATTTCACGGCAGTATTCGGTGATGCGGCGGTCGGCCTCCTCACCCTGGCGTATCAGGGAGGAAGCATTGTCCGTGCGGAGATTATACGCTTTTCCGCATATTGTAACGGTCACTTTTTCGTTGAGCATGTCGGCGGTTTTCCTTTCATTGATGTGATCTATAAAAGTCAGAAAAAGTCTGGAATGGTCTGTATATTAATATTATATCTTAAAATATCAGTTATTGCAAGTGCTTTTTCAAAAATAATCTCCCGCCGGGTCTATAAATTCAGCGCCTGGGAAAAATACCGAAAAATAGCCAAAAAAAAGTCCGAGAAAGCCGAATTTTTATGCTAATAATGCATTGCGTACAGAGCACAATAATGCTATAATTATAATTGTACAATTATGTATAAGAGGTATGTGCGAGGAAATGACCGCATACTGTAAAATATCACAGAATATAACGGAGGAAGCACAATGTTTGGAATGACCAAGGACATCGGTATCGACTTAGGAACGGCGAACACGCTTGTATATATGAGGGGCAAGGGTATCATTATCCGCGAGCCTTCGGTGGTTGCAGTGGACAAGAAGCTCCAGTGCGTGCGCTACGTAGGCCAGGAAGCCAAGGACGTCATCGGACGCACCCCCGGCTCCATCGTGGCTGTACGTCCGCTCAAGGACGGCGTTATCGCCGACTTCGACATGACATCCAGCATGCTGGAGCAGTTCATCAAGAAGGCTCTGCGCGGCAGGGGCAAGGCGCGCGTCATCATCTGCATTCCGTCCGGAGTTACCGAGGTAGAGCGCCGCGCCGTTAAGGAAGCGGCTCAGAACGCGGGCGCAAAGCGCGTTTCCATCATCGAGGAGCCTATGGCTGCCGCTATCGGTGCGGGTCTCCCGGTTGCCGAGCCTGTCGGCAGCATGATCGTGGATATCGGCGGCGGCACCAGCGAGGTCGCCATAATTTCCCTGGGCGGCATCGTTACCGCGCGTTCCGTAAGGGTAGCCGGCGATGAGTTCGACTCCGCGATAATCAACTACATCAAGAAGAAGTACAACCTGCTCATCGGCGAGAGGACCGCCGAGAACATCAAGATGGGCATAGGCTCCGCATACAAGACCGGCGACACCGAGCCGGTAATGGACATCAAGGGCCGCAACCTGCTCAACGGTCTGCCCGAGAACATCACAGTTACCAGCGAGGAGATCCGCGAGGCTATTTCCGAGCCGCTCTCCCACGTTATCGACGCCATCAAGACCACCCTTGAAAAGACTCCCCCTGAGCTTGCGGCCGATATCATCGAGTCCGGCATAATGCTGGCTGGCGGCGGCGCGCTGCTGAGAGGGCTCGATCAGCTTATCCACGAGGAAACCGGCATGCCCGTCAAGATCGCGGAGCGCCCCCTCGACTGCGTTGCTGACGGCACCGGCAAGGTACTTGAGAACATCGACAAGCTCGAGGACGTTCTCAGCGAGGACGAGAACATCTACTGATAAACTGCGTCCGGCTGCGCCGGAAGAAATGAACTGAACAACATCTATGAGAGAATTCTTCCACAGCGTCAAATTCAAAATCATACTCTGTATCGCGGCGCTGCTGCTGGGACTTATGACCTACGTTGCCGTCGCCGCGGGCACCCAGACACTGCCCGAGCAGGTCATCAGCACGGTAACATACCCGTTCGTCACCGCGGCGAACGCCATTTCAAACGGAGTTAACGGATTCATCGACAAGTGGGTCAACGCCGATACCTACAAGGCGCAGAACGACGAGCTGCGCGAGCTTGTCACGCAGATGTACGAGCGCTCCGCGGACTACGAGGCGCTCCAGAAGGAAAACGAGCAGCTCCGGGAAATGCTTCAGCTCAGCAAGGAGCACAAGGACCTCGTTTTCTCTGAGCCGTGCGGCATAATCGCCCGCAACGCCAACGACATGTACGGCGGATTCACGATAAACCAGGGAAGCAGCACCGGGTTATCACTCAACGACCCGGTGATAACCTCCGTGGGTCTCATCGGCAGGGTAACAGACATCGCGCCGAATTACGCGAAGGTGTCTACGATACTCTCCCCGCAGGTGAACGTCGGGGTATATACTATGCGGACCAAGGCGACCGGAGTTATTGAGAATTCCACCTCCACCGCTGAACAGGGGCTGTGCCTCATGAGCCAGATACTCAAGGACGCGGACGTTGAGCCGGGGGACGTGATAGTCACCGCCGGTCAGAGCGGACTGTTCCCTGAGGGTATCATCGTCGGCACGGTAAAGGAGGTCTACGACGACCCCAACGGGCTTTCCAAGCACGCCCTGATAGAGCCGGCTGAGGACTGCTTCGCTATCACCACCGTCTACGCGGTCGTGGATTTCGACGGCAAGGGGCTTTCGTTCGGCGATATCGCACAATAATTAAGAACGGTGCAGCTTAACTGCGCCGTTTCTCCGGATTTAAGGATAATTCATATGGCAAAATATATCTCGAAAAGCAAGGTGGGATTCCGGGCGCGCTCCCGGAAAGCACGGCTGCGCTGCTTTTTCCGATGGTTCCTCTATTCAGCCGTGCTGCTGATGTTCTACCTGTGGGAGGTCGCTCCGCTTATACGCGGGTGGTGTCCGCTGCTGATTATCCCGCTTGCCACCGCCGTTGCCATGTTCGAGGGCGAACTCGCCGCCGGAGTGTTCGGCGTTTTCTGCGGGCTGATGCTGGATATGGCGAGCGGCACGCTGCTTGGGTTCTCGTCGATGTGGCTGCTGATATCCTGCCCGCTCATCTCGCTGCTGTCGAGGTTCTGGCTGAAATCGAACTGGCTCTCCCACCTTGTGATGAACACCGCCGTGTGCGTCATTATGTGCGGGCTGGACTTTCTGTTCCTGCACTGGGTGTGGGAGCGCGAATACTCCGGGATATCGTTCCTGCATTCGCTGCTGCCCGCCTACGCCTGGGCTGTCGCGTTCTCGGTGCCGGTGTATTTTCTGGTGCGGCTCATATCCAACAGGCTCCGCCCGAAGGAGGAGCGCCGCCTGGAGGAGGCCGCCGGAAACGCTGCAGCGGAGGAAGAGATAACCAAGGGCGCCGAGGAATAGACCGCCAAGTCCCAACGCATAACTGGAGGAATAAATGTCAAAATTTCAGAACCTGCTGAGGTCTGCCGTGCTTGCGGCAATAGTGATAGGCGCGGCGTTCCTGTGCGGACTGCGGCTTCTTGAAATACAGATAGCCGACGGAAGCAAGTACCTCGCCATGACCCAGAGCACCCACACCGCGACCCAGGACATCGAGGCGGCGCGCGGAAAGATAGCCGACAGCACCGGAAAAATACTCAACTCCAACGAGCTGAACTGCAGCGTGAAGCTCCAGAAAGCCTCGCTGGAAAGCGGAACGGAAAACGAGGTCATCTACCGCATTCTTACCATACTGATGAAGCACGGCGACGAGTGGAACGAAACCCTGCCCATTACCAGAACGCAGCCCTACCAGTTCGAAAAGGACCGCGACAACGCCGTGGATTCGCTGAAATCCCGCATGAAGCTGGGCGTTTACGCCACGGTCGAGAACTGCATGAACGCCCTCTACGAGAACTACAAGATATCCGACCAGTACGAGGAGCCGATGCGCCGCTGCATCGCGGGAGTCCGCTACGAAATGGAGCTGAAGGGATTCAATAACAACAATCCCTACGAGCTTGCCTCCGGGATATCCAGCGACACGGTGCTGGAGCTGAAGGAGCTTTCCGCGCTCATGCCCGGCATGGAGATCTCCGAGGGCTGGAACCGCGTCTACCTCGACGGTACCACCGCGCCGCATATCAGGGGAACGGTCGGGGCGATATCCGCGGATAAGTACGCCGAGCTGAAGAGCGCCGGCTACAAGCTGGACGACATCATCGGCACATCGGGTATCGAGCTTGCGCTGGAATCCACGCTGCGCGGCGAGCGCGGCACCCGCGAGATAACGCGTAACTCCGACGGCATGATGATCTCCGATGAGATAACCAAGGAGCCGCAGGCGGGGAAATCCGTAATGCTGACGATAGACTCCAACTTCCAGAACATGGTGGAGCGAATAGTGCAGTACCACATGGATTTCCTGCACTCCCCGTACTACACCACGGCGATGGACGCGAACCTCCGAGGCAAGGATACCGAGGTAGGCTCCGCAGTCGTGCTGGACGTCAGGGACGGCTCGGTGCTGGCGATGGCGACGCTCCCGAGCTACGATATAAACCAGCTCGTCGAGGACTACGCGTCCGTTCTGAACGCTGAGAACTCCCCGCTGCTGAACCGCGCGATAAACGGCGAGTACCGTCCCGGCTCCACGTTCAAGACCATCACCGCGACAGCGGGTCTTGCGGAGGGTGTTATCGACGCCTCCAGCACTATCAACTGCACGGGGCGGTATATGTACTACGCGCCGAGCTACACCCCGGGCTGTACCGGAGTCCACGGCTCCATCACGGTGCAGTTCGGACTTAAGCACTCCTGCAACATTTTCTTCTATGAGACCGCGCGCCGCATGGGAATAGACCGGCTGGCGTACTGGGCGAATAAATTCGGCGTAGGCACCGACCTCGGCTTTGAGCTGCCGATGTCCACCGGCAGAATGACCTCCCCGGAGCTGTTCGACAAGCTCGGCATCGAGTGGAACGCGTCGGATACGATCCAGGCGGGTATCGGTCAGTCGGAGACCCTGCTGACTCCGCTGCACCTGGCGACCCAGGCAATGACCATCGCGAACAAGGGCGTAAGGTACCGCCCGCACATCGTGAAGGCTGTCTACAACTACGACTACACCAAGCTCATCGAGGAGATAAAGCCCGAGGTGATGGCGGATTTCTCCGAGGGCATGGAGGACGTATTCGCGGAGGTGCACGCCGGAATGAAGCGCGTAAGTGAAAACGCGAACTTCCTGATGGAGGGCGGCTGGTACAACATCTACGACTTCAAGGGTATCGGCAAGGAGAACGTCTGCACGAAAACAGGCACGCCGGAGGTCATTGCAATGACGAAGTTCAACTCCACCATCGTGGGATTTTACCCTGCCGACAACCCTGAGATAGCGTTCGGAGTGTGCATGGAAAACAGCGAGTACAGCCGTCACGTAGCCTGCAATATCATTTCAGCTTACATCACGGGCGAATTCAACCCCGTTTACGACGAGGACGGAAACGCGGTTTACCCCCTCGGCGAGAAGCGCAAAACAGCGGACGCAGAGCAGCACTAAAATTTAATTCGGAATTCGGAATGCGGAATTCGGAATTATGGTGTCCGCTTCGCGGACTGATTTAATGGCGCGCGCCTTATCGGCAGGCGTTCAGCCTGCTATTTGTGCTGCAATACTTCTCGTTTTCGGCGCGGTTCCAAAGTGCGGAAATCCAGAATACGACGGCTTCCTGACACCCTGATAATACAATAATCCCCCGGAGGCGATCCGAGGGATTTTCGTGTGATTAAACCCTGAGCTTGCCGACCTGCTCCTGAAGCAGTCTTGACTGAGCGGAAAGCTCCTCGCAGGAGGCGGCGGATTCCTCGGCGGTTGCGGAGTTCGTTGCAATTACCTGGGAGATCTGCTCGATACCCGCAGTTACCTGCTGAACTGCCTTCGCCTGCTCGTCTGCCGCGGAGGATATCTCCGAAACCAGCTTCGCGCTCTCCTGGGAAAGCCCGGTGACCTGCTGGAGGGTCTCGGCGGTCTGCTTTGCAATGCCGGAGCCGTTCTGTACCGCGTTGATCGTGGAGGAAATCAGCTCGCGTGTGCTGTTCGCGGATTCAGCCGACTTGGAAGCAAGGTTGCGTACCTCGTCCGCGACTACCGCGAAGCCCTTTCCGGCTTCTCCTGCGCGGGCAGCTTCTATCGCGGCGTTCAGCGCGAGTATGTTCGTCTGGAATGCGATGTCCTCGATGGACTTTATGACCTCGGATATCGCTTCGGACTGCTTTTCGATCTGATCCATTGCTTCAAGCATGCGCTCCATCTCGCTGCCCTGGCGTATCATCTGCTCGGCGCAGTCGTTGGAGATATCGCTTGCCTTGTTGGAGTTCTCGGCGGTCTTGTTGATGTTGCCGGAGATCTCCGCAATTGTGGAGGACAGCTCGTCAACTGCGGTAGCCTGGCGGGTCGTGCCTTCCGCGAGGAGCTGTGAGCCGTCAGCCATCTGCTGCGCGCCCGCCATTACATCGTTCGCGGAGGAATTCATGTTGCCAATTATGCCGCTGAGGGTATCCTTTATGCTGCGGAACGAGCGGTTGATCTCCTCGAAGCTGCCAATGTATTTCACGGAGGGCTGCGACGAGAAATCGCCGGTTCCCATGCCGGAAAGCACGTGGGAGATGTCGTCAACGTAGGTGTGCAGGGTATGCTTTGCTTCGGTGATCTTCTCTGCGATGTCGCCCATTTCGTCGGCGTTGAAGCTGAATTCGGAATCAGGCGCATTCAGTTCGCCGGCGCTGAGCTGGCCGCATATCTTCACGACCTCCGAAACTGGCTTACGTACAAGCCTGTTCATCACCGCGAACAGCAGGAATCCCGCGCCCACGCATACCGCGATGAGAACTGCCGCAGAAATAATAATGGCTTTGAAAAGCTCCGCGTCAGCCACCGCAGTGGAGTAACCCGCGAAGTACGCGCCGACCACCTGACCGTTAAAATCAGTCATGGGAGTGTAGTTAACGTAGTAGTTCTGACCGTTTATCGCCGTTTTACCGATATATGTGCCGCTGTTCTGAACCGTGTTCCAGATGCCGCCGTCCATCTTGGTGCCTGTGTTGCGGACTCCGGAGCTGTTCATAATAGTGGTGCTGTAACGGGTGTCGCCGCAGAATATGGTAAGCTCCGCACTGGTTTTTTCCTTTACGTCGTCAACGTAAGTGGGGTCGTTGAGGTCAGTGCCGACTACCAGAGCGCCGTTCTCCACCGGGCGGCAGTATACGGAGTACAGCTTGTCGCCGTCCGCCATTGCGCCTTTCATTCCGCCTGCCTTTACCCGTGCGATTGCGTCGTCGCTGAGCGGGAAGTTTTCGGTGCTCCAGACTGCCTGATCACCGTTTATGTACGCTGCGAAGCTTGCTTCAGAGGGCTTGTTGGACGCCCAGGTACTGTCGTAGTCCGATTTGTTTATCTGTCCCCATGAACTTGCGATGAGAAGTTCGGCTACGTCGCCCATTTCTTCGATATCGCTCCTGATTTCAGAAGAGAGCACGTTTACGCCGGTATTTGTCTCTTCTTCCTGGATCGTTCCCACGAACGACATAAACACTACAGTCGTCACAACAGCCAGCATTATTGCTGCAATTACGGCAACCAGGCAAGAAATAACAGTGATCTTTGTTCCGATCCTCATTGACCTTTTCACTTTTGATGATACCTTCCTTTCAACACATCTTTGTGAATTTCTGGAATTGCACAATATACATTTCCAGCTTATTATATGTATTATCGGCAGAGTTTAACTAATCTTTAGCTTTTCTTAAATTCTTTTACTTAAATCACGCGAATATTAAAAATGTGGTATACTGCACAACAGTGAAAAACGGCGCACATAACCCAGAGTCTCTCCGCATAGTATTTACAGAAGAACAGGACATGCAGGAGGGAACGCATATGGGACTTAAAGAGGCGCTGACAGCGCTCGGGGAGGCTCCGTACCAGCACACGACGGTGACTCTGCGGGACTGCGCGGAACTTATCGCGGAGAACTGCGCCGGAGTGATAAGCTGCACAGACAGCCGGGAGGTCTCCGGCGAGATCGTGCTGAAAATTCGCTGCGCCGGCGAGGAACGCCTGATGAGGGTTCAGGGCACCGGGCTGACCCTCGAGAGCGGCGGAGCCTACGGAGTACGCGTCACCGGGAGTATCGAAGCGGTGAGCTTCCTCAGTCTGTGAGGTGGGAACATGGAGGAAAAACAGAGGGGATTGCGGTTCGGCAGCGTGGAATTCAGCGGGTACGGGGCGTTCCCGGAGCGGTTCGCGACCGAGCTTATCAGCCGCGGCGTGGAGCTGCGCCGGGTAAGATTCGGCGACGGGACGATAAGCGGCTCGGTCTCCCCGGCGGACTACTGGGAGACCGCCCGGACAGCGCGCCGCTGCGGTCTGCGTATCCGTGCAGGGAAGCGCCGGGGGCTGTACTTCACGGCGCTGAGGTACAGCCGCCGGGCGGGGCTGTACGTGGGGTTCCTGGCGTTCGTGATGCTGACGGCGCTCAGCGGGAGCCGCATTCAGAATATCGAGATAGTGAGCTCCGGGACGGTGACGGCGGCTCAGCGCTCGCAGATAATGTCGATACTCGGGGAGTGCGGGCTGACCGAGGGAAGCTCCGCGCGCCGCCTGGAGAACAGCACCACCGCCGCAGAGCGCCGGATACTCCTTGAGATACCCGAGGCAGCCTGGGTGGACGTCACCTGCGTTGGTTTCCGGTTAGAGGCGGCGGTGGAGATGGGAACTCCCGCGCCGGAAATGCTTGACTCGGACGCTCCGTGCAATCTGGTGGCTTCCCGGGCGGCGGCGGTGGTGTCGCACGTCGTGCGGGACGGAGTGCTCGTCGCCGATACCGGAAGCGGCGTCCCAGAGGGAGGTCTTCTGGTCAGCGGGACAGTCGCCGACGCCGCCGGAAACGTTATCCTCAAGCACGCCAGCGCCGAGATCATAGGGGAGTACACCGAGACCCGGGAGTTTTTCGTGCCTTACAAGGAAACGCTGCGGCTTCCGGAGGGGGAGACGGCGGAGTACAGGTGGCTGGTCTATGGCGACGACGAGTACCCGCTGTTTTTTGGCGGGGCGGCGATGGAGGATTCGGTGTACTCCGAGGAGACCGAGGCCGTAAGGCTGTTCGGGAAGGAGACCCCTCTGAAGATCAGAACCGGACGGTTCACCGGGTACGTCAGCAGGAACATTACGCGCTCCGCCGACGACTGCCTGGCGGAGCTGTCGAGGCAGCAGGCGGCGTTCGAGGAGAACTTCTATGCAGGGCAGGAGGTGTATTCCTGCGAAAAGACCGCCGTTCCGGAGCAGGACGGGATACGGCTCAGGTGCGTTTACACCCTGCGCGGGAACATCGCGAAGGAGCAGGAGATACTGCTTTCTTAGCCGGGAAGCCAGGGCGCTGAGTAAAAATCACGAATCGGAGTTCACGATGTGGGCTCCGATTTTTTGTGCAATAACAACAAATTTTTTTTTGGAAAACTGTTCACAGAGGACAAAACCTATAAAATATATAAGAATTCATCAAAACCTATTGACAAAGTGGGCATTGTCTGATATAATCATCACATAAAGCCTATCGGAAGGATAGGCAAAAGAGGAGGCGGAAATCATGAACGCTATATTTACAAAGCTGCTCCGCAGGAATTTCCGCTTCGGACGAATGCGTACGGCGGCACCGCAGGACTAAGGAAGTGCTGATTAAATCTGGTGCGCAGATTGCGCCGCAGATTTTCCGTCAGATTGTACAATGAGGACGACGCAAGGCTGTCGCCTTGCTAGGACGAATTGTGCAATATAACGGAAAAGATGCAAGCAAAATGCGTGCCAAGCCGTCAGGCGTGATTTAATCAGTGCTTCCTTAGATGTGTAATGTTCTTCCGAAACAGTCCACCGGACTGTTTCGGAGGAAAGGCTCAATAAAGACGATGTGTTGCTTGTGGGGGAA
>OGLI01001535.1_pt1 | contig 14106 bp, 13 predicted proteins | sample 1572661 | NCBI WGS metagenome assembly OGLI01 (sample SAMEA2581901, study PRJEB24529) | metagenome | biome: Human gut stool | place: China | collected 2011 | reverse complement strand
CGGCTCAAGACCTTCTCCGGCTGGACCTCTGAGATCATCCAGCACGAAATCGATCACTGCGACGGCATCATCATCTGATAGAAGGAGGCAGCACCATGGTCCTTTATTTCACAGGCACCGGCAACAGCCGATATATTGCCTCGCGCATCGCCGAGGCACTGAATGATGAGCTTTTCAGCATCAATGATCGCCTCAAGTCAGGCGATACCTCGCCCGTCGCGACTGGCGAAGCGCTCATTCTCGTCACGCCGACCTACGCCTGGCGCATCCCGCGCATCGTGCGCGACCATCTGCTGCGAACAGAACTGCGCGGCGCGAGGGAAACGTGGTTCGTCATGGACTGCGGCAGCGAGATCGGCAACGCCGCGAAGTACAACCGCGCGCTCTGCCGCGAAAAGGGCCTCGTCTACATGGGCACGGCGCAGATCGTCATGCCGGAGAATTTCATCGCCATGTTCAACGCGCCAACCGTCGAGGAGGCTCGCCGGATCGTCGCCAAAGCCGAGCCGTTCATCGACCGCGCGATCGCCGCGATCCGCGCAGGACACATGTTCTCGCCGCCGCGCAAAAAACTCTACGACCGCATCGCGAGCAGCGCGGTGAACCCGGTTTTCTATCCGCTGTTTGTGAAGGCAAATCTCTTTACCGCAAGCGATGTCTGCATCGGCTGCGGCAAATGCGAAAAGCTCTGCCCGCTGAATAACATCACACTGCAAAACGCCCGTCCCGTCTGGGGAACCAACTGCACACAGTGCATGGCCTGCATCTGCTATTGCCCGACAAGAGCCATCGAATATGGCAAGAAAAGCGCCGGCAAGCCGCGCTACCATTTCGAAGACTTGTAAAATAGTTTCACTTTACAGAAGTTCAGCAAGCAGAGTGCGTCTCTCGCAAAAGTTTTTCTCTTTCGACATGGTCTTCCTGTATAGGCAAAAACCTCGTGCTTTCTCAAAAATGTCATCCCTTTGCCGCGCATTTCGATCAGCGGCGATACCTCACAAAACTTATCAAAAGCCACGCGCCTAAGGGCGCGCGGCTTTTGATGTTTACATAATATCACGTTCTGCTGCTTTCTGCTTTTTCTCCATCCTCCATTTGACAAAGGTCCACAGCGCGTTGACCAGCACCCAGCCGAGGCCTGTTGCCAGCGCGACGGCGGGGAGGCCCATTTTGCCGACCAGCAGCCACGAGAGGACGACTCGCAGCGCGATGTGGCTCGTCGCACCGAGGAACGGGACGGACACCTTCCCGATGCCGTTAAAATAGCCAGCGAATGTGTTGCCGGTGAAGCAGAGCGTGTAGAAAAGCGCCACGAGCTTCAGATAGTCGCGCGCATTCTCAAACGCCGCGCCGCTGCGCGTCCCGAGCATAAAGCCGACCGACGTGCTCACGCTAACGTACATGATGAGCGACATCGCAAGCCCCATCGCAAGCATCAGAAAAAGGCTGCTGCGAAACGATTCCTTCACGCGCTCTTCTTTCCCTGCTCCCCGATTCTGTGCCACGAGCACGGAGGTCGCAGCGCTGCCGCTGTCGCCAAACGAGTTGGCAAAGCCCTCGATGCGCGTCGTCGCCGTGTAGGCCGAGATCATGTCTGTGCCACCGGTGTTGACCGCGCCCTGCACCAGGAGCTTTCCGATGTACAGGCTCGACTGGTGCAGCGCCGTGACGAAGCTGAAATGCGCCGTCTGCTTCAATAGCTCTCCATCCATACGGCAGTCCGCGCGGGCAAAAATGAGCTCCGGTGCCTTGCGCCGCAGGTAGAGGATGCACAGCACCGCCGAAATGGCCTGCGACGCCGCCGTCGCCCACGCCGCGCCCGCGATGCCCAACTGAAAGCGCGCAACAAAGCAGTAGTCGAGCGCGACATTGACCGTCACCGCCGCGGCGAGCACCATCAGCGCCGCGTTCGCCCGCCCGATGGCACGCAGCAGCGCGCCGTAGAGGTTGTAGAGAAACGCCGCGGGCAGGCTCGCCAAAATGATCGTCAGATACACCGAGACAAAGGTCTTGAGCTCGCTTGGCGTCTGGATGAGCCGCAGCAGCGGCGAGAGCAGCAAAAAGCCGAGGCCGCTGCACGCGAGCGTCACCAGCAGCCCGCACGAGAGCGAGAGCCAGTGCTCGCGGCGGAAGCGCTCGCGCTCGCCCGCACCGTAGAGCTGGGCGAAGATGACGGAAATGCCCGTGCACGCGCCTGTGATCATAAAGAGGAAAAGGTTCATCACCGAGCCCGCAACGCCGACAGCGGCGAACTCCAAATCGCCCGCAAAGCGCCCGAGGATAAAGGCGTCCACCGTGTTGTAGAGCTGCTGCAAGATATTGCCCATGATGAGCGGTGCGGCCAGGCGCAGCAGATGCTGCGGGATGCTGCCGCTCGTTAGATCGTAAGAGCGTGCCATAGTTTCCCCCATTTCCAAGGATTTGACAACGGCATACACCCGCGCTATACATTGCGTAAACCGATGATCCATCAAACCATCTTTGACAATTTCGCAAAGGAGAACGCCATGGGACTCGATCGCTACCGCGCGCTCGTCTGCGCCATTGAGACCGGAAGTCTGTCCGCCGCCGCGGAGGCGCTGCAATACACGCCCTCCGGCGTGAGCCGCATGGTCGCGGCGCTTGAGGAGGAGACGGGCGTTCCGCTCCTGCTGCGCGAGCACAGCGGCGTTCGCCCGACAAAGGAGTGCGAAAAGCTGCTGCCCGCCATCCGCGACCTACTGCACGCGGGTGAGAGCTGCGCCCAGCTCTCCGCGCAGCTGCGCGGGCTGGATGTCGGCACGGTTACCGTCGGCACGGCATACAGCGCGTTTTATTCGCCGCTCGCGCGCATCATATCGGATTTCCACGCGCGCTACGGCGGCATTCAGGTGCAGCTGCGCGGTGGGTACAGCACAGAGCTGATCACACAGCTCAACGCGCACCAACTCGATCTGTGCTTCATCTCCGCGCGCGAGGGTGGGCACGACTGGCTCCCCATCGGCTACGATGAGCTGACGGCCTAGGTTCCCGCTGCGCATCCGATGGCATGGCTGCCCGCGCTGCCGGTCGCGGCGTTCGCCAAAGAGCCGTACATCGAGACCTATCCTGACAAGGACATCGACAACGCGCGCAGACCGCCGCTTCGGTTATGCGGCCATCCCGCTCGCCGTGCTGCTCGCCTTCTCTCGTCTTTATTTATATGTGCACTTTCCGAGCGACGTGTTCGCCGGCGCGGTGCTGGGGCTTGTGATCGGTGAGCTCGTCTCCCGTTATGCTTCAAAGCTCTTTCAAAAGCGCGGATAATGGTGCAACCCCCTTCGCACAGGGCAAACTTCTTATTATTTCCAGATAAAATTAGGGTTCTTTTAAGGTGCTGTTCATACTGTATTCATATTCCCTGTGTAGTCTAAGCGCCGGTACAACAGAAAGGGTGATAATTTGAACAAAACATTTGGCAAAAAGGCCGGGGTGCAGATTCTTTTTCTGCTGCTTGGCCTCGCATTCCTCGTCTACGGCGCATCTCGCGGCGAGGCGGGCGTCGTGCTGAACAAGGCGATCAAACTATGTCTGGAGTGTGTGGGCATTGGATAAGAAAAAACCGTTTTCCTTTCTGCTCGCCCGCTGGCGCGGACTGGTCCAGGCCTGCGCGGCTCTGCTGACGAATCTGCACCTGCCGAACTTCCTCACGGGTACGCTCTATCGCGGCGCGGGCAAGACCGTGTGCGTGCCGGGGCTGACCTGCTACTCCTGCCCCGGTGCGGCAGGCGCGTGTCCCATCGGCTCGTTCCAAGCCGTCGTCGGCTCGTCCAAATTCAGCTTCTCCTATTACATCACCGGCATCCTCATCCTGCTCGGCGTGCTGCTGGGCCGCTTCATCTGCGGCTTCCTCTGCCCGTTCGGCTGGTTTCAGGAGCTGCTGCACAAGATCCCGACCAAAAAGTTCTCCACCAAGCGCTTAAAGCCGCTGACCTACCTTAAATATGTCATTCTGGTGGTGATGGTCTTTTTGCTGCCGGTGCTTGTGGTGAACGAAGCTGGCATGGGCGACCCGTTCTTCTGCAAATATCTCTGCCCGCAGGGCGTTCTGGAAGGCGCCATCCCGCTCTCGCTTGTCAACAGCAGCATCCGCGCCGCGCTCGGCAAGCTTTTCTCGTGGAAGCTTTGCGTGCTCGCAACAGTCGTCGTGCTGAGCGTCGTCTTCTACCGCCCGTTCTGCAAGTGGCTCTGCCCGCTCGGCGCGTTCTACGCACTCTTCAACCGCGTGTCGCTGCTGTCGATGCACGTTGACGAGAACAAATGCGTCTCCTGCGGCAAGTGCGCAAGGACCTGCCCCATGGACGTGGATGTGACCAAAACGCCGAATCACAGCGAATGTATCCGCTGCGGCAAATGCGTGACCGCCTGCCCGACGGAGGCCGTCCGCTTCCGCTACGCCTTCGGTGGCAGCGGAGCATGTTCCAAATTGTCTCAAAAACCGATCATTGAAGAAAACAAAGGAGAATAAACCATGAATTTCAAGAAGATCATTACGCTGCTGCTCGCCTTTGCACTGACGCTTTCCCTCGCCGCCTGCGGCAGCAAGGGCGACGGCAAGGGCGATGGCGATGCGCAGGGCGCGACCGCCGAGGAGATCTACGCTCAGATCCAGGAGCTCGCCGACAAGGAAAACGCCATCATGGAAGAGAACCTTGAGCTGTGGCAGAAGCTCTTCGCCGCCATGAACGAAAAGCGCGACGAGATCCCCGATGAATCGAACTACGGCGCTTACCTGCTTGCCGCCCTCGACCTTGTGAAGGACAAGTTCACCGAGGACGAGCTCAAGACGCTGACCGAAGGTTCCGAGAAGATCCGTGACCTTGAAGACCAGATCCAGCCCCTGCAGGAGCAGTATGCCGCCCTCCAGCCCGCGGGCGACGGTGAAAACGGCGGCATGAACGATTCCGTCCCGGCCTTCCCCGCCTTCACCGGCAAGGACCTTGACGGCAACGATGTGGACAACAGCATTTTTTCCCAGAACGCCGTGACGGTCGTGAACTTCTGGTTCAGCGGCTGCAAGCCCTGCGTGGCGGAGCTTGGTGAGCTGAACGCCCTCAATGAAACGCTCAAGAAGCAGGGCGGCGCGGTCGTCGGCATCAACGTCGATACGCTCGACGGCAATGCCGATGCGATCAGCACGGCCAAGAACCTGCTTGAGTCCAAGGGTGCAAGCTACCAGAACATCTACTTCCCCTCCGACAGCGCAGCCGGCGACTTTGCGGGCGACATCATGGCTTTCCCGACCACCTATGTCATCGACCGCAGCGGTGCTATCGTCGGTGAGGCAATGCTCGGCGGCATCGACAATGAGGACAACATGGCAGCGCTCCAGAAGCTGATCGACCAGGCCCTCGCAAACGACAGCGCAAAGTAAGCTTTCCATCACAGCAAAAATACGCCCCGCGGATCATCCGCGGGGCGCGTTTTGTTTCTCTCTATCTTTTTACCCGAGCGATACCTCGCGGTAGAACGCGGCGTATGCCGCCTCCTGATAGGGGCGCAGCGCAAGGTTGCCAAGGCCGAACGTCAGCGAGCTGAGGAGCATCCAGCCGATGAAACTGAATTGCAGGCAGAACAGCCGCCAGCGGTTGCCCTCCATCATCGCCTTCGAGCCCTTCATCACCTCGCCCGGCGCCATGTCCGGGTGCTCGGCCAAAATGTAGTCCGTCATCGCGTAGGTGTAGCCCATAATCAGTCCCGGAATGACGAGCAGGATCGTCCCCAGCAGAATATAGAGGCCCTTCCAAAGCCGCGTCAGCGTCGTCGTCTTCCAGTTCGGAAGATAGGCGAACAGCGCCTCAAAGCCCAGCTCCGTGCGGTCGACAAGGCCGAGGTTATATTTGGCATACCCCACGCCCACGATGCTGCCGAGGATGAAGTACGCCGCCGCCAACACGAGCGCGATCACGATGAGATAGACCACACCGCCGACGAGCAGTCCGCTCCACTTCGGGTCCAAACCGTAGCCTGTGGAGTAAATCGTCTGTCCGCCGTAGCCAAACGTCGTCGACACGCCCGAGGACACATCGTAATTGAATTTGACCTCCGGACCGCCGCTCCCTGCGCCGCCGAGCAGCACCGCCACAAGGCCGATCAGAATGGCGATGGGCCACTTGCCGCGCAGCGCCTCGCGCGCCGCCTGCCGAAAATCCGCCGCAAGCTTCATAAATTCTCCTCTCCGCCCTCCGCATGGGAGGGTCTCTCTCAAATCTTCTTGCTTCTGCTTATTTAGACGCATTCCGCGTCCGTTTTGTTTCACCGGGCGCAAAATTTTCTCGCATTCATGATATCATATGCCGCTGGGAATGGGAATCTCTCTTCTTTCTTTTCCTTGCAAGTCGTTTCCGCCTCTGGTAAAATACCAGAAAACGACAATGGAGGAGACGCATGAGACCAAGCGAACTGCTCGCCGCGCTGCACACGGCGGAAAAATTGAAGGACACCACCCGCCACTGCTACACCTCCGGCGGGCGGCACGAGAGCGTTGCCGAGCACAGCTGGCGCATCGCACTGATGGCGTTCTTCCTGCGCGATGAATTTCCCGAGGCCGACATGGACAAGGTGACGCGCATGTGCCTCATCCACGACCTCGGCGAGTGCTTCACGGGCGATATCCCCGCCTTTGACAAGACCGCACAGGACGAATCGACGGAGGAAGCGCTGCTCTACCAGTGGGTCGCATCGCTTCCCTCCCCCTGCCGCGAGGAGATGCGCACACTCTACGACGAGATGGCCGCGCTCGAAACGCAGGAGGCTCAAATCTACAAGGCGCTCGACAAGCTCGAGGCCGTGATCTCCCACAACGAGTCCGACATTTCGACCTGGGAGGACCACGAATACGACCTCCAGCTCACCTACGGCGAGCAGAACGTCGCCTTTTCGCCCTACCTGACGGCGCTTCGTCAGGCTGTCCGGCAGGAATCGCTCGACAAGATCGCACGCGAGGGTGACCGGCGCAAATAAAATCTTTCGCAGCCCATGTACAGCAAAAAGCACTTCCCGCCGCTGGCGGGAAGTGCTTTTCTATGTCTTTTATTCCACGATCTCCGCGTCCAGCAGGTCAAGGATCGCCTGGTCGGCGCTCCAGAAGTAGGACTCCTCGCCGAGAAGCTCGGTGATGCCGGCGCGGTCAAAGTAGGTGCGCACCGCCTCGGTCATGCCGCAGCAGGCGACCGTCTTGCCCTGACTCTTGAGCGCCTCACACAGTTCGAGCATCGCCTGCGCGCCCGAAACGTCCACGCTCGGCATACCGCGCATCGACAAGATGATGTGGTCGTACTGCGGCATCTCCGCCATGCGGTGGTTGAACTCATCCACCGCGCCGAAGAAGAGCGCGCCCGTGATGTACGCCACGCCGGAGGTCTCGAGGATGGGGGGCTTGCCCTCCACCGAGCGCAGCTTGTTCGCGTCGATATCGGAGAAATTCACATGGATATGACTCGACTTCGCCATGTACAAAATGGCGGAGTATACCACGCCGAGCAGGATCGCGACCGTCAGGTCAAAGACGACCGTTGCGAGCATCGTGATCAAAAACTGGCTGATACCGGACTTGAACTTGTGGCGGAAGATGTAGCGGATGCCCTCCCAGTCGTTCATGCGCCACGCCGTGACCATCAGCACACCCGCGAGCGCCGAGAGCGGCAGGCGCGCCATCACGCCGCCGAGCAGGAACATCGAGGCAAGCAGGAACAGCGAATGGAACACGCTCGTAAGGCGCGTCTGCTGGCCGGACTTGACCGCTACGCTCGTGCGTGCGATGGCTGCGGTCGCGGGAACACCGCCAAAAAGCGGCAGCAGAATATTACCCACGCCCTGTGCGATCAGCTCCTGATCGGCGTTGAACGCTTCGCCCTTCATGCGCGAGGCCGACGCGCCGCAAAGCAGGCTCTCGATCATGCCGAGCGCCGCAATGGTCACGATGGGAGAGAGCAGGTTTTCGAGCATCGTGAAGCTCAGGCCGCCGAGCGACAGGCGGTCGGCGAGCAGGAGCGTCTTGGGAATGTCGCCGACGACAGCGAGCTGATCCATGCCCGCGACTGTCGCGACGATCGTCGCAAGGATGATGCCGACGAGCGAGCCCGGCACGCGCGCGCCCCATTTTTTCGGCCAGAAGACCATCACCAGCACGACGAGAAGGCCGATGAGCACCGCCTGCATGTTCGGATGGAAGCCAAGACGGCCATAGGACGCGATCTTTTCCAAATTCGAGCCGCCCTCCGACACCGTGCCGAAGAAGTTGTCGATCTGCCCCATCGCAATGATGATGGCAATGCCCGAGGTGAAGCCCATGATGACGGGCATCGGGATGAAGCTAATTAAGCGACCCAGCTTGAAGACGCCCGCAAGCAGCAGCAGAACGCCCGCGGCAAAGCAGGCAAAAAACACGCCCTGCAGGCCGTATTCCGCGACGATGCCGACGAGCACCGCGCTCATCGCGCCCGTCGGGCCCGAGATCTGGTACGACGCGCCGCCGAGAATGGCGATGACCACGCCCGCGATGATGGCCGTGACAAGCCCGGACGCCGCGCTCGCGCCGGATGAAACGCCGAACGCCAATGCCAGCGGCAGCGCGACAGCGCAGACCGTCAGGCCCGCCATCATGTCGGCGAGCAGCTTTTTCGAGTTGTAGCCTGCAAATTCCTGCTTCAGGCTGCGAAAAAAGGCAGAAAACATATTGATCCTCCTAAAAAACACATGCCTGTTTACTATACCATCTGCCCCGCGCCCGTGCCAGTAGTAAAAGGGACGGTTTTTAACGAGATTTTAACACTAATGCGTCGGTTTTGCACAAACAAAGTCGAAATCCTGACCGAAACGGCAAAAAAGCGCCGCGTCCCGAAGAAAACACGGGACGCGGCGCTTTCTGTTTCGCCGGATCTACTTGAATTTTTTGCCGTCCTCGAACGCGCTGGCGACCTTCTCGCCCAAGACATAATAGCCGTGGTTGGCATAGTCAAAGGTGATGACGTGCAGCTTTTCGACAGCGAGCTTGCCGTTTTCGTCGAGCGCGCGCTCGTCCACGCTGACGTTCACGATCTCGCCGGTCAGGAGTCTTGTCTCCTCGTCGTGGCTCACGAGCTTGCACTCGAGCGCGAGCGGGAGCTCGTCGATCACCGGCGCGTCCACATGCTCGCTCTTCGTCACGTGGAAGCCCGCGCGCGCCATCTTGTCGGGCACGCTGTTGCCGGACTCGATGCCCACATAGTCGCAGGCCGCCGCATGCTCTGCGTCGCCCATGCTCACGGTGAACGCACCGCGCTTTAAGATGTTCTTCACGGTCTTGTGGCCGCCGCTCAAATACATTGCGATAATGAGCACAGGCCGCGGATAGACCCAGGGCTGTGCGCCAAAATAAAATCCCTCCAAAATAAATCTGTCAACCGATTTATGGCCCGATCTTTTCGAGCTTCGCGCGCAGCGAAATGCTGCGCGGCGTTCCCATGCCGTCAAACTGGATGACGTGCGCGCCCTTGTTCAGGTCCACGTCCAGCACCGTTCCCTCGCCGAACACCGCGTGGCGCACGCGCTGCCCGATGGGCAGCGTGCCGTCGCCGTCGTCCTCGCGCAGATACTTGTCTCGCCGCGCGACGTCATCCGCCGCTTCACGCAGAAGCGTCTCGTCGACCTCGTGCGTGAACGACAGAAGCTCGCGGTCGATATCCAGCAGAAAGCGCGAGGGATAGCGCGGCGAGCCGTCAAAATTCCACCCGTCGGCCTCGGAGAGGTAAAGCCCCTTCTCCGCGCGCGTCAGCGCAACGAAAGCGAGCCGCCGCTCCTCCTCCATGCCGGGGAGCGTTCGCACCTTGCGCGAGGGGAAAATGCCCTCGTTCATGCCGCAGAGGAACACATACGGGAATTCGAGGCCCTTCGCCGCGTGGACGGTCATCAGCTTCACCTTGTCGCCCTGCTCGGCGACATCGCCGTTGCTGAAAAGCGCGATGTGGGCGAGGTAATGCTCCATTGTGCTCTCCTCGCCGCAGCTCGTCTCGTATTCGTAGATGGACTGCTTGAGCTCGGCCAGATCGTCCAGCCGCTCCTGACTGCCCTCGGTGCGCAGCGCCTTTTCATACCCGCTCTTGTCCAGAATATCCGAGAGCACCTCAGAGATGGGCCGACCCTGATACGAGTGCGAAAAGCGCTCGATCAGATCGACGAACTGCTTTGCCTTCGTGCCGCTGAACACGCTGTCTTCGAGGTGGTTTTTGAGCGTTACATAGAGGCTCGTCCCCTCTTTTTCCGCCGTCTCCTGTAAAAAGGCCATGCGCCGCTTGCCGAGGTTCCGCTTCGGCGCGTTGGCAATGCGCCGGAACGACAGATCGTCCTGATAGGCGATCATCCGCAAATATGAAAGTGCGTCCTTGATCTCCATGCGGTCGAAAAACTGCACGCCGGAGTAGATCGTATAGGGAATTTTTTCGTGCATCAACGCCTCTTCCACCGCGCGCGTCACATAGTGCGCGCGGTAGAGGACGGTCATATCCCGCAGCGGCACGCCGCGATCATGCAGCCGCTGCATCTCGCCCGCCATCCACTGCGCCTCCGCCTCCTGCGTGTCGGCAAAGTGGCAGACGACCTTCTCGCCCGAGGGCTTCGTCGGGAGCAGGTCCTTTTTGATGCGGTGGCCGTTTTTTGCGATCAGCGAGTTCGCCGCCGCCAAAATCTCCGGCGTGGAACGGTAGTTTTCCATCATCATGATGGTCTGCACATTTGGAAAAACCTTGTCGAAATCCAGCAGATACTTGACGTTCGCGCCGCGCCAGGTGTAGATCGTCTGGTCCGGGTCGCCCACGATGAAGAGGTTGCCGTGATAGCCGCACAGCACCTCCATCAGCTCATATTGCAGCGCGTCGATGTCGGAATTATCCAGCACCAGAAAGCTCTTCGGGTACTGCACGGCGTGGCTGTCCTCCTGCAAAACGGAGACACAGAAGCCGTGGAACGTGTTGATATAGCCCGTGTCGTTGTCGCCGGTCAAGGCGTGGATACGCTGGCGCATCTCGTTGGCTGACTTGTTCGTAAACGTCACGCACAGGATGTTCCCCGGCAGGATGCCGAGCTCGTTGACAAGATACGCAAAGCGGTGCGACAGCGCACGCGTCTTACCCGAGCCCGCGCCCGCGATGACGCGGACATACCCCTCCGTCGCCGTGACGGCCTCGTGCTGCGCGCGGTTCAGTCCCGCAAGCAGATGCTCCATGCGCTGTCCCCTCCCCTCTGCAAATTTCTCAATGGCGGTATTATAGCACGGTTTTGACAGTCGAACAAGTGTTTGCTTGAAAACTTCTTCTCTATTGCACGGCGAGCTTGCTGCTCCAAGCTTCATTCCACCGCAAAATGTGCGGCAGGAGCTTTTCAGGAAGCGCGTCACGGTTCTGCTCGTCAATGAAGACAAGCTCCGCGTTCTCATGCCCGCGCACGGCGCGCAGGAACGGTGTGTCCTTCGGCTTGACCGCGGCCAGCACCGGCGTGTCGCCGTCCAGTGCGCACAGCACCGCGGACTGGAACACCTTGGCGTCATTTTCGAGAAAGCCGAGTTCGTCCATCAGGATGATACCGCCGCTCGGTGCGGACTTAATGAGCTGCGCGCCAAGGCCGTCAAAGACCTCCGGATGGCGGATGCTCGAGCGGCTGTCGCACGTCCCGACAAGATTCGCCGTCTCGTTGCACCGCTCGCCCTCACTCTGCGATGTGGGATAGAGGTAAATCGGAAAAAAGCCGTTTTCATCCGCGACCGGCAGCCGCTTTGTCACAAAGCCGCCGACCTCCCGCGTGCTATGCTCCAGCAGGCGGCGAATCAGCGTCGACTTGCCGACGCCGCGCTCCCCGCAAATCAAAAGATGCCGTTTCATACTCCTTCCTCCTTCGAAATAGCCGCCGTCTCAATGGTGAACAGGCACAGCGCCTTTTCGTGCGGCAGGTAGTAGGGAAATTCCGCCGACGGCCCCGCGGTCAGGCGCGCTTTGATCTCATCCTTGGAGAGCGTTTCACTTCTACTTCGGTTATAGAGTGCAAAAAAGCGCTCCGCCGCCTCAAGCGAACGGAACGGCTGGCCGAACTCCGCCGTGAAACGCTCCACCGTGTAAGGGATGCCCTTTTCGCGCAGAACATTCTCCGTACTCCCCGCCGTGTACTCACCGAGGCTCACCTTTCCCGCGCTGAAGCGGTGGTGCGAATAGTCCCGCTTGACGAGGAAAATCTTTCCGCGGCACTGCTTTTTCGCGATGCGCAGCGTGTCCTCCGTGCGGCCAAAGAGGCAGAACACCATCGCGTCGTAGGGCTCTTTCGGCGTGAGCGCCTCCACATCGCCGCAGATCGCGGTGACGCCCTCTATCAGGTGGGCTTTCAGCGTTTTGATGGCCAACGCATCCGCGTCCACCGCCGTGACATGGCGGCAGTACGGCTTCAGAGCAAGGCTCAGCTCGCCGATGCCGCAGCCCGCGTCGCAGACGTGCGCGTTTTCTTGGAACTGCGGCGTGATCTTCTCCGCGATGGTCTCATAATAGCGGTTCATCGCCGCCGCATCACGCAAAAACGCAATGCTCTCGTCCGTCCACTGCATGCCGCATTCTCCTTTTCCCATTCAACCTGTTTCACGGGCAAACCGATACCAGCACAAAGCACCGCTTTCACGCAAGACAAAGCCACTGAATATTTAGAATCACTATAATTCGCCGTGCCGTCTGTTGTCAAGGTACAGCGAGTACCGGTGTCGTTTGAAAGCGCCGTTGCTATTTTAATCGCTGGATCAAAGAGAATATTTAAGAAAAAACAGCAGGAAGCCGGTGCGATACGCCGGCTTCCTGCTGTTTCTGATTTTTATAGAGGCTCAGCCCTTTTTGAAGAATGCGACCGCCACCACGCCGGGGCCAGTGTGCGTGCCGATCACGCTGCAAATGAGCGTGGAGTCGAGCGAGTCCGCCTTGTCCTGCCAGATGTCGCGGCTGTCCTCGACATATTTTTTGAGATACGAATCGCTCAGCCCGCTGTATCCGAGGATGATCGGCTCGTCGAAGTCGATGCCGCCGCTCTCGTGGATTTTCTGCACGAGCAGGTTGTTGCCCTGCTTCGACCCTCTCGCCTTGCCGATAACCTGAATTTCGCCGTCGACCACGGTGATGACCGGCTTGATGTTGAGAAGTCCGCCCGCAAACGCGACAGTCTTCGAGATACGCCCGCCCTTTTTGAGGTATTCGAGCGTGTCGAGCAGCGCGATGAGGCAAATTTCGTCGCGCTTTTTCTCCAGCGTTTCGGCGATGGTCTTCGCGTCCATGCCCTTGTCCGCGCACTCGAGCGCGTACTCGGCGAGGATGCCAGAGCCGATAGCCGCGCTCTTGCTGTCCACAACGTAGATGTTGTCGTACTCCGCCGCGGCGATGCACGCGCTCTGATACGTGCCGGAGAACTTCGACGCGAGCGTCACAACGACCGCGCTGTCGCCCACCGACGCAACGTCGGAGAAGATCGCGTCGAATGCCGCGGGCGACGCCTGACTGGTCGTCGGCAGCTCATCGCTCTCGACAAGCCGCTCATAAAAGCGATGCTTGTCGATGGTCACGCCGTCGATGAACTCCTCCGCGCCAAAATGCACCGTGAGCGGTACGATGCGAAAACGGTCCTTCATGCGCTCGGGCATGTCGACCGTCGAATCCACAATGATCTGAACACTCATGCTTTTCCTCCGTTATTGTTCGTCGCGGGCGGCTCTGTCGCCCGCGGTCTTCTTATGGGTATAAATCCGTTCCAAATTCTCGCTCACGAGCGCGAGCGCGCGGTACATCGTCTGCCGCTCGGCCTCGCTCAGGCCCTCAGATGCCGCCTCGACGATGCGCATGATCTTCTCCCCGATCGCGCGGCCGACCGCCTTGCCCCGCTCCGTCAGGCGCAGTGGGCTCTTATAGCGCTTGCCCGCGCCGCTTGCGCAGGTGATGTAACCGTTTTTCTCGAGGTCGTCCAGCGAGCGGGAGATAGCCGCCTTGTCCTCGTCGCAGCGCTCGCAGAGCTCGGCGGCTGTCATGCCATCCTGCTGGGAGAGGTAGTAGAGGCAGGACACATGCGGCCCTTTCAGTTCGAAGTCCGCCATTTCGT
>OGLI01001529.1_pt1 | contig 14145 bp, 11 predicted proteins | sample 1572661 | NCBI WGS metagenome assembly OGLI01 (sample SAMEA2581901, study PRJEB24529) | metagenome | biome: Human gut stool | place: China | collected 2011 | reverse complement strand
TCCTGCCCGACCTGTGGCTCATCGATGGCGGCGCGGGGCAGGTAGCGGTGGCCAAACGAGTGGCGGAGCAGTTCGGACTGGAGATCCCCGTTTTCGGCATGGTGAAAGACGACCGGCACCGCACCCGGGCTATCCGGGCGGAAAACGAGGAGATCGCCATCCGTGCCAGCCAGTCGGTGTTCCGGTTGGTCACCAATATCCAGGATGAGACCCACCGGTATGCCATCAGCTTTTCGCGCAAAAAGCACCAAAAAGCGGGCTTTGCCTCCACACTGACAGCGGTGCCGGGCATTGGGGAGCAGCGCGCGGCGAAGCTCCTGAAGCATTTTAAGAGCATGGCGGCGATAAGAACAGCCGATGTGGAGACCCTGGCAAAGGCCCCGGGTATGAGGCGGCCTGCCGCCGAGGCGCTGTATCAGCATTTACATGGGGAAGAAACGGCAGAAAACTGACTTTTTCGACCGATGGGATTGACAGCGGACGGGAAAAAATATACCATTAGTAAAAAGGGCTACTGCCCCTAAGGAGAAAAACTGTGCGAGTAATAACCGGGACCGCCCGCGGGCGTAAACTGAATACCCTGGAGGGCCGCGATGTGCGTCCCACCACCGACCAGGTGAAAGAGGCCATGTTCAGCATCATCCAGTTTGAGGTGGAAGGCGCCGCGGTGTTGGATCTATTTGCCGGCAGTGGACAGCTGGGCATTGAAGCGCTGAGCCGGGGCGCCCGGCTGGCGGTCTTTGTGGCGCAAGGCGCAGGAGATGGTGCGCCAGAACCTGCTGGCCACCAAGCTGGCGGAGCACAGCCGGGTAACGGCCATGGATGCCATTGCCTACCTGCAGGGCTGCCGCGATACCTTTGATATCGCACTGTTGGACCCGCCCTACCACAGCGGCCTGCTGGAAAAGGCACTGCCGCTGCTGGAGCCGAAGATGTCCCCCGGCGGGGTGATCCTGTGTGAATCGGCGCTGGACGAAGCACTGCCGCCAAAGGTAGGGGCGTTCCAGATTAAAAAGGAATACCGTTACGGGAAGATCAAGCTGACAGCTTATCGCATCCCGGAACAGAATGCTACTGAAGAATGAACGGGAGGGGAACGGATGAATACCATTGAAAGTATCCTGAATGATATTGATGAGCTGCTAGAGGATTCCTGGAGCCTGCCGCTTTCCGGCGGGCGCTGCGTGGTGGACGCCGAAAAGGTGCGTGACCTCATTGATTCCATCCGTATGAATATGCCGGCCGAAATAAAGCAGGCACGCGCCGTGGTGGCCGACCGCAACCAGATCCTTTCTCTGGCCAAGGGAGAGGCGGAAGCATTGATCCGCAAGGCGGAGGAACGGGCCAAGCAGCTGCTGGAGCAGGAGAGCATCGTGCGGCAGGCCAATGCCAAGGCCATGGCCCTGCTGAACGACGCCAGCACCCGTGCCCAACAGCTGGTGGAGGATGCCCAAAAGCAGGCCGAGCAGACGGTGAATGACGCTGAAGCTAAGGCAACGGCGATTCGGACCGAGGCCAGCACCCGCAGCCGGGAAATGAAGCAGGCCAGCTATGAATTTGCCGAGAATATCCTGCGCACCAGCCAGGAGGTAGTGGCCAAGAGCCTGGGGAACATCACCACCACCCGGCAGGCGCTGGCCCAGGCCGCCAGCCAGGCGGGCCTGCGGGAGGAACCGCTGGAAAAGTAAACCCGAAGAAAACAGAATATACAGCACCGTCCGGAGGAGATCCGGGCGGTGTTTTTTGCTGCAAAGAAGCGGAAAAACGGTACTTTGGAGTAGGGAAAAGCGTTCGACATTTTTAATCAAATTTTGGTGCTGTTTATGGGCAGAATCACCAAGAAACTGGGCATTATTAGGGAAATGCGGCCATTGGGGGCCAGAATGGACAAAAACCGCGCGTGTACGCCCTGCGCGAACAACAGTTTTGTGTTGCAATGTAGGCATTTTCGCTTTATAATCAGCTTGTAAGTGGTGAAAAGTGGGTAGGAGTGGAGTATCTACCCTGTTTCGCCATCATATCAAACCGGAAAGGGGGAAACGATCCGAGATGTTGATGGGACAGTACGAGCACAGCATTGACCCGAAAAACCGGATCAATTTCCCCGCCAAGTTCCGGGAACAGCTGGGCGAAAATTTTATTCTGACCGTATGGGACAAGCTGGAGCAGAAGATCAACCAGCTGCCCATGAGCCGCGGACGCAGCGTGAAACGGTACTTCTTCAGCAACGCGGTGACAGTAGAACCGGACAAGCAGGGACGCATCCTGCTGCCGCCCCACCTGCGGGAATACGCCCACCTGGAGAAGGATGTTATCGTAACCGGCGCTTCCGACCACGCGGAAATTTGGGATGTGGAACGCTGGCAGAGCTACATTGGCCACCTGACCAGCGAAAGCGTGGCCGAGGAGCTGGACTCCTTGGAATTCTAAGGAGGGGCCTATGGAATTTTCGCATTATTCGGTGATGCTGCCCCAGTGCATGGAGGGGCTGAATATCAAACCGGATGGCATTTATATTGATGGTACCGCAGGCGGCGCGGGACATTCCCGGGCCATTGCCGAGCGGCTGACCACCGGACAACTGCTGAGCTTTGACCGTGACCCCGATGCCGTAGCGGAAGCAACAAAACGATTGGCACCCTACCCGGCCGCAGAGGTCATCCACAGCGAGTTCGCCCGCATCCCCGAGGTGTTGGCCGAAAAGGGCATCGAGGGCGTAGACGGCATCCTGCTGGATCTGGGGGTGTCCTCCTATCAGCTGGATAACCCGGAACGGGGCTTTGCGTACAGCGTGGATGCCCCCCTGGATATGCGGATGAGCCGGGAGGGCATGACCGCCGCCGAGCTTCTGAACAGCTACGATACCGATGCCATGGCCCGCATCTTCCGGGAATTTGGCGAAGAACGCTTTGCCTATCCCATTGCCAAGCGAATTGCCGCACAGAGGGAAAAAGAGCCCTTTACCCATACCGGCCAGCTCGTCGAGCTCATCTACGCGACGATACCGGCCGCCGCCCGCCGCGAAGGCGGACACCCCGCCAAACGGGTCTTCCAGGCGCTGCGCATTGCAGTCAACCACGAGCTGGACGCACTGGAAGAGGGCATGGACACCATCTTTGAGCATCTGGCCCCCGGCGGGCGGCTGTGCATCATCACCTTCCACTCGCTGGAAGACCGGCTGGTGAAGAACAAGTTCCGCCGTTGGGCCACCGCCTGCACCTGCCCGCCGGAGTTCCCGGTCTGCGTCTGCGGCGGCAGGGCCAAAGCAAAACTCATCACCCGCAGACCCATCGAAGCAAATACGCAGGAGCTGGAAGAGAACCGGCGCAGCCGGTCGGCACATCTCCGCGTTCTTGAAAAAATTTAACCATTGCGGAGTATCAGTGAGGAGGAGAGTACCATGGGCCAGGCAGCATATGATATGACAGAGGTGCGCCGCAGAAGAGCACCCCAGACGCAGCGGAACGTTCCGCTGCGGGTGGAAAAAGGCGGCAAGCCCCGGCTGAACCCGGTGCGCGCTGCCATGCAGCACGCATTGCAGCTGCTCTCGGCGGCGCTGCTGGTGGGTTTTGCGGTCAGCCTGCTGTGGAGCGAGTCCCAGCTGGTGGAGCTGAACAGCAAGATCCAGAACGCCAAGGCAGAGCTCGTCAGCGAGCAGAGCCAGTACACCTACTACAACAGTGCACTGAACAACCGCACCAACATCACCAGCGTGGAAGAGACGGCCACCCGCCTCGGTCTGATGAAGATCGACCAGAGCCAGATCACCTACATCCGCCTGGACGAGGGCAGCGTCCTTGTCCGCAAGGAGTCCGCTGTGCGGCAGTGGACCGACCTGCTGCACGACGGTGCCATGATGGTCATGGGCCGCGTGAACCGCGCAAACTAAAATAAAACAGGAAAAGCGTGCGGCAGCGCACGCTTTTTCGGTTTCTCAGGAGTCAAACCAACATGCAGGAACCATCCTCCAAGAACAAAAAAGGGCTTTACCGGCTGCGCCGCGCCGACCCGCACGAGCGGCTGAGCGCACGGCTGCGGCATTTCAGCTTTGGCGCAGCGGTGGTGTTCGTCGTGGCGGCGGCAGGCATCGTCATCCACAGCCTGTACAATATCCAGATCAAGAACGGCGCGACCTTCCGCCAGTATGCGGCCCAGCAGCAGCTGCTGGACAGCACCATCCAGGCTACCCGCGGCGAGATCTATGATACGTCCGGCATCACGCTGGCCTCCACCAGCGTGGTCTGGACCATCTGGGCCGACCCCAGCTACAGCACGGCCCTGTTCACCAGCAGCAAGAACGACGACACCGGCGAGGTGACCAGGACAGCCGACCCTGCCGCATTGCAGGAGGTCAGCACCCAGATCACCCTGCGGCTGCTCTCCGGCGATGGTGAGAGCCTGGACAGCGTGGACACCTCCTCGGCGGCCTACCAGACCCAGTATCAGACGGTGTACGATGCCCTGTCCAAGAGCGACTCGGCCTACCAGACGCTGGCCACCAAGGTGAACAACGCCATCAAGCTGTCCATTGAACAATACGTCACCGCATACAACAAGGCCCACAAAAAGGCCGATGCCGACAAGGGCATCCGCAAGGGCCGCATCTCTGTCTCGTCCACCAAGAGCTTCCAGCGGGATTACCCCTACGGAGCCTTTGCGGCGGCGGTGCTGGGCTTCTGCGATGCCGACGGCTACGGTACCTACGGCCTGGAAAAATCCTACGAATCCACGCTGGCGGGCGTCAATGGCCGCACCATCACCCTGCGCAACGCTTACGGCAATGCCATCGCGGACGAAAACGCTACCACCTACGCTGCCAAGGACGGCTCCAATCTGGTGCTGTCGCTGGATGTGAATATCCAGGAGGTGGCGGAGCGCTACCTGAACGAGGCCATTTCGGCCAACAACGTCGAGAACCGCGGCGCGGCCATCGTGATGAACGTCAAGACCGGTGCCATTCTGGCCATGGCCTCCAAGCCGGACTTCGACCCCAATAACGCGCTGGATTACACCGCCAACGAGGCCTATCTCAACGAGCTGGTCCACGCCGAACCGGAACTCTACGGCATCTACCTCAAGAATGAGGACGGCAGCTATGTCACAGATGCGAACGGCAACAAGGTGCTGGACCCGGAGGGCGATTATTCCGGCTATTACCGCGATATCCAGTGGAAGAACAAGACCATCACCGAGCTGTACTACCCCGGAAGCGTCTTCAAGGTCATCACGGCGGCCATGGGGGTGGACTCCGGCAAGGCGACCATCAACACCACGCTGAACTGTTCCGGTGCCTACGGCGTCGCCAAGGAGACCTATCACTGCGCCGGCAAAAAGGCCCACGGCGTCCAGAATCTGGCCGAAGCGCTGCGGAACAGCTGCAACATCTACTTCATCCAGCTGGGCCAGCGCATCGGTTCCAGCCTGTTCTATGATTACTTCGACGCCTTCGGCTTCACCGAGCGCACCGGCGTGGACCTGCCCAGCGAGACGAACTTCATGCAGTATTACAGCAAGAGCCGCCTGGGTGAAGTCGAGCTGGCCTCGTCGGCCTTCGGTCAGGCCATGGCGGTCACGCCGCTGCAGGTCTGCACGGCCATCTCCGCTGCCGTCAACGGCGGCTATCTCGTCACCCCCCATGTGGTGGATAAGATCACCGACCAGAACGGCAACGTCATCGAAGAGGTGGGGGCAAACGTCCGCCGCCAGGTCATCAGCGAGAGCGCCAGCAAGACCATCCGCCAGATCATGGAATATGAAGTGGCGGACGGCACCCAGGGCGGCGGCGGCCGCGCCTACGTGGCAGGCTACCGCATCGGCGGCAAGTCCGGCACGTCCGAGCAGCTGAACATGGACCGCCGCAGCGATGGCGACTACAAGAAGGTCGCTTCCTTTGTGGCGGTCCTGCCCGCCGACGACCCGGAGATCCTCGTCTACGTCATGCTCGACGACCCCAACAACGCCAAAACGGACTACTCGTCCATTCTGGCTGCGCCCGTCGTCGGCAACATCATCAGTGAGATCGCGCCCTACCTTGGCATCGCCACCGACGGCACTGACCGCAGCGGCACCACCGTCAAGGTGCCCAACCTCATCGGCAACGAGTGGAGCAATGCGCAGGTCTCGCTGAACATCAAGGGCCTCAAGCACCAGCTGGCCGAGAGCGACGCCAGCCAGGCGGGCGCGGTGGTCACCTACCAGTACCCGCGCGCAGGCGCGGAGGTGCCCTACGGCACCACGGTGTATCTGTATACCGATACATATGAAGGCAGGCACACGGAGGTGCCGGATGTGACGGGCAAGAGCGCGGATTTTGCCCGCCAGATGCTGGCAGCAGCCGGGCTCAACTGCATTGTGGCCGGCGACGCAAATGGCCTGGTCCAGGAGCAGAGCGAGGCGGCGGGGGCCAGCGTCCAGCGCGGCACCCTCGTGACCATCACCTGCGGGTAGACCCTCTCAGGCGCGTCGCGCCAGCTCTCCCAAAGGGAGAGCCATTGGCAGCCGGGGAGTGAGGCTCCGACTGGCTGGGGGCTGCTGGTAAGAGGAACGGCATCTCGTATGGAAGACGATCGAGTGATATCAGGAAAAGGGAGAGTATCGTATGGAAAAGATCAGAGCAAGCATTCTGCTGAACGGCCTTGCGCCGGAAGGCTTTGACACCGGGGACGCCGAAGTGTCCCTTGTGACCACCGACAGCCGTGAGGTCTGCCCCGGCTGCATCTTTGTAGCCTTTCCGGGGGAACGATTCGACGGCCACGACTTTGCAGCCAAGGCACTGGAAGCCGGGGCCTTCTGTGTGGTGCTGAACCACCCGGTCGAGGGCGTCCCGGCGGAAAAGGCCGTGCTCTGCGCGGACAGCTACCATGCCATGATGGTGATGGGGGCCAACTACCGCAGCCAGTTCCACCCCAGAGTCGTGGGTGTGACGGGCAGCGTGGGCAAGACCACCACCAAGCAGATGTGCTATGCTGCCATCGAGGGCTTCGGCAATACCATCAAGACCGAGGGCAACCAGAACAATGAGCTGGGCCTGCCCCGCACGATGTTCCGCATCGGAAACGAGACCGAATACGCCGTCGTCGAGATGGGCATGAGCCACCTGGGCGAGATCGAGCGGCTGAGCCGCTGCGCCCGCCCGGATGTGGGCATCATCACCTGCATCGGCGTGTCCCACATCGGCAACCTGGGCAGTCAGGAGAACATCTGCAAGGCCAAGCTGGAGATCTGCGCCGGTCTGCCGGAGGGCGCTCCGCTGGTGCTGAACGGCGACGACCCCTTCCTGCGGAAGGCAGAGCTGCCGAAGCATGTCCGGCCCGTCTGGTTCAGCCTGGGCGACGAGGGTGCGGATGTCTGCGCCCTGTCCATCCAGCAGGAGGCCGACGGCATGAGCTTCGTGCTCGAAGACCACGAGGAGGGCACCTTTATGGTGCACATCCCTGCGATGGGCCGCCACAACGTGGCCAATGCGCTAGCCGCTTACTGCGCCGCCACCCGGCTGGGCCTCAATGCCCGGAAGGTGCTGCGGGGCATCAGCAGCTTTGAGCAGACCGGGATGCGCCAGAAGGTCGTGCACAGCAACGGCGTGGATGTCATTGAGGACTGCTACAATGCCAACCCCGACAGCATGAAGGCCGCGCTGGCCATGTTCCGGGAGTACCCCTGCAAGCGCCGCTTTGCCCTGCTGGGCGATATGCTGGAGCTGGGAGACCTGAGCCGTGAGGCCCACGAGGAGGTGGGCCGTCAGGCGGCGGAAAGCGGCATCGACACCCTCATCACCTACGGCGAGCAGGCCCGACGTACGGCCGTGGTGGCTGCGGCCAAGGGTCTGACCACCCTGCACGCCAACACCTACCGCGAAGCCGCCGACGCCCTGCTCCGGCTGATGCAGCCGGGCGATGCGCTGCTGGTCAAGGCCAGCCGCGGCATGGCGCTGGAAAAGGTGCTGGAACTCTTCTACAAGGAGCAGCAGTGATATGATCCGTTTTGCCTTGATCGTCGCATCGACACTGGGGTTCGTCCTCACGGCGGCGATGGGGAATCTGATGGTGCCGCTGCTGCGGGCCTTCCAGAGCCGCCAGCAGCCCACCCGCCCGCCGGAGCCGGAACGGCCGGACGCTGCGCCAGGTCCGGACCCGGACGAAGCGCCAGAGCGCCCGGCCCAGCCGCCCACGATGGGCGGGCTCTGCCTGATGGTGGGGGTGCTGGCTGCCGTGGGTGTGGGCTGGACCGCCGCCTGCGTGGCCGAACCGCAGCTGCTGGGCACGGAGGGCCTGCTCTCCACCCGGCTGCTCATCGCGCTGTTCGGGGCGCTGCTGTTCGGCGGCGTCGGTCTGGCCGATGACCTGGCCCGCATCCGCCGCCGTGCCCCGCTGGGCCTGCGCCGGGGTACCCGCCTGCTGCTGGAAGCGGGGGCCGGTGCCGTGGTGCTCCTGCTGCTGGGGGCCAGCCGCTGCCTTGCCACCGGGCTGGCCCTGCCGGGCCTGGGCTATGTGGAGCTGGGCGTTCTGGCTCCGTTGGTCTGGGAAGCGGGCCTTGTGGCGCTGGCCGAGAGCGTCCGCATCGCGGACGGCATCGACGGCCTGTGCTGCGGCACCGCATTTGCGGCCCAGCTGGGCCTGATGCTCTGCATGACCATCCTCGGCTGGTTCCCGCTGGCCGTCTTCCCGGCGGCGCTGGCCGGGGCGCTGATGGCGTTCCTGCTCTGGAACTTCCCGCCCGCCCGGCTGCGGCTGGGCAGCGTGGGCAGCCTGTTTCTGGCCGGGGCACTGGGCTGTGCGCCGCTGTGCATCGGCTGGCCGGACCTTGCGCTCCCGCTGGGGCTGCCCTACTGGCTGGAGGGCGGCATGGTGGCGGTGCAGATCGCGGTCTATCAAACCACGCATGGAAAAAAGCAGCTCTTCCGCACGGCCCCGCTCCACCGCTGGATGGAAGTGCGCGGCAGCAGTGCGGTGCAGATCTTTTATACATTCTGCGTGCTCGCCCTGCTGGGCACCGCAATGGCCCTGCAATGGGCAAAAATCAGTTGAGGAGGTGTGCAGATGGCAACCATCCGCCGAAAAAAGCCGGAGCCGTTCGCGCTGCTGCAGCGGGACCCCGGCCCCTGGTCTCCCATTCTGCTCTACTGGCTGGCAACGCTGGGCATCATCATCGTATTCGGGCTGGTGATGCTGTTCAGCGCCAGCTATACCACAGGCTATCTCCGCTTTGGCGACAGCCTGCACTACATCAAATCCCAGGTGCTCTGCCTGGGGCTGGGCCTTGTGGCCATGTTTTTGTTCTCCTATGTAGACCACCGGCTGCTCCGCAGGCTGGTCTGGCCGGGGTATTTCCTTGTGCTGGCGCTGCTGGTGCTGGTGCTGTTCAGCACCCCGCTGAACGGCTGCAAGCGCTGGCTGCGCGTGGCCGGTATGACGGTGCAGGTCTCGGAGATCGCAAAGTTTGAGATGATCCTGCTCACGGCCCACATCGCGGCCAGGGCCCCCCGGCTGGAAAAACTGGACCCCAGCCGCAGCGGCCGGGTGCCGGTGGGGCCCTGGCTGCAGCAGCGGCTGGTGCGGGAGCTGTTCCTGCCGCTGCTCCCGCTGCTGCCGGTCATTCTGCTGCTTGTGATGGAGCCGCACATGTCCGGCATCGTGCTGACCACCGCCATGGTGGGCACCATCCTGCTGCTGGGCGGCAACGGCGGCGTCATCACCTGGGTGGGCGGTGCAGCCGGCATTTTTCTGCTGGAAACGATCTTGCAGCACATCGACTCCATCCCTTACTTGCAGAGCCGTCTGGACGGCTGGACGCAGGACCTGACCAAGATGACAGACCAGACCCTGCAAAGTCTGTACGCCATCGGCTCTGGCGGCGTAACGGGCCTTGGGCTGGGCAACAGCATCGAAAAGCAGCTCTGGCTGCCCGAAAGCACCAACGACTTCATCTTCAGCGTCGTCTGTGAGGAGCTGGGCTTTGCGGGGGCCGTGCTGGTCATCGTGCTGTTCGTGGTCTTCCTCGTGCAGGGGTTCTGGCTGGCCTTCCACGCCGAGAACCGCTTCTGTACGCTGGTGGGCATCGGCATCATGGCGCAGATCGCGTGGCAGGTGTTCTGCAACATCGCGGTCGTCACCAACACGCTGCCCAACACCGGCATTTCGCTGCCTTTCTTTTCCTCCGGCGGCACGAGCCTGATCTTGCTGCTGGCGGAGATGGGGGTCATGGTCAATATTGGCCGCAACGGTGAGCGCATCCGTCAGGAGCGCCGCCGCGCCCACGAGGAGCGGGAGGCCCGCCGCCGGGAAAAGACCATCGTGTTGGATACCGCGCGCAGAGCGCGGACCGAATCATAAGGAGGAACCAAGATGCGTGTTCTGATCGCTGCCGGCGGCACGGCCGGCCATATCAACCCTGCACTGGCGATTGCCGGTGCACTGAAAAAAGCAGACCCGACGGCCGAGATCCATTTTGCCGGCCGCAAAGAGGGGATGGAGTACCGTCTGGTGACCCAGGCGGGCTATCCCTTCCACCACATCGAGATCACAGGCTTCCAGCGGAAGCTTTCGCTGCACAACATCAAGCGGAACCTCATCACGCTGTGGAATCTGGCCCTCTCCGGCCCCACGGCCCGGAAGATGATGCGGGAGGTGCAGCCCGATCTGGTCATCGGCTGCGGCGGCTATGTGTCCGGCCCGGTGGTGCGCTGCGCCGCCAAAATGGGCATCAAGACCGCCCTACATGAGCAGAACGCCTTCCCCGGCGTGACCAACAAGCTGCTGGCCCCGGATGTGGACATCGTGTTCGCCGCTGTGCCCGCTGCCGTGGAAAAGCTGGGTGCCCCCGAAAAGACCCGCGTGGTGGGCAACCCGGTGCGGCCGGAGGTGTTCGCCCAGGCCGGGAACCGTGACGCCATCCGCGCCGAACTGGGGGCAGGGGACCGCACGGTCATCCTGTCGTTCGGCGGCAGTCTGGGAGCACGGCGGGTCAATGAGGTCGTGGCCGACCTCTGCGCCTGGGAGCAGAAAAATCAGAAGCCGGTGCTGCACCTGCATGCCACCGGCCAGTACGGCGTGGAGCTGTTCCAGAACCTCGAAAAAGAGAAGGGGTTTGCCCCCGGCGACAGCCTTGTCGTGAAGGAATACATCAACAACATGCCGGAGCTGCTGGCTGCGGCAGACCTCGTCATCAGCCGCGCCGGTGCTCTGACGCTGGCCGAGCTGGAGGCTGTGGGCCGCGCTGCGATCCTCATTCCCAGCCCCAATGTGGCCGAGAACCACCAGTATTACAACGCCATGGAGCTGCAAAAAGCCGGGGCTGCGGTGGTCATTGAGGAAAAAGACCTGACCGGCGAAGCACTCGTGGCCACCGTGGCCGACCTGCTGGCCGAGCCGGGCAAGCTGGCGCAGATGGGCCAGAACGCCCGGAAGCTCTCGGTGGATGACAGCCTGGACCGCATCGCCAATGCCCTGCTCCGGCTGGTCAAGACCCCGTAACAGAACGTGAAATCCAAAGGAAAGGAGGTGCGGCCCAATGGCAGACCGACCCCAGAACCGGAAGAAAAATGGGAAGCGCCGCCCGGTCTACGATCAGGCGCGGGACACCCGGCCCAGCCGCCCGGCGGACCGGAGCAATGTGGGTTATCCAAGCTCCACGACGCCCGGCAGACACCCGGTGACCAACCCGAACTATGACCCCGATGCGCCCCGGCCCAGCCGCTATGCGGCGCGGGATACCGGCTCCGGCAGATATCCGGACAACAGCATCCAGTTCCCCACCGGAGGCCGCCCCGCCCAGAAGCAGAACCCTTCCCGGAACCGGGCACCCAATGCGCCGCGCCAGAACCAGCGGAGAACGAGCGCACCGCAGAGCCAGCGGCCCCGCAATGGGAAGGCCCGGCCTCAGAACCCGAACGCCCGGCGCCCGGCCAGCGGCCAGCGGCTCCGCCCTACGCAGGCGAACCTGCGGGACCCTGCCCGCCGGGAAGGAAAAAAGAAACGGAAGATGACCCGCAAGGCCCTCCGACGCCGCAGAGCCATCCAGCGCCTGACCGCGCTGGCCATGCTGCTCTGCGTCATCGCGGCAGGCATCTATTTGACGGTCACCATGCTGTTCAAGATCAACACCATTGAGGTGCGGACGGCGGACGGCGTGGTGAGCGAAGCGGGCGGCTACTCCAGCGAGCAGATCCTGCAGGCGCTGGGTGTCCAGAAAGAAGAGAACATCTTCAGCTTTGACCCCGCTGCCAAAGCCGCTGCGCTGGAAAAGGTCTTCCCCATGCTGGAGGACATCCATGTGGAGCGGGACTACCCCAGCACCGTGGTCGTGCGGGTGGCGGAAGCCCAGCCCGCCTACGCCATGCAGACGGCAAAGGGCTGGCTGACCCTCTCGGCCGGGCTGAAGATCCTGGCGGCGGACTCCGCCCAGCCCACCGGCCTGCCCACGCTGTACGGCGGCGAGCCGGTCTTCTCGGACCCCGGCGAGCAGCTGTGCTTCGAGGAGGAAACACCGGCAGACAGCAGCACCGCTTCGGAGAGTGCCTCCGAAGCGGCCAGCGCCTCCGCTGCCGTGGAAGAGGAGGCGGGCGATAAGCGGCTGGAAGCCCTCAGCACCCTGCTGACGGCGCTGGATACCGCCGGGATGCGCGGGGATGTCACCCGCATCGAGTTCGCCGACCCGGAGGAGATGGCGTTCCTGTATCAGGACCGCATCAGCGTCCGGCTGGGCACCCTGAACGAACTGGACTACAAGCTCAAGCTGGCCCGGCATGTGCTGCTCAATGAGGACGGCAAGGGCTGTGCGGCCACCGACACCGGTACGCTGGACTTCACCCACATCAGCATGTCCAGCACCCGCAAGTTCACCTTTGCGCAGGGCGAGCCGAAGCTGCCGTCCGGCTATGTCGTGCCGGAGCCGACGACACCGGAGGAAGCCCCGGCAGAAGAAGCGGCGGACAGCACCGCAGAGGGTGCCGCCGATGAAGCAGCGCCCCCGGCGGACGCCGCTGCACAGCCTGCGGACGATGCCCAGGCTCCGACCACAGAGACAGACCCGGCCCCCGCCGCACAGGATACGGCAGGCACCGTGGCTGCAAACTGAAAAAGCGAGGTTCATGTATGAAACTGGAACAATTGATGGAAGGCGTCCCCTTTGCCCTTGTGCAGGGCAGTCTGGAGACCGAAGTGACCGATATCATCTACGACAGCCGCAAGGCAGCCGAGGGCATGGCCTTCGTCTGCATCGTGGGCACCCAGCGCGACAGCCACACCTTCGCGGCCGACTGCGCCGCCAAAGGCGTGAGCGTACTGGTCATCCAGCATGACATCGACCTGTCTGCCATGCCGGACGTGACCGTTGTGAAGGTGGAGAACAGCCGCTATGCCATGGCGCTGATGAGCTGCAACCTCTTCGGCAACCCGGCCCGGCAGATGACCGTGATCGGCGTCACCGGCACCAAGGGCAAGACCACCACCACCCACATGATCAAGAGCGTGTTGGAAGCCGCCGGCAAAAAGGTGGGCATGATCGGCACCAACGGCATCTATTTCATGGGACGCCATCAGGAGACCGCAAACACCACCCCCGAAAGCTACGAGCTGCAAAAGACCTTCCGCCAGTTCGTGGATGCAGGCTGTGATGTGGCGCTGATGGAAGTGTCCAGCCAGGGCCTGATGATGGACCGTGTGGCGGGCATCCACTACGACGTCGGCGTCTTCACCAACCTTTCGCCGGACCACATCGGCCCCGGTGAGCACAAGACCTTTGAGGAGTACCGCAGCTGGAAGGGCCAGCTGTTCAAGCGGTGCGACGTCGGCGTCGTGAACATCGACGACGAGAACACCGAGGCCCTGCTGGAAGGCCACACCTGCAAGCTGGTGACCTATGGCCGCAGCGAGAAGGCCGACTATCGCGCCGAGGGCTGCGAGTTGCTGCGCACCCACGATTTTCTGGGGGTGGCCTTCCACGTCTCCGGCAAGGACGACATGGACGTCCGGGTGAATATGCCCGGTGAGTTCAGCGTATACAACGCGCTGGCCGCGCTGGCCGTGGGCAAGGTGCTGGGCCTGCCCGATGCCGCCATCCACGAGGGTCTGGGCAAGTGCGTCGTCAAGGGCCGCGTGGAGCTGGTGCCCATCAGCAAAAAGTTCACCATCCTGCTGGATTACGCCCACA
>OGLI01001520.1_pt1 | contig 14216 bp, 12 predicted proteins | sample 1572661 | NCBI WGS metagenome assembly OGLI01 (sample SAMEA2581901, study PRJEB24529) | metagenome | biome: Human gut stool | place: China | collected 2011 | reverse complement strand
CCAAGATCTACGACGTGTGGGAATTTCTATCCACGCCCTCCGCGAGGAGGGCGACCCACCGTCCCCCACAAGGAGGCCAAGACGACGGAATTTCTATCCACGCCCTCCGCGAGGAGGGCGACGCTACAAGTACGCCAAGATCTACGACGTGTGGGAATTTCTATCCACGCCCTCCGCGAGGAGGGCGACGGTTTCGTATTCTTTCACGGTGCTGCTCCTTTCAATTTCTATCCACGCCCTCCGCGAGGAGGGCGACGTCTGAGCGACGCGCAGCTCGCACGCCTCTACAAATTTCTATCCACGCCCTCCGCGAGGAGGGCGACGCAGGATCCCGACGGCGATGACGGCCGGGATCCAATTTCTATCCACGCCCTCCGCGAGGAGGGCGACTTCTTTGCATAGCCCATGACCGCAGGAGAAATGCGTATTTCTATCCACGCCCTCCGCGAGGAGGGCGACCTGAGGCCGCAGCCGCTAAGGCTGAGGAGGAGAAATTTCTATCCACGCCCTCCGCGAGGAGGGCGACCCACCCCGTGCAGGAGTGCAACAGCTACCAGACCATTTCTATCCACGCCCTCCGCGAGGAGGGCGACGTCACGGAAACCCTCTCCAACGGCACCACCCAGCAATTTCTATCCACGCCCTCCGCGAGGAGGGCGACCCATCAACCAACTCCGGCAGGCATTCCAGATTCAATTTCTATCCACGCCCTCCGCGAGGAGGGCGACATCAGGCGGTGTAGTATGGATATATTGTTAGAAAATTTCTATCCACGCCCTCCGCGAGGAGGGCGACACGACCGGCCGCACAACTGCAAGCGGTACGTTGACATTTCTATCCACGCCCTCCGCGAGGAGGGCGACTGAAACGCGGTAAGATGCATCCCGCGCCATGCAAATTTCTATCCACGCCCTCCGCGAGGAGGGCGACCTCCTGTGGGAGCACTGGAAGGAGTTCATGGGTATTTCTATCCACGCCCTCCGCGAGGAGGGCGACAGCAAAAACAGAGACAAAATCTCTATTTTCTTATAAATTATACAACATTCTGCACGAATTTAGAAGAGCCTTGATTTACAACGGGTCAAAGAACGATCCAAATCATGCAAAACGACACAAAAATCCGGTGCGAAGGTGCCGGAAAAATGCTGAGAACTCACCCTTCGCACCGGGGCGGGAAACTCAGAACAACAGCAGGCCGTCCTGCTCGAAGGGCGGATGAACGCCGATATGCTCCACCTTGCTCTTATAGTTGTTGCCCAGCTGGTAGAAGCGCAGGCTGTCCAGCGCGGGGTCGATGAGGGCCGTCAGCTCCGCCTTGAGAACGGCATACTGCGCGGCATCCAGCAGACACTCGAACACGGAGTTCTGCACCCGCTGGCCGTGGTCCACACAGCGCTTGGCGACTTTGCGCAGACGTTTGCGCCCGGCAGGAGTTTCGGTATTGACGTCGTAGGTGATAAGGACCAGCATACACATCCCTCACTTCCAGAAAAATGGCGGGTAAAGCTCCATATCGCCCCGCAGGGTGCGGGCCAGAAGCAGAGCCTGCACATAAGGCACGAGGCCCCACGGAAGCTTTTCGTTCAGGAACGGGTGGGTGATAGTCTCCTGCTTGCGGGTCTGCCACCCGCCCAGAAAGGCGCGGCGGCCCTCATCGGTGAGAAGGACAGCTCCGTTCTCCTGCTTCTGGAAATGCTTCGGCGTCATGATTTTCTGGTTGATGCAGGAGAGCACGAAGCGGTCGGCGTAAACAGTGCGCAGTTCTTCCATGAGGTCGAGGGCGAGGCTCCTGCGCCCGGGCCGGGCGCGGTGGAGAAAGCCGACGTAGGGGTCGAGGCCCACACTCTGAAGAGCCGCTGTGCAGTCGGAGGCCAGAAGCGAATAAGCGAAGGAGAGCAGGGCATTGGTGTTGTCCAGAGGCGGGCGGCGGCTTCGGCCAGCGAAAGAAAAATCATCGTGCTGCTGCAGGATGAGCGGATCAAAGCAGTCGAAATACCGCTGCGCCGCCTCGCCCTCCAGGCCGCGAAGCTGGTCGAGGTCGTCGCACTGCTCGATGAGGGGCAGCGCCGCCGCCAGCTGAGCGCTGGTGCGCTTGAGCTGTTCCACCGGCACCCGCTGGGGGTGGTCGCGGGTGGCCCGTTCCAGCACCCAGCGGGCGTTATAGACTTTGCCCAGGATGAAATTGCGCGCATAGAGACAGCTCTCTGCCTCGCTGTCTGCGATGCGGTACTGGGTCTGCCGCAGCAGGACGTTGCCCTGTTCTTCGCCTACGGCCCGGGCCAGAAAGCGGCCCTGCGGGCTGAAAAAGCTCAAATCGACCCCGAGGCGGGCGCATTTGCCCATCAGGGCAGGGCTTGCGCCGGGATAGCTGAAGCAGACGATGCCTTCCAGCCTGTGGAGCGGGACCCGGCCCATTTCAGCCTTGTTGCAGAGCAGGACGATGTTCTCCCCCTCGAGGGAAAGGTAGGCGTCCTTGTTGAGGACGTAGAGCGTGTTCAAAAACTTTCTCATGGCGCGGCCTCCTGCATCTCGTCCAGATGGGCGCGGAGATAGGCTTTCGGGTCGGCACGCTGATACAGCACAGGGAGGCAGAGCTCTTTGAGGGAGCAGGCGCTGCAGTGGGTGCCGGGCTTCGACTTGGGGGTATAGCCCCGGGCAAAATAGGCGTGCATCTCGTCGGCCATCTTCTGGGTGGCCTGGCGCAGTTCTTCGGTCAGCGGCACGACCTCCCGCCGCCGCGTTTCTTCGTAGAAGAGCGCACCCTCCGGGATGCTGCACACCAGCATCTCTTCCAGCGCCATGGCCTGTGCGCAGAGCTGCAGCCGGTCAGCGTCGCTGGCCTTGGCGCGGCCATGCTTGTACTCGACAGGCATGGGCTTCCAGAGCCCTTCCGTGCTTTGCAGGGGGATGCCCTCCGGGTCGGCCCGGAACTCGACGACATCGCAGTTTCCGCTCAGGCCCAGCCGACGGCTGACCACCTGCATCCCTCGGGTGATGAGCAGGCCGCCGCGCCGTTCGGTCTGGTTTGCGTCATGGCAGCGGGCGTGGTCGAGCTGGCCTTCGACGGTGCGGCGGTTCTCCGCCCACTGCTGTTCCAGATGGATGAGCGCCCACTGGCGGCGGCAGAAGCAGAAGTGCTGGATGCCCGACAGGGGCAGCCAGTCGTCTGGGCCGGCCATCAGGACAGCCTCTCGCAGGTGACTCCTTCCGGCAGAGTGTCTGCCACCGTGACGGTGTAGTCGCGGTAGCTGCGGGCGGCGTCCACATCGGGATTGCGCTGGACGGTGACGGAGTCGAAGAGCTTATAGGCCGGGGCATTGCCCAGCTCAGAATCGTGCTTGAACACGATGAGCTCCCGCACGGCCATCTTGCCCCGGGCGGCGCTGTGGTCGTTCTCGAACATATTCAGGATGGCAGTCCACAGAAGTTTCAAATCATCCTCGGAGAAGCCGGTGGTCTTCCGGGCGAGGTTGGCCGAGACATAGCCCTCGGCGCGGTAGAGGGCGTAAGGCACGATGTGCTTGCGGCCCATCTCGGTACCCTTCTTCTCGGCATCGGCCTCGGTAGTGATGGCCACGCGGGTGATGGTGACTTCCTGCGGGACGATGGGGTCCACCGAGCGGGCAAAGCTCAGCTGGACGGGGCCGCGCACCTGACCGCAGTTCAGCGCACCCTTGACGAAGGTGGTCATGACGGCACCGAAGGTGCGGATGTCGAAGTAGTTCTCACACATATAGTCCCGCAGCTTGGCATCGATGTCGGGGTCGGCCTTTTTGGCAGCTTTCAGGTCGGGCTCGATGCCCAGAGTTTTGATGGCCTCGGCGTCGCTGCGGTTGAGGGGAACGCCGTCCTTGATGTAGATACGATAGCCTTTTTCGTCCTCTTTCAGGGTCTCGACATAGTTGCGGATCTTCCGCTTGAGGCAGACGTCGGTCACCAGACCGTAGCCCGTCTCGGGGTCGATACGGGGCATATTGCCTGCATCGGGGTCGCCGTTGGGGTTGCCGTTCTCGACGTCGAACAGGATGACGAAATCATAGCGGTTCTTGATGGGCTCAGACATGGTTTATTCCTCCTCATTCTTTTTGGCGTAGCGTTTCTGGGTCTGGTGGTAGTAGCCGATCTCAAAGGCACCCTGCTCCGGAAGGCTGAGCCGCGCCGGGAAGCCTGTCTCGGGCAGCTGGGCCATCAGCTCGGTGAGCTGTTTGCTGAAATGCACCTCGTTGGGGGTGCTCATCTTCTGCAGATGCTTCTGAGCCAGCTTGACCAGCGTGGGGAAGGCCGTTGCCGGGGTGGCACAGGCCGAGTTGAAGTACCGGTCTTTGATGGTGGCGTTGATGCCGGGATTGGCGACGCTCTGGATCGTCTCCAGCACAGAGAAGAGACGCCCCAGAACATAGGGGACATTGCTGCTTTCGTTCAGGCTCACGGTAAATACCTCCTTGTTGAGCTCGGTGGGGTAGTTGCGGAGATAGTAGGCTTTCAGGATGGCGGCGCGGCCCCGGGTGACTTCCCGTTCGGCCCGGATGCGGAGGGTCACGCCGTTGAGCAGGGTGGCGGGATAGGGTCCGCCGGTGAGGATGGCCCGGAGCAGATCGCCCACCAGCTGAGGCGATGGATTTTTGTCCCGGGATCTCTGGTTGACCGTCTCCTGCGCCAGCGCCCAGACCGACAGGTTTTCACGCTTGTCGAAGGCGGGGCGGGTGATGCTGAGCCGGTCGGCGTGGTCCTGCAGATTTTTGGCAAACTGTCCGAAGCTGCTGCGCAGGAAGAACCGGACGGAGAGCCGGGCCGCGTTGGGCGAGATGCCCAGCACATAGAAGTTCTGATTCGGGTCCAGCTTGTCATCGAGGAAGGAGACGGGGCGTCCCTGAGAAAGGGCTTTCAGTGCGGCGGCAAGGTCGCTTTCCGAGACGCCGCGCGCCTCGGCACCGCCGCAGAAAAACATCAGCATGGCGTTTGAGTAGGCGGGAGCGGCGTTTTCGGCCCAGCAGACGATGGTGGTGTCGCCGATGCGCTGACAGCAGTTCCGGTCAGCCAGCAGCAGATTGAGAGCCGTGGTGTAGGCGAAAGCCGCGTACTCGCTGACGGGGGCGTTGGCACCCTGCTCATGGCCATAGGAGCAGAAAGCGGGCGCGTTGAAGGAGACCAGTGCCGCACCGGCGGCCTGTGCGCCCATCACACCTTTGATGGCGGGGTGGATGCGGGCGATGCCGGCCTCTTTGCCGGTGATGAGGCAGCGGGCCGTCTCGGCGTCTGCATCGGAGGTATCAAAGGCGGACTGCCATGCGGTCCGGATGGCGTCATCTGTGGTGGCCAGCCAGTGGGCGCCGTCGGGGGATTCGTAGCCGAACACAAGGTTCGCGTTGTTGTTCAGGTCGGCCCACTGCTCTGCCAGCAGCGGGTGGGTGGGGGCTGTATCCGGCTCCCAGCTGTCAAAAAAGGCGAGGATGGCTTTGGCGGCAGGGGAGTCCACATCGTCGAGCACCTTGTGGTGAAGGGCGGCACAGGCTTCGAAGCACTGGCGGGAGCGCTCGGGCTTGCCCTTCTCGTCTGTGCCCAGCAGATAGGACGTATTGTCGCACAAAAAGTTCGCGGCGACGCCGGAGGCGCGCTTGACCCGGTGGGGGACAGGAAGCTCACGGGGGGCGATGACGGTCTTTTTGCCCTTGGGGACTTCCTGCCGCAGGTCGTTGAGGGCGAGGAGCTGGCCGTCGGGGCCGAGGCGCAGTTCATAGCTGACTTTGAAGCGGCTGTCCCAGCCGGGGGCCTCCACCTTGCCCTGCTTCAAGAGCTGCTCATAATAGGCGGTGAGTGCTTGGAGTATCATGTAAACACCTCCACGTCCCGGCATTCCATCACGCCGTCCACCAGTTTTGCGCGGAAGAACTGGCTGCGGATGTTGGCCGGATCAGAGTAATCGAGGCTGTGGAGCATGAAGCCGAGGTCCTGCGTGACCTTCAGCACCGGAATGCTGCCGCCCGGCCACTCCCGGAAGTTGGCCGGGAACTCCCGGCACCCGAAACAGGGCTGGTGATAGCACTGGCCTTTGCGCAGGCGTCGGCGCAGGATGTCCTGGAACTTGCCGGGATTGTCGCTGGGGGCGGCCTTGTCCGTCAAATCGAAGTGGCACTCGATGACGTAGTGGACGTCCTGCAGGACCATCGCGGCCCGCTGCTGGATGTCCTCCGAGGTGTAGAGCACCGGCGGTGTGCCGCCTTTGGCCGCACTGAGGGCGGCGGAGGACAGCAGGGTGGACTTGACCTCGTTGCGCCGGATGTTAGTGAACCGGATGGGCCGCTGGGTGTATTCCTCGGTGGATGCCTCATCCACGGGGTCAAGGCCGAAGGGCTTGAGCAGATAGATGCGGTCAACCGTATAACGCAGCCCGGGGTGCCAGTAGATGGCCTCCACAAGGCCCCGCGCGGCGGACGGGGTGGGCATGTCGTAGCTCACGCGCTCGGTCTTCATTTCCGGACGAGTGAAACAGGCATAATCGCCCCATACTTCAATGAGCATGGACATCAGCATCGCCTCCTTTCCGGGTGAAGTTGAATTTTCAGACTAAGATGAATATCGGTCATTGAAACCACCTCTTTCTTTTAGAAGTAAAGGCCGATGCCCGTCTCCACATCCATGGCAAGGCCGGTCTTTTCACTGTAGCAGCTGGTATCGGTGAGGATGGCGGAGCCATCGGGCCGCAGTTCCAGCGCCCCGGCGGCGTCGAGCTTGTCGAACTGGTCCTTATAACAGGAGACACTGTAAACGCCCAGCTTCCGCAGCAGCGTCCGGGTAACATGACCGCTGCGCAGCTGTTCACAGAGGGCCGCGCCCTCGCCGACGGGCAGATAGACCGTGCGGGCTGAGTTCTCGATGAGGCGGAATTCCTCCGCCACCTGTGCAAAGGGGAACTGGCAGCCCCGGATGCCCCGGAGAAAGGCATCCAGAATGCCGTGCTTGTCCACGGCGTCGGGGCCGCGCAGTTCGGAGAGCTCTTTGAAGTAGCGCTGAATGGCCCGGGGCGTGTCCAGTGTGTCCTGATGCCGGGCGGTGTAGTCCAGCGCGCTGACGTTCTGCCTGAGCATCTGGGGCGTGGAACACTCGTCCAGCCGGAACCGGTAGACAATGCTTTCCTCTGCGCCCCGCCGCCCCTCGCGGTTGCAGCGCCCGGCAGTCTGTAAGAGCGAGTCAAGACCGCACTGCTCCCGGTAAGCGACGGGAAAATCCACGTCCACGCCCGCCTCGATCAGAGAGGTGGACACCACCCGGCAGGGCAGACCCTCTTTCAGCCGCTGGCGGATGTCGTCCAGCTGACGGCGGCGGTCGGCGGCGCAGAGCAGGGTGGTCAGGCAGTAGCTGCCCTCGGCGGGCAGAGCAGCGTAGAGCTGCTGGGCCGTCTTGCGGCGGTTGACCACGCAGAGCACCTGCGGATGATCTGCCAGCCGGGCGGCGAACTCCTCCTGCGGCAGGGTGCCGAGGTCTTGCAGTGTGGTGCGCCGGAGCACTTCGTAGAGGCGGGCCGCGTCGGATGTGATCTCCTGCGGGTGGAGCTCCGGCGCAAAGCGCCGGAACAGCGGCTCAAGGGCAGGCTGGGTGGCCGTGCAGAGGACAGCCGTGGAGTGGTAATGCTGGATGAGCTGGGCGATGGCGCTGACGCAGGGGGCAAGGTAGTCGCCCGGGAGAGTCTGCGCCTCGTCGAAGATGATGACGCTGTCGGCGATGTTGTGGAGCTTGCGGCAGCGGCTGCTGCGGTTGGCGTAGAGAGACTCGAAGAACTGCACCGCCGTCGTCACCACGACGGGGGCGTCCCAGTTTTCGCTGGCCAGCATCTGACGGTACTGGGCGGGGGTCAGGTCGTCCTGCTCAACAGTCTTGTACTCGGCGTTGGAGAAGTCGGCCAGAACATTTTCTGCGCCCAGCAGGTCCGAGAAGACGGCGGCGGTCTGATCGATGATGGACATATAAGGAATGACATAGATGACCCGCTTCATCTTCTGGGCGGCGGCGTGTTCCAGCGCAAAGGCGAGGGAGGCGAAGGTCTTGCCGCCGCCGGTGGGTACGGTGAGGGTGTAGAGCCCCTGCGGGCCGTGCGCGCCTTTCCCGAGGCAGGCGCGGAGGACAGTGTTGCGCTGGACGCTGACGGGCGAGGGCGATTCGGCCCTGAGATAGCGCTGTGCCTGTGCCGAGACGATGTCCCGCAGCGCGGCGATGTCCGTGCCGCTGCCCCGGGGTGCGGCCTTGCCGTCCATGAAGGTCTCGGTGTCGATGAAGTCGGCGTCCACGAGGCAGGAGTAGAGCATCCGGGTAAAGAACGCGAGGCTCAGCGGGTCGGCGCAGGCCCACGCGGGCGGCGTCGAGGCGGGGAGCGTTACTTCCTGCCAGCCGTCGTAGGGGGCTGCCGGCTTCTTGCTCCGGCCAAACAGGGTGGCGTCGCCCGGGTCATCGGCGGGGCTCCCGCCGTCGGGCAGGCCGCTGTGGTGTCCGGCCACGGCAAAGGCGGTGTGGAGATGTTGGCGGACCCAGGCCTCCTGCGCCCCGGCGGTGGAGTGGTCCACCTTGGGGCCGCCTTTGAGCCGCAGCTGGAAGGCGTCGCTGTACTTCCCGACGTCGTGGAGCCACGCGGCAAATTCGGCCTCGCGCTGCGCCCCGAAGGGGGCTGCGAAGGAACCGGCCAGTCTGGCAGTGCCGGCGAGATGGTCGTAGACGGTCTGGGTGCGGGTGCCGTCCTCGCTGATGTGGGCAAGACGTATGGAGTGCTCCATAAAATGACCTCCTGACTCTGGTTTGCAATAAGGATACGCTTTTGAAAAAGCGGCTGTCAACAAAACGCGCTTTTCGACGAAAAATTCTGGGACTTTGCACAAAAAGCAGACGGAAAAATCTGCAATGTGCCAAAGACGAAAGAAACGAGTATTTTCTTGTTTTTATGATAATGCAAATAATATCCAATAAACTGGACTTTTGCTTATTTTTCAGGCAAAAATGAAAAGAGAACTGCGTTTTCAGTAATGCGGGAGGAAGACCGCCCGTCGGCAGCGAAAAAATGAAGATGTTGTGTACAACAACACCGCATTAAGATGGAATTAAGGCAGGGTTAAGAAAACTGCAAGAAAAGTGCTGAGTTATTCCATCCGGGAATGGACTTTCGGGAAAATCAAGGCGAATATCCCCCTTTTCATTTGCTGAAATCTGTTGTATTATGAATAACAGATATGGAATCTGAGCAAAATGCGCCTGGATGAAGCGCAAACAGGAATGATAAGAAAAATAAAGGGCAATAGGGGGAGAGCTACGATGGACGAAAAAGATTACGAGCTGCTGCACGCGCTGGACGAGACGCGCAACATCACCCACGCAGCGGACAAACTGTACATGACCCAGTCGGCACTTTCCAAGCGCATCAAGGCGCTGGAACAGGAGCTGGGGGTGGAGATCGTCCTGCGCTCACGGCAGGGCATCCGCTTCACGCCGGCCGGTGAACAGGTGCTGCTCCACAGCGCTGCCGCCGCCCGCGAGATGGAAAAGATGCGCCGCCAGCTGGCTTCCATCCAGGGCGAAGCCTGCGGCACCCTGCGGGCCGGCATCTCGGTGAACTTCTCCTACTACCGCCTGCCCGAGGTGCTGACGGAATACCATAAAGCCTACCCGAAGGTACGCCTCGACATCGCCACCGGCCACAGCCGGAACATCTATCAGCAGATGCTGGACTCTTCGCTGGACGTGGCGGTGCTGCGGGGCGAGTATCCGTGGGACGGCACCCAGTTCCTGCTCTCGCAGGAGAATATCTGCCTGATCTGCAGCGAGGAGAACAAGGACAGGCCCATCTCCGATTACCTTTATATCGACCACAGCAGCGACGCCACCATCAGCGCCCAGATGGCCCGCTGGCGCTACGAGAACGGCGTGACCAACGATGCGGGCAATTTTGTGGTGGACAACATCATGGTCTGCCGCGAGATGGTGGAGCGGGGCCTCGGCTGGGCGCTGATACCGGAAGTGGCGCTGGATAACTTCAAGGGCTATGTCAAGCCCTGCACCTTCGAGAACGGCGAGCCCTTCGTCCGGCGCACCTATATTTTCTGCCAGAGAGACGCCGCTGCGCTGCCGCAGGTGAAGCTCTTTATGGACATGCTCAAAAAGCACCGCTGAGAGGAGAAAAACATGGAAACGACTGTTTCGCTGGTCCAGATGCTGGATGCACGGGAGCGCCGGGTGCAGCATCAGCAGGAGCTGCTGGCCCGGTACCACAAGCCGCTCATCTGCTTTACCATGAATATCTGCGGCCCGATAAAGGATTCGCCCCTCATCCGGCGGGGTTTTGCGCGGGGGCGTCAGCTGCTGCGCCAGCAGTTTCTGCGGGCAAAGCTGACGCCGCTGTATCAGGACGCCGTCCGGGAAGTGACCGGCTGCGAGGCGTTCTATGTGCTGGACGCCGACCCGCTGACCATCAAGAAATTCACCACCGACATCGAGGATGCCACCCCGCTGGGGCGGCTGTTCGACATGGACGTCATCCGCCCGGACGGCCTCAAAGTGGACAGAGAAGAGCTGGACCTCGAAGGCCGCCGCTGTCTCATCTGCGGCGGGCCTGCTAAGGTGTGCAGCAGCCGCCGCATCCATACCGTGGCCGAACTGCAGGAAAAGACGACGGAGATCTTGACCGAGGCCCGGGACGCGCAGGACATCGCCGACGCGGCCCGTCTGGCCGTCCGCGCCCTGCTCTACGAAGTGACCACCACCCCGAAGCCCGGCCTTGTGGACCGGCGCAACAGCGGAAGCCATAAAGACATGGATGTGTTCACCTTCATGGACAGCGCCGCGGCGCTCTACCCCTATTTTGAAGCCTGCGCCCGGACGGGCCGCGAGACGGCGGAACAGCCCGCGCCCGAGACCTTCGCGGCCCTGCGGCCTCTGGGTCGTGAGGCCGAGGGCGAGATGCTGGATGCCACCGGCGGCGTCAACACCCACAAGGGCGCGGTCTTTTCGGTGGGCATCGTCTGCGCGGCGCTGGGACGCCTCGACCGCTCCCTCTGGGCCGAAGCAGCCCGCGTTCTGGCGGAAGTATCCGCAATGACGGCGGGCCTGACCGAGAAGGACTTTGCGGGCGTCACTGCCGAGAACGCCGCCACCGCGGGCCAGAAGCTTTATATTCAGTACGGTATCACCGGTGTGCGCGGGCAGGTGGAAGCCGGACTTCCCGCAGTGCTGAATATTGGTCTGCCGGTGCTGGAAGAGGGCCTTGCCAGGGGTTACGACTTCGACCGCGTCGGCGGCGGCGCACTACTGGCCATCCTGGCCAACAGCACCGATACCAACATCATTGCCCGCTCGAGCCGGGAGCGTCAGCTGGCCCTCACCGAAGAGCTGAAAGCCCTTCTGGCCCAGACACCTTACCCGGATAAAGATGCCCTTGCGGCGCTGGATGACCGGTTCATTGCGGAAAATCTCTCGCCCGGCGGCAGTGCCGACCTGCTGGCGCTGACCTGGCTGCTCCATTTTGTTACTACTGAGGGGAATATCAATGAGTGAATATACCATTTCGCAGGTCTATCCGACCGATAAAACCGTTCTGGCCCAAATCGACACACTGCTGGGTCAGGAGGGCATCCGCCGCGACGGCAATCTGGACTACATCTGTGCCATGTTCGACGAGGAATACAACGTCATCGGCACCGGCAGCTGCTTCGGCAACACCTTGCGGTGCTTCGCCGTCAGCAGCGCCCATCAGGGCGAGGGTCTGCTGAACCAGATCATCACCCACCTCATCGAGGTGCAGTGTGCGCGGGGGAATATGCACCTGTTTCTCTACACCAAGGTGAAAAGCTCCAAGTTTTTCGGCGACCTCGGCTTCTACGAGATCGCTCGGGTGGAGGATACCCTTGTCTTCATGGAGAACCGCCGCGACGGCTTCGGGGCTTATCTGCGCGATCTGGAAAAGACCAGGACCGAGGGCAAAAGTGCGGCCCTCGTCATGAACGCGAACCCTTTTACCTTCGGTCATCAGTATCTTGTGGAAAAAGCCGCTGCCGCCTGCGACACGCTCCACCTGTTCGTGGTCAGTGAGGACGCCAGCCTCGTGCCTTTTGCCGTGCGCAGGAAGCTGGTGGAGGCGGGTGTGGCCCATCTGCCGAATGTGGTGCTCCACGACAGCGGCCCCTACATCATCTCGAATGCCACCTTCCCCAGTTACTTCCTGAAGGATGAGGCAGCTGTCATCGACGGCCACGCCCGGCTGGACCTCGCCGTCTTTACGAAAATCGCGGCGGCGCTGAACATCACTGCCCGCTATGTGGGCGAGGAGCCTACCAGTCAGGTGACGGGGCTTTACAACCAGATCATGTGCGAGCAGCTGCCCAAAGCGGGTATCGAGTGTGTCGTTGTACCCCGCAAAGAAGCAAACGGCAAGGCCATCAGTGCTTCCACCGTCCGCCAGTGCCTGCAGAGCGGCGACTGGGATACCCTCGAAACGCTGCTGCCCAAGACCAGCCTCGACTATTTCCGCAGCCCGGAGGCAGAGCCGGTGCTGGCACGCATCCGCAATGCGGGCAATGTCGTGCATTACTGAGAAGAACTTCCTCTCTCTTTGTGGTCATGACAACGAAAAGCGCAAACCGAAAAAAGCAGACGCTGCACAAAGCGTCTGCTTTTTTTGTATCATTCAGTTTGTGGTCTGGGCGGCGGACTGTATCATCTTCCAGACAGACTCGATGCTCTGGCGTATCTGAGCCAGCGTGGCGATGTCCTCGTCACTCATCCGGGAAGCCGGGGGAGAGAGCACCGTCTTGGCAGAAGTCACCGTGCCGGTGAGCTGGATGTGGACGTTGTGGTCCGGGATGGTCAGCAGCACATGGATGGGCGTGGTCTTTGAGAAGAGAGCGTCCGTCGAAAAGCCGAGCACGAGGGTCGTGCCGTCGGCTGCGGCGGGGAACTGATAGTAGCGGTAGCCGTCTCGCGCGGCGGAAGGAGAGACTTTTTTCAGCCCCTTGAGCGAGAGGGTGAAGCCGGAAAGCTCCTGCAGCTCGACCTTGTTCGTCTCGACGCCCAGCACGGCGGCAGCCTGCGTCTGGGAGATGTAGTCTCCGAGGCTCCACTCGGGCAGAAGAACGCTTGCGAGGGAGAGTTTATCGGTGACAGCCTGACGCAGAACGGTGTAGAGCTGCCCGATGTCGAAGAGCGTCTCTTCCGAGTCGATATAGACCCGGGTGAAGGGAGACGTCTTGACGGAGTCGTCTTCGTTGAGCTGGTAGAAGGAAAGCTGCAGCTTTCCGGGCGCATACTGCCCGCTGACGCTTCCGCTGGAAGCGTTTACCCGCTCGAGGATGTTCAGCAGCGGCGGCTTATCCGGGCTGTTGGGCGCTATCTCATACCGGAAGGTGAAGGATGCACCGGTTTGCAGAGCCGAGATTTTGCTGTGCAGCTGGAAAAAGACCACGCCCACAGCGGCCACTACGGCCACCAGCACGACCGCCAAAGCAACAAACAGCGGATTGACACGTTTTTTTGGAGATGCCATCTGCAAGACCTCCTGTCATAGACTCTATGGTTATAGCATACGAGCAGGCAGACGAAATGTCAAGCCGGAACTTGACGTTATCAGACGGTCAGCGTATACTGTCTGATACATCTTATATAAGGTAAGGGGAGGCAGAGATGAAAATAGCGATACTTGGCACCAGCGGCAGCGGAAAATCCACGCTGGCAAAGCACCTGGGAGAGAGATACGGCCTGCCGGTGCTCCATATGGATACCGTGCATTTCCTGCCCGGCTGGGTGGAGCGGCCCTTCGCCGAGGAAGAAGCCATGGTCCGGCAGTTTCTCGACGAGAATGCAGGCGGCTGGGTCATCGACGGCAATTATAGCAAGACCTGCTATGCCCGGCGGCTGGAAGAAGCGGATAAGATCATCGTGCTTTGGTTTTCACCGCTGGTCTGCCTCTGGCGGGCGGTACGGCGCTGGCAGCAGAACAAAGGCCGTGTGAGGGAGTCGTCTGCGCCCGGGTGCGAAGAGAAGATAGATGCCGAATTTGTCCGCTGGATCCTCCACGATGGGCGTACAAAGCAAAAGTGGGCGAAGATGGAGAGGATCGGGGAAAAGTATCCGGAGAAATATGTATTGGTCCGGAACCAGCGGGAGCTGGATGGGTTCTTAAAGGAACTTTGAACTGGTTCTCGCGCCGGTGGCGCGGGGTCAGAGCGCGGTTACGCGAGGTTAAGTTC
>OGLI01001507.1_pt1 | contig 14317 bp, 7 predicted proteins | sample 1572661 | NCBI WGS metagenome assembly OGLI01 (sample SAMEA2581901, study PRJEB24529) | metagenome | biome: Human gut stool | place: China | collected 2011 | reverse complement strand
GGCGAATCCGGATTATGCCAGCTATTACGCGGCTTACGAGAGCGGGGCGGAACTGGAGATCGGCGGGCTGGTCGTCAGCAAAGCCGTTTTCGGAGAGGCCACGCTGCTGACCGAGGAGACCAAGACCATCACGGCGGACGGTGTCTACTTCGTTCCCGACGGTGTGACGGCGACATATGCTTCGGGGACGCGGAATACGTTGATCGTCATCGGGGACAATCCCTCCGGGCGGGGTGAATTCACGATCACGACGACCCGGATCACTTTCAATCCCACCAACCGGGGGCATTTCGTCCTGTTCAACCTGCATTTCAGGCTCTCCACCGCGAACGGCGAGGGACAGATCCTGTTTTATCCGAACAGCACGGCCGGCGGTATGATGCAGACCGTGGCAATGGAGGACTGCGACCTGGATCTGACGGGTTTTCAGGGGTTCTCGTTCACGGCGTCCAGGACGGCCGACACGCCGATCGGCATTGAAAACATATCGTTCGTCGGTTGCGACATAAACGTCGGTCCTTCGACCCGGTTCGGTTATTTCTTCCAGTACCGCGAGCACGGCTCGATCGGCAGCGCCGTCTTCCGGAACAACGTCATCTGGAGTGGCAATGCAGCCAATGCGACGCGTATTTTCAACCTTTCGATGGGGCAGAGCGAGGCGCAATATGCCGCTGCCGCGCCGGTCGGAAGCCTCGAATTCGAACGCAATACGTGGATCAACTGTAAGCCATCGGTTATTAACATCGTGAAGAACGTTGGCCGCCTGGTCATCCGGAACAATCTTTTCTACGGTGCGATCACGCAGCACACGCCTTTCATCACCTATGAGGCGGGATGCGTGCCGTCGTCAGGTGAAATCATCGACAATCTGGGTTACAATACGAATGGGACGGGTACTCCTTATTGGAAGGCCGTCAACAACAGTTTCCTGTTCCCGGGCTCCAGAGAGTTTACCATGACCAAGGAGAATCCTTTCGACGGAGGTCGGTTCGATACGGCGACGGGCGTTTTTGTTCCGGGTACGGCCTATGCCTCTTACGGCGCCCGGCGGTAAAATGTATGAATCAGAAATTATGCAAAGATGAAACGAATCTTTTCAACGATCCTGTTCGCCGCGGCTCTGGCGGCGTGTGCGGACATCGACGGGCTTCGGTCCGATGTCGACGATCTCAAATCGAGGGTGACGGCGCTCGAAAAGCAGGTGGATATTTTTAACGGAAACATCGAGACCCTGCAACTCCTTGCAAGCTCTTCGACCATCAATACCGTGACCGAGACGGCCGACGGTTACGAACTGCTGATGAGCAACGGCCGGACCGTCACGCTGAAGAACGGGGCTGACGGCGAGGGGGTCACACCGATCCTTTCCATCGACGCCGAGGGGTATTGGGCGGTCGATTACCGGGACGGAGCGGGTTTCAGACCCATTCTTCGTGACGGTGAAAAGGTGAAGGCCGTCGGACTCGACGGCGTGACCCCCGTCTATGGTGTCGATGCCGAGGGGTATTGGACGATCGACTGCGGCGGCGGGCCGGTGAACGTGCTCGATACCCGGAACAACAAGGTGAAGGCGACGGCGGAGTCCAGCGTGGGCAACCCGTTTTTCGCCTCTGCATATTACGACGAAGCCGGCGAAACGTTCGTAGTGGAGCTTCGGGACGACGACAAAACCGTCCTGAACATTCCTGTCGTCGATAATTTTCTCTTCTCGATCTCCGATGCTTCCGGGGAACAGCTGTTCAAGGCCGGCGAGACAAAGATTTATCCGATTGTGAAAAAAGGCGTCGGCGCGACGGTAGTCACCAGGCCCGAAGGATGGACCGTGCGTCTCTCCTCCTCTGAAATAGCCATAACCGCACCTGTGCAGGACGGCGGTACACGGGCCTCGGTCGCCGACACGCGCACGGACGTGGCCGTATTGGCGTATTGCACGTTCGACGACTATGCGACGATCGCCAAGGTGAAAGTTTCGCTCGAAGGGGCTTCCGGCACCCACGATCCCCGGGCTTCTATCTACGAGGAAGGCGAGGTCACGACTTCCGAGATCGGCTACACCGTGACGCTGTCGGATGCGACCTCCTATAAATACGTCTTCCGCAAGACCTCGGAGGGCGTTCTCACGCTGGAGGAGGTCGCCGGACAGGGAATCCCTTCCGTGGAGACCGCCTTGCGTTTTCAGGGATTGGAGGCGCGGACCGAATATACGCTCTATGTGTTGCCTTACCATGAAGAGACCGCCGGGACCGAACTGGCGACCCGTACTACCCGCACGGCGGAACCCGTTTATACGAGTTATTACGAGGCATACAATGCCGGCGAAGTGCTTACGGTCGGCGGATTGGCGATCAGCAAATCCCTCTTCGGAGAGGCCGTGCTGCTGACCGAGGAGACGAAAACCATCAAGACGGATGGCGTTTACTTCGTGCCCGATGGCGTAACGGCCGCGTATGGAAGCGGCGCCGGCAAGCGGGGAAACCTGATCGTTGTCGGGGATAACCCGTCGAAGCGCGGGGAGTTCGCTTTTGTCGGAACGGTGACGCGGATCGATTTCGATCCGGCCCGGGGCGGGAATTTCGTACTCTGCAATCTGCATTTCAAACTGGCTACGGACAGCGGTCAGGGACAGATACTCTTCTTTCCGAACAACGAGAGCGGCGGTACGATGAATACGGTGGCGTTCGAGAACTGCAGGTTGGATCTGACCGGATTGCAGGGGCTTTCGTTCACGACCGATACCCGGTCGGAAAGTACGGGAATCCGGCTCGAAAACGTTTCATTCGTTGACTGCGATATTTGTGTCGGTGCCGACACGCGGTTCGGTTATTTCTTCCAGTACCGGAAACATAATTCGTTCGGCAGCTTCATATTCCGGAACAATGTGGTCTGGAGCGGCTCCACGGCGAATGCGGCGCGTCTGATCAATGGCGTGAACAGTGCATCCGCAGCTGACTTTGCCATCGGAAGTCCGGTTGCGAACCTAGAGATCGAAAACAATACCTGGATCAACTGCAAGGGAACTCCGGTTTGCTATGTGAAGAGCGTGGGGAATTATGTGCTTCGGAACAATATTTTCCATGCGGCGATCTCGAGCTATACGCCGGTGCTTCGCTATTCGGAGACGGCCGAACTCAACGGTGCGCCCGTGACGGGGGCGGTCTGCGACAATATCGGTTACGTCAACGGTTCGGCCGCCGTCTGTTGGAAGGCCGCCAATCCCAATACGCTCGATATCGAAGGTTACGTGCAGATTGCGAATTGTCCGGCCGATCCCTTCGACGGGGGCAGATTCGACACGTCGGAGGGTATTTTCGTCCCGAATGCGAACTATGCCTCCTATGGCGCTCAAAGGTAGTAAATGCAAAAAATCGAAATTATGAAGAGACTGATAAGCGTTTTTTCGCTATTGATGATATGCTGTCCGCTGCTTCTCCGGGCTCAGCATGTCGCCGTGACCGGCAAGGTCACGGATGCCTCCGGAGCGCCCGTCGTCGGGGCGACGGTTTATCAGGACGGAAAGACTTCCAATGGTACCGCGACGGACGCCAAAGGCGTTTATCGCATATCCGTTCCCGGAAACGCCACCCTGGTCTTCTCCTACCTTGGCTATCGGACCGAGTCGGTGAAGGTGGCCGGGAAGACGGAGGTGGATGTGGTGCTTGAGGAGGACAAACTGGCGCTCGATGCGGTCGAGGTCGTGAGCGTGGGCTACGGATCGGTGGCGCGGCGTGATCTTACCGGGTCGGTCAGCAAAGTCGAAATGGACGAGCTGCTGAAAACCACCAATTCGAACTTCGACCGGGCCATTGCGGGCAAGATCGCCGGCGTGGTGGTCACCAGCCCCGACGGACAGATCGGCGCCGAGGCGAACATCACCATTCGCGGCAATAACTCCCTGACGCAGAGCAATGCTCCGCTTTATGTCATCGACGGTTTCCCGACCGAGAGTTCGATGGCCGTGGCGCTGAATCCTGCGGACATCGAGTCCATCGACGTGCTGAAGGATGCTTCGGCGACGGCCATTTACGGCGCTCGCGGCGCCAACGGCGTCATTGTCATCACGACCAGACAGGGTGTGGAGGGCCGGACGAAGATCAATTTCTCCGCCAATTGGACCGCCAGCAAGATTCTCAACAAACCCGAGATGATGAATGCCTACGAGTTCGCAGGTTACATGTTCGACTATCTCGATGTACTCGGCTCGACCTCGAATCCGTACAGCCGGAATCCCGACGATCCCTCGCGTCCCTATACGGTGGAGGATTACGCTCGTGTGGAAGGGGTGGACTGGCAGGATAACGTCTATCGGACGGCGCTTATGCAGCAGTACAACGTTTCGCTTTCGGGTGGCAGCAAGACTGCCGGAAACCGCTACAACGTCAGTCTCTCGGCGTTGGATCAGGACGGCATCATCGTCAACTCCAACTTCCAGCGTTATCAGGGCAAGGTCAATTTTTCGCAGAACATAGGCAAGAAGATCCGTATTGACCTGAATGTCAATTATTCGAGGTCGGTGACCAACGGCATGAATCCGACCAACCCCTCTTCGCAGCAGACCGCTTCGAGCTGGTTCATCTACTCGCTGTTGGGCTATCGTCCGATCAAGCCGCTCTACCTGATGAAGAACGGCGGTTCGATGCTCGATGAGTATATGGACGAAAACCTGGACGACAGTTCGGATTACCGTTTCAATCCGGCGAAGACCGTCCGGAACGAGTACCGGAAGAATATGCTGGATTATTTGGCTGCCAACGGGGCTTTCAACTACGAAATCATCCGCGGACTCAAACTCAAGATTTCCGGCGGATATACGATCAACAACCGTAAGCGCGAGGAGTTCAACGGCTCGCAGACTGCGACCGGATACTCCGGTTCCCGGGCGGGCAAGGGCATCAACGGAGGCGTCTATTACACCAATACGACTTCGTGGCTCAACGAAAACACGCTGACCTGGGACAAGCACGTCCGCAATACCCACCACCTCCAGCTGCTTGGCGGTTTTACGCTTCAGGGGCAGAATCAGTCCTACCAGGGCGTCGCTTCGAACAATATGACGACCGATTCGCTCGGCGTGAACGGGCTTCATACGGGCGATTATCAGACGGTGACGCCCTACGAGCACGACTGGATTCTGATGTCCGCCCTGTTCCGTGTCAACTACAATTACAAATACAAGTATTACCTCACGGCTTCGTTCCGCGCGGATGGCTCTTCCAAGTTCCCGGTGAATAACCGCTGGGGGTATTTCCCGTCGGTGGGCCTCTCCTGGAATTTCAACCGAGAGAACTGGTTCAAGGGCGCTTCGTGGTTGAGCACCGGAAAACTCCGCGCTTCGTGGGGCATGACGGGCAACAACCGTACGACTACGCCTTATGATTTCTACAGCCAGATCACAACCTTGCCGGGAAGCACGTCGAGCATGGACTACGTTTTCGGCGGGCAGATCGTTCCGGGTTACTATCCTTCAAACATGAGCAACGACCAGCTCAAGTGGGAAACGACCGAGCAGTACAATGTGGGACTCGATTTCGGCGTATTTGACAACCGTTTGAAACTGACGGCCGACATCTATCTGAAGAATACCCGCGACCTGCTTCTTTCAGCGACCATTCCGGCGACATCAGGGTATCAGACCGCGATGCTCAACGTCGGCTCTATGCGGAACAAGGGCCTGGAACTGACGCTCGACGCCGTTCCCGTCAAGACCCGGAATTTCAACTGGAGCATGAACTTCAACATCGCCTTCAACCGCAACACCGTCACTGCGCTGAACGACAACCAGTATTCGCTCTTTTCGAGGATCAGCTGGAACATGGACTATAACAGTCAATACCCCTACATCACTCAGGTCGGGAAATCCACGGGCCTGATGTACGGTTATCTTTACGAGGGAACCTATAAGGCGGAGGAATTCAATAATGGCACGAGCCTCAAGGCCGGAATTCCCTACCTGAAGAGCATCAGCCGGGAGAGTCTTCGTCCGGGCGATCCCAAATATTCCGACATCAACGGCGACGGCGTCATCGACGACAATGACCGTACGGTGATCGGACGGGGACAGCCCATCCATACCGGAGGTTTCTCCAACACGTTCGATTTCTACGGGTTTGATCTCAATATTTTCTTTCAATGGAGCTACGGCAACGACGTCCTGAATGCCAACCGCTATGTTTTCGAGGCGGGCCGGAAGGGAGATCTCAACCAGTACAGGAGCTATCTGAACCATTACGATGCGGAGCGGAACCCGAACAGCGACATCCCGAGAATTTATGCCAAGGGCGTATACGAATACTCCGGTCGTGTCGTCGAGGACGGCTCCTACCTGCGGCTGAAAAACATTACGCTGGGTTACACGCTCCCGAAGAAGGTGTTGAGGAAGATGCATTTCGACACGATGCGCATTTATCTTTCGCTGGATAACGTCTGCACCTGGACGAACTACTCCGGCGTGGATCCCGAGGTCTCGACCCGGAATTCCGTTCTGACACCGGGTTTCGACTGGTCGGCCTATCCGCGGGCATTCAGCGTCACGGGCGGAATTTCATTCACTTTTTAATCGGAAAGACCATGAAAAGAATCGGAAAAATAGCGGTGCTGGCCGCAACGACGCTAGCGGCGGCTTCGTGCAGCCTGCTCGATGTCGAGCCTACCGTCATCATGAAGGATACGTATTACAATACAGAACAGGAGGTCCTCCACGGGCTGGCCGGAGTCTACGGGGTGATGAACAACGAGGATTTCTACGGAAGCAATTATTCGATCATTTGCTCGCTGAACGACGATCTGTCTTACTGCCGGGCGTCGTCGGCGACTTACCAGATTGATTTTCTGGAGCACGGTGCCGGGTCGATCGAGGTTTATAACCTCTGGACCGCCATCTATAAAGGGGTCAAGAACGCCAATGCTTTTATGAACGCCATGCGGGATTCGGATCTGGATCCCGACGGGTTCTACTATCACGAAGGTCGTTTCATGCGCGCCTATTACCACTTTCTGCTTGCGCAGTGCTGGGGCGACGTACCCTTGCTGGATTTTGAGAACACGAGCGCCCAGAAACTGCATATCGCCAAGACACCGCAGTACGACGTACTCAAGTGGGTGATCGGCGAAATGGATGCGTGCCTGAATTATCTGCCCGAGGCTTTGGACAATGCGCCTTCCCGGGTAACGCGTACGACGGCGGAGGGCATTCTGGCCCGGGTTTGCCTTTTCACGGCCGGGGCTACGGTCGATCGGGGCGCGGACTCTGCGGACGACTACTACAAAAAAGCGATGGATTATAGCTGGGCGGTCATCGACAGCGGCCTTCACGATCTCAATCCGGACTATTCCGACGTCTTCATCAGAATGATTTCGGACAAGTACGACACCCAGTACCGGGAGTCGATGTGGGAAGTCGAGTTCAAGGGGAACCGCGAAGATGCGAACAACTGGACGAACGGTCGGATCGGAGAGCTGAACGGCCTGCAAAGTTCTCCGAGCGGAAACTACGACCAGTGCAAGTGCAACTATTCCTATGCGCGCTACAACGGTTCGCTCTATCTGTGGGACCTTTATTGGCAGACGGACCGCACCGATGACGAGCAGGCCCAGAAGACGATCTCGGATGTGCGCCAAAACTGGAACATGCCGCCGTACAATTATGCCGGGTCGACAGTCGTCGGACCTTACGATGATCCGGATGGCGGGAAAACCTCCTGTACGGCCGGTATCGACAAAACGCCGTATGTTTACAGCGGCGTTGCGACTTCGGCCGATCCCACGGTCGGCGGAGGTATGCGCAACTGCGGCAAATTCCGGCGGGAGACCGTTTATGAGGGGGTTCGCTCCTCTCCGAGCCTTTACAATCAGATCAATTTCCCGATTCTGCGTTATTCGGATGTTTTGCTGATGTATGCCGAGGCTTATAACGAGTACAACAAAACTCCCTCCGAGGATGTTTACGATTATGTGGTGGAGGTTCGTAACCGGGCGAAAATCAAGACGCGGCCCTATTCGGAATACGCTTCCTATACGGCGTTCCGGGAGTTCGTGCGCAATGAAAGAGCCCGTGAACTCTGTTTCGAGGCGATCCGGAAATACGACCTCATCCGTTGGGGCATTTTCGTCGGGCAGTTGAAGAAATATGCCGAGTGGAGTCAGGACATTCGCTGGGCGGCGACGGGCAATACCGCGGCCCAGGCTGCCCGTCTGGCTACCGTGCAGGAACGGCACATCGTGCTGCCCGTGCCTTCGATCGAGATCGGCGTGAATCCCAGTCTGAAGCAGCATCCTCTTTGGTAAACAGCAAATGAACAAGACCATGAAAAAATACATTGCATCGCTGTCCCTCCTGGTCGCGCTCGTTTTCGCGTCCTGCGAGAATCCGGACTATGTGCCGGCGGAATACAACGTCCGGCTGAACGAGGCGAACAGTTACCGGGTCGGCGAGCCGGTTCGGTTCGATATCTCGGGCAACGTGGACAACCTGCTTTTCTATTCCGGCGAAACGGGTCACGAATACAAATATTACAACCGCTATCTCGTCGCGCCTTCCGATATCCGGGCGGCGAAATTCGCCATGGACATCCAATGTCTGTACGGCTACGAGGGGGCGTTGGATATTTATCTCTCCGGCACGTTCGACGGATTGAGCGGCGATAATGCCGAAGCCGACCGCGCCCGGATTCGCGAAATGGCGGAAAGCGGCATGGAGGGTTGGACGAAGTGCGATTATCGGGACGGAACCCAGCGGGTGTGGTATTCGCACGAATTCGACCTGAAAGAGTATGTCGACAAATGTTCGATCGCCATTCACTGGCATCCGACACGTACCGATCCGGGAACCGGAGCGGCTGTTTCGCAGCGGACCTATTGGATCAATGCCGATCTCGTTACCGATTTCGGACAGGGTATGAACACGATCAACATCCGGAACATCGACTGGATTCCGGTTATGATGAACTCCCATTATGACGCTGATCCCTACCTGATCAACAAGGGCAACGGCTATATCAACTTCAACCGCAGCGGTGCGGACCTCATCATGCAGGGGGTGAGCAATACGGAATTGGATTTCGACATCGACGGCTGGCTGTTCTCCAAGCCGATGGCGCTGACGGCTGTTCAGAACGACCAGCCTCTGGTCATCAAGGACATGCAGAACTACATGACCTCCTATGAATATGTCTGGAATGAGCCGGGGACCTATGTCGTGACTTTCGTGGGGATCAACACCAACTACGCGGGCGCCTCGCAGCTGGTCAAGGAGTTTAAAATCACGGTTTTCGAGTGACGCCTATGACTGCGAAACGAATGGCTCTGCTGTTGGCCGCATGCGTTCCGTCACTGGCGGTTCTGCTGTCGGGGTGCTCGGCCGCCAGGCCCGGCTGGAAACTGGCCTGGGAGGAGAATTTCAATGCGAACCGGCTCGACGACCGGGTGTGGAGTAAGATTACGCGGGCTAAAACTCCTGCTTTCAAGTACATGAGCGCCGACGAACGATGCTACGACCTGCGCGACGGGCTGCTTGTGCTGCGGGGAATCGTCAACGACGACCGCGAAGCCGATACGGCTGCGTATCTTACGGGAGGAGTCCGCACGCGGGACAAGCATTGTTTCGAGCCGGGACGGATCGAGGTGCGCGCGCGGCTGCATGGCGCCCGTGGGGCCTGGCCGGCGATCTGGACCGGGGCTTTCGACCGCACGCCGTGGCCCCACGGAGGGGAGATCGACATTATGGAGCATCTCAACTACGATTCGGTCGTTCATCAGACGGCTCATTCCCACTATACGGTGGACCTGGGCTTCCGGAAAACGCCGCCCCAGCATGCGACTGCCCGGATCGACCCCGACGGTTTCAACGTCTACGGAGTGGATATTTGGCCCGATTCGCTCGTTTTCCATGTGAACGGCGTTCAGAACTTCGTCTATCCGAAGATCGAGACGGAGCACGAAGGGCAGTTCCCGTTTTACCGGGGTCAGTATCTGATGATTGACATGCAGCTTGGGGGCAACTGGGTGGGAAAGGTGAATCCCGATGACCTGCCGGTCGAGATGGAGATCGACTGGGTAAGGCATTATGTATGGAAACAAAAGGATAAGTAATCATAAAAAAGAGTGTTATGTTTAAGAAGATAGGAATATGGGTTATGTCGCTCTGCCTGCTGGCGGCCTGCTCGGAGGCGGACGACATCAGAGACCGGATCGACCGGCAGAACGAGCGGCTCGCCGCTCTGGAAAACCTGGTCGAGCAGGTCAACGGCAATGTGCTTGCGATTTCGGCGCTGTTCGACGAGTCGATTCTGATCGCGGATTTCCGGGAGAAGACGGATTCCGGCGGTACGGTCATCGGTTATGTGCTGGAATTGAGCGACGGGCAGAAGATCGAAGTCACCTTCGGGGATAAACTCGATCCCCTCGTGCCGGTTATCGGCGTGGACGAGGAGGGGCGTTTCATCTGTTCGATGGACGGGTGTGAGATGAAGAATCCCGGTTTCCCGCACGGACGGGATTACGCCGAAGATAGAACTCGATGCGGACGGATACTGGACGGTTTCCGTCGACGGAGGACAGACCTGGACGCGAATGCTGGATAACAACGGCCTTCCCGTCAACGCTTTTCAGGCCAACAGCACGTCGGGGAACTCCTTTTTTACGGATGTACGCTACGATAAGGAGACCGGGGTGATGCATTTTCTGCTCAAGACCGGTGAGGAGTTGGAGGTGAGGGTTGCGAACACGGTGGTTTTCTCCATTGCGCATTATACCGAGGGCGAAGAGATTTGCCTGGGCGAAGAGATGAAATACCCCGTGGACTTTGCGAATGTGAAGGAGGCTTTCTTTTCGGTGCCGGACGGATGGCGCGCGACGCTCGACGAAGGATATATGCAGGTCTATGCCCCGAAGGCGGGAGAGGCCGGAAACTACGACATCGTGCTGACGCTGGTCTCCCCGACGGATCTGTTGAAGACCCGTACCTTTACCTTCACGCTCAACCCTGTTCCCGTGCAGCCGAAATGGAAACTCGACTGGGAGGACGAATTCGACAAGGGCGTTCTGGACGAAACTTCCTGGAGTGTGGTCCAGCGGGCGAATACGACAGCCCTGCGGTACATGTCGTCGGATCCGCGCTGCTATGAGTTCCGCGACGGATGCATCGTGATGAAAGCCATTGTCAACGACGATCTCCAGACCGATCCCGTGCCCTATCTGACCGGCGGCATCTATACGAAATTCCTGAAGGAGTTCAAGCCGGGACGGATCGAGGTGCGTGCGAAGATCAAAGGCGTGCAAGGCTCCCAGCCTGCGATCTGGACCGGCTCCTGGGCCGGAACGATCTGGCCCTGGGGCGGTGAAATCGACATTATGGAGCATTACAATACCCGGGATCGCATTTACCAGACGGTTCATTCGCACTATACCTACGACCTGGGTTTCGCCGAGAATCCTCCGAGCCAGGAGCAGGTTCCGCTGAACCCTGCCGAGTTCCATGTCTACGCCGTAGAACTGTTGCCGGATGAACTGATTTTTTATGTCGACGGTGAAAAGACCCTTTCCTATAAGGGGATTGAAACTGCCGAGGAAGGGCAGTTCCCCTTCTACAGCTCGGTGTATCTCTTCCTCGACATCCAGATTATCGGCGAGTGGGGAGGCCTTGTGGACGATGCGGCGCTTCCGGCGGAGATCGAAGTCGACTGGGTAAGGCATTATCTGTGGAAATAAAACCGGAATTGAAATGAAGAAACTGCATCGTTTTATCGTCTGCTGCTCTCTTTGCCTCTGCTGCGGTACGGCCATGGCGTCTGTCGACATCGTTCCCAAACCGTTTTTTGCCGAAGAGACGGGGTGTGTCCTGACGCTCGGACCGAAAATCCGGGTGTTTGCCCGAACCGCGGAACTCGAATCCGTGGCCCGTCTCTGGAAGGAGTCGCTTTGTAAACCGTACGCTCCAGGTGTCAGCGAGACGACCGCCGGTTTCCGGAGGATCGTCTCCGATGCGGCGCTGCCCGGTATCGTCCTCTCCGCCAAGTCCCGCAATGCCGATGTCCGTCTCTCGGTCGACGGAAAACTGGCTGCCGAAGAGTATGTGCTGGAAATTTCCTCCGAAGGGATTGCGATCCGCGGCGGTTCGCCCTCCGGAGTCCGGTGGGGGCTTCAGTCCCTTTCCCAGGTGTTGATCGGGCGTGCCAACGAACAGCCCGGCAGTGAAACGCTCCGGCTGCCCGGACTGCGAATCGCCGACAAGCCGCGGTTCGCCTACAGGGGGGCCATGCTCGACTGTTGCAGGCATTTTTTTACCGTGGAGGAGGTAAAGTCCTTCATCGACCTGATGTTCCTGCACAAGCTCAACATGTTTCATTGGCATCTTACCGACGACCAGGGCTGGCGGATCGAGATCCGTAAATATCCGCTTTTGACACAGGTGGGGTCGATGCGGAAGGAGACGCTGATCGGGCATATTCAGAAAAGCAAAGAGTACGACGGAATGCCTTACGGCGGCTATTATACGCAGGACCAGATCCGGGAGGTGGTCGCTTATGCGGCCGCGCGCGGAATTACGATCGTGCCCGAAATCGAAATGCCCGGGCATGCGCAGGCGGCGCTGGCCGCTTATCCGCACCTCGGATGCCGCGGCGAGGGATACGAAGTGCGCACGACCTGGGGCATCAGCAAAGAGGTGGTCTGTCTGGGCAACGATGCCGTCTACGACTTTTTCCGGGATGTTCTGGACGAGGTGGCGGGGCTGTTTCCCGGTGAAATCATCCATATTGGCGGCGACGAGGCCAAGGCGGACAACTGGAAACAGTGTCCGAAATGTCAGGCCCGCCTCCGCGAGTTGGGCCTGGAGTCTGAACGGCAGTTGCAGGGACATCTCGTGGCAAAGATGGAGGAACACCTGCGGTCGCGGGGGAAACGGATTCTCGGCTGGGATGAAATTCTGACGGCCGGCGTCACTTCGGGCGCCATCGTGATGTCGTGGCGGGGACCCGCGGGCGGCATCAAGGCCGCGTCGATGGGTAACGACGTGGTAATGGCTCCGAATACCAATTTCTACCTCGATTATTACCAGACGACGGACCCGGCGGCCAATGGAGAGCCATTGGCTATCGGAGGCTCGCTCCCGATGGAAAAATGTTATGCCTTTGAACCCTTCGACAAGCTCGATGAGTGTACGAAACGCCATATTCTGGGTCTTCAGGCCAACCTGTGGACCGAGTACATCGACTCTTTCGACAAAGCCCAGTACATGCTTCTTCCTCGTCTTGCGGCTTTGAGCGAGATTGCATGGTCCGAAACGAAGGATACTTACGGTTCGTTCATGGCGAGGGACCGCTGCGGTTTTGCCCCCGTCTGCCAGTATTTCGGTCTGATTTACGCGCCTTATGCGTTCGCTCGGGCGAACTTCGATGAGGCGGTGATAAGGCCTTATGTGCTTCCCGATGTGCTGAAGCGGGCGGATGGACGGGAAGTCCGCACAGCGAAGCAGTGGGAACGGGACCGTCGACCCGAGTTGCTCTCCGTATTCCGGCGTCAGATGTACGGCACGTTGCCCGGAACGGATGTCGAAGTGGTTTCGAAATGTCTGGAGGAGAGTGCGGATGCCGTCGGCGGAAAAGCGACCCGTCGGCAGGTCGAACTGACGTTTGCCCGAAACGGCGTCGAGCGGAAGGCGATTCTGCTGATCTACCTGCCGAATGGTGCCGAAGGGCCGGTTCCCTGTTTTCTCGGATTCAATTTCCAGGGAAACCAGACAACCTCGTTCGATCCGGCGGTGGTTCCGTCGCAATACTCCGAATACCCGGTGGGAAACCGGGATTCCCGCTGGGATGTGGAGTCCATCGTCGATGCCGGATATGCCCTCGTGCCGGCGCACGATTACGATTTTTTCTACGACCGGGAGGATGACGATTTCGAAGGCAAATATCCCAAAAGCATATTCGCGCTCTTCGGGCGGGATTCATCCGCCGATTTTTCCGGCAGCGAAGGCCGGGCAATCTCCGCATGGGCCTGGGGTTATAGCCGGGTCCTGGATTATTTGGCCGGTTCGGAGGCGCGGATCGACCCGTCACGGGTGGCCGTAATGGGGCATTCGCGGCTTGGGAAGGCAGCCTTGTGGGCCGGTGCGAACGATCCTCGGTTTGCGCTGGTGATTTCCAATGATTCCGGATGCTGCGGAGCGGCTCTTTCGAAACGCCGGATCGGGGAGGATCTCCACCGCATTCTGCGTTTCCGCCACTGGTTCTGCAAGGATTTCGATAAATATACGGACAACGAGGAGGCGTTGCCATTCGATCAGCACGAACTGCTGGCTCTGATTGCACCCCGCCCGTTGTATGTT
>OGLI01001495.1_pt1 | contig 14499 bp, 7 predicted proteins | sample 1572661 | NCBI WGS metagenome assembly OGLI01 (sample SAMEA2581901, study PRJEB24529) | metagenome | biome: Human gut stool | place: China | collected 2011 | reverse complement strand
AATTATTCGATTGGACTTTTTATAGTGAGTATTATCATGGGGAGTATTAAAAAAGATTGGATATGAAAAATAGTATGTTAAATCATTCTGTTTTCTCAAATATGCAGTGGGGTGTGAGCGCAAGGAAAAATATCTGTAGAAATTGATAATAATGTATTTTATTCAAACTTTCCATTTATCCAAACTCTATCAGTTATCTGCACTTAAATCAGGCTTTGATATTTCAAGAGTTTGGATAAATGATTAAGGATTCAGTCTGCATTAATACCGAACATAGCAGTCAGTGAACGATTGATACCTTACGTTCGCATCGTGCGAAGTCTATTCCTTTCCACACGGTTTTGCGTCCGGCTGAAGATGCACACTCGGCTTGCGCCTTGTTCCTTTGCTGTTTCTTTATACTTGAAGTTCTACAATTCGTTTCACAAAGAATTACCCTGTGGAAGTCTGCCCGCTTTCGCGTAGGGTAACGTTGAAACCTTTATCCAGGGCATTACACCATGGCATTCGCTTTCTCCACAATCCTTTACCCGCACCTCATTCGGCCACTCTTACAATTGGCCACCCATCGGTTATTGGCTGACGGGAGAGATACGGGCTTACCAAGTTTCGCACAAATAACTGACGACCGACTTAGACTCCGCCTATCCACCAGCAGTGCGACATCCGTGTAGCACGATGTAACAGCGTACTATCCTGACTGCTTGCCTTTTGGAATGACCCATAAATATCCGTGAGCTAATTCATAGTCACGATGGTACGGCGATTCACTTAGGTTACTCATATCAGTCAGCTTTGACATTCTTCGCCTATGATGCTTAGGTTGGAACGTCGTTGTCAAGAGGGCTTCGCACCCGACCGTTGCCAGTCACGTACGCCTCTTCAGGCTACTATTGATGGAACAATAGGTTCAGACACGATGCTGAACAATTACTTGTGAGACCTCTTGTCGCACGTTTACGTAGCAAAGATACAAAAAACGTTCCTATTTTGGAAACAAGAACCCATGTATTTTAGTTCATTCCCTATCTAATACCAAACAATCTCTAACTTCAGCTGATGTCTCAAGTGTTAACACTTAAGAACTAATCTATTAATTGTAAACTTCCACTGCCTTAATAGCAAACTTCCGCTTCTCCAATAGCAAAGTTGTGTTTGAGTAAGAATAATCTATAAACGCAAGTTACGTTTATAAAATTGAAAGCTTTGTTTTTATAAATGAAACTTGCAATTATAAAAACAAAGCTTGCAATTATAGTTTATGATTAATGAAAAGATAGTTTGTTATTAAGGCAAAAGAAGTTCACTAACAGGATAAAGGAAGTTTATCTCTAATACATCAGAGCTCATTTATTAAAGGGCTAAAAACAAATTCCTTACTTGCCAACACACAAGTTCCCGCCTTCCGGAAGAGTGAAAGAGATAGTAAATCACCCCTCCGTTACTTAATATTTCTTACTTTCTACCTCATTATCCTTACAAATCACTATCTTTGCGACCGCATAACCTGTTTTTAACGAATAAACTACGATAGTGCTAATGAAACAGTACAGAACCGTAAACAACCTCATGGGTTGGCTTACATTCATCATTGCGGCAACGGTTTATTGCCTGACAATAGAACCGACTGCAAGTTTCTGGGATTGCCCCGAGTTTATAACTACCGGCTACAAACTGGAAGTCGGTCACCCGCCCGGCGCACCTTTCTTCATGCTGACAGCCAACCTATTCTCACAATTTGCATCCGATGCCACCACCGTGGCCAAAATGGTGAATTACATGAGCGCCCTGATGAGCGGTGCCTGTATCCTGTTCCTTTTCTGGAGCATCACCCATCTGGTACGCAAACTGGTAATCACCGACGAGAACAACATCACGAAAGGACAACTTATCACTGTCATGGGTAGCGGACTGGTCGGCGCACTGGTCTACACCTTCAGCGACACCTTCTGGTTCTCTGCCGTAGAAGGCGAAGTATATGCTTTCTCCTCCCTCTTTACAGCCGTTGTATTCTGGCTGATTCTGAAATGGGAAGATGTGGCCAACCAGCCTCACAGCGACCGCTGGCTAATCCTGATCGCTTATCTGACCGGACTGAGTATCGGTGTTCACTTGCTGAACCTCCTCTGTCTGCCGGCAATCGTATTGGTGTACTACTACAAGAAAACTCCGAACGCCACTGCCAAAGGCTCATTGCTCGCCCTGCTCGGATCGGGCGTACTCGTAGCAGCCGTGCTTTATGGCATCGTGCCCGGTATCGTTAAAGTCGGCGGCTGGTTCGAACTGCTGTTTGTCAACGGACTCGGCATGTCGTTCAACTCCGGCGTCGTTGTCTATATCATTCTGCTCGCCGCCGCCCTTATCTGGGGTGTGTACGAAAGCTACACCGAAAAGAGCAGACTCCGCATGGCCATCTCATTCATTCTGACCATCGCCCTGCTGGGTATTCCATTCTACGGACACGGCGTAAGCAGCATCCTTATCGGTGTCGTAGTGATCGCAATTCTTGGCATCTACCTTGCTCCGCAAGTACAGGAAAAGATCAAAGAGAAATGGCGCATCTCCGCCCGTACCATGAATACGGCATTGCTGTGCACCATGATGATCGTAATCGGTTATTCCTCTTATGCACTGATCGTGATCCGTTCTACCGCCAACACACCGATGGACCAGAACTCTCCGGAAGATATCTTCACGCTGGGCGAATACCTCGGCCGTGAACAATACGGAACCCGTCCTCTCTTCTACGGTCCTGCTTTCTCCTCGAAAGTGGCACTCGACGTGAAAGACGGATACTGCGTTCCCCGCCAGTCACAGACGGGAAGTAAATACGTCCGCAAAGAAAAAACCTCACCGGACGAAAAGGACTCATACATCGAACTGCCGGGACGTATCGAATACGAATACGCGCAAAATATGCTTTTCCCCCGTATGTACAGCTCCGCGCACTCCTCACTCTACAAGCAGTGGGTAGACATCAAGGGGCATGACGTCCCATACGACCAATGCGGCGAAATGGTGATGGTCAACGTACCGAACCAATGGGAAAACATCAAGTTCTTCTTCTCCTACCAGCTCAACTTCATGTACTGGCGCTACTTTATGTGGAACTTTGCCGGACGGCAGAACGACATTCAGAGCAGCGGAGAAATAGAACACGGTAACTGGATCACCGGAATCCCGTTTATCGACAATCTGCTGGTGGGCAACCAGGAATTGCTTCCGCAGGACCTCAAAAACAACAAAGGACACAACGTATTCTACTGCCTGCCACTGCTGCTCGGCCTGATCGGACTCTTCTGGCAAGCATACCACAGCCAGCGGGGTATCCAGCAATTTTGGGTAGTGTTCTTCCTGTTCTTTATGACAGGTATCGCCATCGTACTCTACCTCAACCAGACACCTGCGCAGCCGCGTGAACGTGACTATGCGTATGCCGGTTCGTTCTATGCCTTTGCCATCTGGGTGGGTATGGGAGTCGCAGGTATCATCCGTATGTTACGCGATTACTGCAAGATGAAAGAAGTTCCGGCTGCCGCTCTCGCATCAGTACTCTGTCTACTTGTCCCCATCCAAATGGCCGGACAGACATGGGACGACCACGACCGTAGCGGACGCTTTGTTGCCCGTGACTTCGGTCAGAACTATCTGATGACCTTGCAGGAAGAAGGAAATCCGATCATCTTCACCAATGGTGATAACGATACTTTCCCGTTGTGGTACAATCAGGAGACAGAAGGTTTCCGTACCGATGCACGTACCTGTAACCTCAGTTACCTGCAGACCGACTGGTACATCGACCAGATGAAACGTCCTGCCTACGACTCTCCGTCACTCCCGATCACTTGGGACCGTGTGGAATACGTTGAAGGACAGAACGAATACATCCCCATCCGTCCGGAAGTAAAGAAGAATATCGACCAGATGTATGCACAGGCAGACAGCGCGCTCGAAAACGGAAATCCGGAAGCGATGAACGAACTGAAAGAACAGTTCGGAGAAAACCCGTATGAACTGAAGAATATCCTCAAATACTGGGTTCGTTCGGATAAGGAAGGACTGCGCGTCATCCCTACCGACAGCATCGTAATGAAGATCGACAAAGAAGCTGTCCGCCGTTCCGGCATGAAAATACCGGAAGCACTGGGCGACTCCATCCCCGAATATATGACCATCTTGCTGAGAGACGCCAACGGCAACCCGAAACGCGCCCTCTACAAGAGCGAACTGATGATGCTCGAAATGCTTGCCAACGCCAACTGGGAACGTCCCATCTACATGGCTATCACCGTAGGCAGTGAAAACCACCTCGGCATGGACAACCACTTCACGCAGGAAGGTCTGGCATACCGCTTCACTCCGTTCGATACAGACAAGCTGAACAGCAAGATCGACAGCGAAAAGATGTACGACAACCTGATGAACAAGTTCAAGTTCGGCGGCATCGAGAAACCGGGCATCTACATCGACGAAAACGTAATGCGTATGTGCTACACACACCGGCGCATCTTCACACAGCTCGTAGGACAACTCATCAAGGAAGGCAAAAAAGACAAGGCACTCGCCGCACTCGACTACGCCGAGAAGATGATCCCGTCATACAACGTACCGTATGACTGGGCAAACGGCGCCTTCCAAATGGCGGAAGCCTACTACCAGCTGGGACAAAACGAAAAAGCGAACAAGATCATCGACGAACTTGCCAACAAGTCTCTCGAATACATGATCTGGTATCTCAGCCTGACTGATTACCAACTTTCTATCGCCAGCGAAAACTTCATGTACAACGCAGGACTGCTTGACGCAGAAGTACGCCTGATGGAGAAATACAAATCAGAAGAATTGGCTAAACATTACTCGGAACAACTCGACCAGCTATACAATGAGTATGTTGCGAGAATGAAAGGGAAATAAAAACTAAGTAATAAGTATTAAGTAATAAGTAATAAGCTGCGCCATAAGCCGCACGGTTATTACTTATTACTTATTACCTGTTACTTATTAATAAAGACTCTTATGTTTATAGAACAACCACCTTGGTTCTTCCGAGCGCTGTATCCACAAGCCATCTTCCGGATGGACCCAAACGAACGGGCAGTCTACCTGACTTTTGACGATGGCCCTATCCCGGAAGTTACCCCTTGGGTACTGGAGCTACTGAAGAAACACGATATTAAAGCTACCTTCTTCATGGTAGGCGACAATATCCGCAAACACCCGGACGAATACCGGATGGTGGTAGAACACGGACACCGCATCGGCAACCATACTTTCAACCACATCCGCGGCTTTGAATATTCCAATCCGGATTATCTGGCCAACACCAGACGGGTAGACGAAATTATCCACTCGGACTTGTTCCGCCCGCCACATGGGCACATGGGATTCCGGCAATATTACACTCTTCGCCACCATTACCGTATCATTATGTGGGACCTCGTAACCCGTGACTACAGTAAGCGAATGCGCCCGGAACAGGTACTGAATAACGTAAAACGCTACGTACGCAACGGTTCCATCATCACCTTCCACGACTCTCTGAAATCGTGGAACAACGGGAATCTGCAATATGCCCTCCCCCGTGCCATCGAATTTCTGAAAGCGGAGGGCTATGAATTCAAGGTATTTTAATGGAAAAGCTCCTCTCCTCAGACCGAATTAAAGCCGAAGCACTACGCCTCGGCTTTTCCGCCTGCGGACTGGCGCCTGCCGAAGCTGTGGATGAAACTGTGGCTACCGCCTTCCGTCAATGGCTGGCGGACGGTTGCCAGGCAGAGATGGCGTATATGCAGAATTATGAGGATAAACGGCTCGATCCGCGCTTGTTGGTGGAAGGGGCACGTACGGTGATCAGCGTTGCGCTAAACTATTATCCGGCAAAAAAACTTCCCGAAGGTGAGTATCAGATTGCATGGTATGCCTACGGGAAAGATTATCACGATGTGATGAAGGGGAAATTGAAGGAACTTTTTGAGTTTATAGAAAAAGAAGTTTCATTCTCCGAAGAAACAGACAGTACTATCGCCTCGACAAACAATATCGGCACATATACTGAAAACTACGCCTCAGCACCCCAAGCCCCAGTATCCCAAACCTCCGCTTCTCCGCTTCAAGGCCGCATATTCTGTGATACCGCTCCCATACTCGAACGTTATTGGGCATGGCGTACCGGCTTGGGATGGATAGGAAAGAATACACATCTCATCATTCCTCACGCCGGCTCCTGCTTCTTCTTAGGGGAAATTATTCTTGATAGGGAAGCTGACAATTATGACTCTCCACAACGAAATCAATGCGGTTCGTGTACACGTTGCCTGGATGCCTGCCCGACAAAAGCGCTGGAAGCCCCTTTCAGGCTCAATTCCGAGAGATGTCTTTCTTATCTTACCATTGAGTATCGTGGGGAACTTTCGCTCAATGTAGGCAAAAAAATGGGTAATAAAATATATGGCTGTGACGAATGCCTGAAAGCTTGCCCTTGGAATCGCTTTGCCACTCCTTGCCGGACAGCCGAATTTCAACCGTCTCCTTCTTTGTTAAGTATGAGGAAGGATGATTGGCATTCGCTGAGTGAGGAGCAATATAAAACCATTTTCAAAGGTAGTGCAGTGAAAAGGGCTAAGTATGGTGGATTGATGCGTAATATAAAGATTATTAAATAAATATTTAAATATTAAGAGCTACTACCTTACGATAATAGCTCTTAGGATCAATTAATGCAAGTTCTTCTCATAACAAACAGTTAAACCACTATATAAAAATAGTATTTCATGCAAAATATTATTCAGCATATTGCATCAAAATAGCAGGAAAATCAATAGAAAGTCCTGCATAATTTGCAGGAGACGGAACTCTTCCCTTAAATAATCCCATTGACATATATGCATCTGTAATATAAGCTAACGCAACCTGCCCATCATTCATTAATACAGGAGAAAGAATAATTTTTCCCTGTAAATACAAACCATCATCAGTTTTAGTTATTATTGAGCCGTACATCACTCCTCCTTGCCCATCAGACAAAGCATAATTTTGCTGCTGTGGAGTGGTTATAACTAAAGCTCCATCTTGATAGGTGACCGCTAAAACAATCGTTGCTCCCAACAGTCTTGTCATTGGTAGCTGGAATATATAGCCATTACCACCCGGATTTTTAACAATTTGAGTATTTTCCTCTAATGAAAGAACTTGATTAATACCAAATGCTGTAGCAACGACTTTCACAACACCTGTCCATTGTCCCAATAAGTCATCAATATCGTACTGCAATAAAGCATATTCAATTTCACGAATGCCAGTAGTCACTTTTACAATGGCCGAACGAATTTTACCAGTGAGATTCTCTTTTGCAATAAACTTAAATCCATCACTCGTCATTTCATAGGATAACCATTGAGAAGCATCTGCTGGAATAGATACCTGAATAGGCAAATTACTCGACATTTCAACAGGGACCTCCTCTGCAGCATCTGTCAATGTGAAATAGGTAGCATCTCTATTATATTTCCAAATAGCTCCTTCCTGCAGTATGGTTGCTTGCTGCGTACTCACACCATCAGTTAAAACGATTTGTGCGCTACGCCCCGGATAACCTGTATTAGCATCTACAGAAATGGAAACTTTATGATCTGCAACTTCGATTACCTGACACCAATCGGCATTCACCGTAGCCGTGACAGTTCCAGTTGCTGCAAATTCGACAGTTCCAGTGCCACCACTAGCTTTCATATCCAAATCTGATTTTATAATTGTCAATTTTACAGTGGCAGCATCGTCATCTGAAGAACATCCTGCAACAAAAAATAAGCAGAATATTATTAAGTATAAATTCAGTATATTTTTCATAATCTAGTTTTTTATTTATTCCTCAACTTTCATAAAGACCATCTCTCCATACATACGTTCCACCCCTTGAACATATGAACTTTGACTATAATCAGGTGCCGAATAGCGGTCGAAGGCCATATAATCAGCTTTTGCACCACCTACTGCTTCGAATACCCCATCATCCTCAAATGTAAATCCAAACGGAGACTGTTGTACATTTGCCACAAAACCAAACATCAGACCTGCCTGATAACTAATATATGTAGGATAAAATCCCATGGCATAACAATATGTAGTACATCCCAAATAATATCCTGATATATAACCTACCTTTTGAGTCTTAAAGGACATAATTCCTTCACCTCTATCATAATCGAGCACTATATCACCAATTAGTCCCCTGAGAATATAACTCTTATTTTCTACATCCTCCATAATAGATATTGGTAATTCTTCGTCTGTCAAATTATTATCTTTATACATCTTGCAGGTAAGAGTATAATTACCTAGATAATCATTATATTTAATATATCCCTCCGGATAAATTCCTTTCATTTTAACGTTAGTTGCCCCCTCGTCAGTACAAGTAAAAAGCTCGGAGGAAGGGTCCCACACAAAATTTTGCACAGTTACTCCTGCCAGTGAAACTGGTTCCCGGAAACGAAAGCCATCGGTTGTAAAAAGGAAAGGAGATTGCTCTTGTACAATGTTACCACCATCATTATAGGCTATAACAAAAGTATAATTACTTCGCTGCGTCATACCAACTAAATTTCCATCAACCAACAACTGATATTGTATAAAGAAAGCATTCTCTTCTACATCATTCACAGAGTTTATATATGCCTCCCAGTTCAAATCATCCGGAAGCGCATACATTACTATCGTATTTCCATACTTTTTGCCCTGCATTACAATTTTCTCGGCTGAAGCTTCCTTTATAATAAACTCGTAATCTCCTTGCAGGTTGGCATTGGGGTTGGAACCTCCGCCTTGTGGCTTGGCATATGCATGAATAAAAGCATTATAAGTGTCGAATGTAAGCATAGTAGCTTCCTCCGATACAACCTTATAAAGAGAGGAAATAGTCTCATCGCCTTCGTATCCTTGAGATGCCATTGTAACTCGCTGACCATCAAACTTGCACAGAAGAGTTATGCCTCCCAAAGCATAGTCCTGACCTATGTAATATTCCATTCTCCAACCATTAGATGCCGATTCTAATAGCTCACTATATTGCTTCACTTCCTCTGTTGCACGGTTCGCTGAAGAATCATCAAAATAATCCTCTTCCTGGAAAAGACAGGATTGCAAACCAAAGCATACAAGAGCCATCAACAAATAAATCATTATATTCTTTTTCATAATCTTCCTGTTTTATTCAATAGTACTTAAATCCAGCTCCGGAATTTCTTGCTGACGCCTTAACACAATCTCACGCAAATCATCTAAATTAATACCCCAAGTTTCAAGCATATAATTGTATACAATAGTAAACTTCTGATTAATAATAGCCGCTCCGGCAGTTCCGGCAACCTTCAGCATATTATCCCAGTAAGCCTGATCGTGAGTAACATACATGGCGATATTCTCTACAAAATCTTCTCTTGCCTCACTCATCGCATATGCCGTCACAAATCCTTCCGGCCATGCATCCGCATCCTCTCGCAAATATGAATTTCCATTTTCAGCAACATAGAAATACCAGTCGGAACCAACATATTTTCCTTCGGTAATGCGATCAAACGATGGGTCATAATTACGCTTCTGATGCAGGATATGTGCAAATTCATGGTGCATCGTCTTAAAGTAATACTCATTCAAAACTTCGATATCGACATTCTCAAAGTCCAGACTGTTCACTTCGTACAATGTTATCTTCTTTCCTCCCTCGGCAGTACCCAACACCTTCGTACCACTGCTATCATAAGCCGGAGAACCTATCAAGTGAAAAGTTTTTGGCACATAAGACCGAAGAAAAGCCGGTCCGGCAAGTTCAGTATATGCCTCCATCCATACATGCTTGATAATCTTGGCCAAAGCAACCGATTTATCGTAATCCGCCGGTACCAGATTATATTTGTGATCACTTTCAATATCTTGCATACGATACTTGAAATCAACGTTATACGGATATGTATAATTAGCAAGCAACCATTCATCAAAACCATTATGTTCCATTGGCTCTGTTGAAAAAATACTATGCTTGGTGTCAATATCATCGCCATTATTACAGGCTCCCCAAAGAATGGGCAAAACAGCCGTTAGTATATAAATATAATATTTCTTCATATTATTTCCTCCTTTTAATTTTCAGTACGTGGATTGGGTTGCATTCCTGCCAGAACTACACTCTTAGGAATTTGCATAGCACGTCTTGCGTCATTTACCGGCATTTCATCTGTTACGACTATATTGTTATTAGCAATAGAACGGCGATAGATAACAATTCCATAACGTTTAATATCCGGCCAGCGCAGACCTTCGTGCAAAGTAGCAATACGTCTCATATGCAGAATGCAGTGAATAAAGTTCTCCTGTATACCTGATTCAATAGTAAAATCAGGCTGAAGCTTTTTCTTGGGAGTCGGATTTTGTGTCGGATTGTAATAATCCATCTTATCATAATACTCATTTATCATCCCCGGAGTTAAAGTTTGCTTATTAGAAGTATATGCTTTCTCCCATGTAGTAAGATCTGCAGCAGCCATTGGATAGTTCTTTTTCAGCGTATAAGCCTCAGCCCTGCAAAGCAAAGTCTCGTCTGTAGAGAAAATCACAGGCATATAATACAGGTAGTCACCAGCATAATAACCGCCCTTTCTCAACATACTGCATTCATAGCCCGATGTTGTAAAAGGCTGCATATACATGCGGTCAGGGATACCCCATAATCCGGAAGAACGTGATGTTTCGTAAGAAGCAATTAACTTATTATGTAGATAACGTTTTCCTGTCATGTAATTACTCAGAATAATACCCCAGTTAGATACGGTACTACCTATCAACAAGTTAGCCTTACTTGTAGAAGCAATATATGCGTCGGGCTGTACATTATCATTAGCAGAGAGTTTTCCCAACGCTTCCCAATCCCGTAATTCGGCAGCAGGATCACTTCCCAACACACGATCTGCATATTTTATCACCTCATCACAATTAGAAAAGTCAGGCTTCATATAATAAAGATAGAAACGTTCAGCAAAAGCATATGCAGCTTTCCTTGTGAAATGATATTTCGGCACAGAATAACTATCATCGGAAATAAGAGCCATACCATCTAATAAGTCCTTCTCAATCTTCTCATAAGTCTCCTGCAAAGTACCCCGCCCGTATTGTGGTTGCACAGTTGTTTCAACTTTAGTCATATAAGGAATACCTAATTCCTGTGATGCATGAGTATTATAAGCATTACAAAAAATATTTGCTAATACAAAATGATTGTACGCCCGACAAACAAGAGCCTCTCCTCGCTGCGGCATCAACGATTCCGGATTTCCCCGTTTCTCAATCTCTTCCAAAGCCATGTTAGCAGAAGCAATAGCTATATAATGGGTTTCCCAAAGATTTGTAGGCGTATCCTGATATTCTTCCTGGGTATCTTTCCAGTTATAGCACTCTTCCTCAGATAACTTATAATAAGAATATCTGGCACTGTTATCGTCGGTATTATCACTATAAAGTTCAAACAGTTCATTCGCAGATCCTTCCGGATAAGCAGAAACAAGCATTTTAGCTATTTTTTGCTCAGAATTCAGCTCCGTCCGGTTATCTGGTAATTCGTCAAGAAAATCATTACAAGAGCTACCGACAATAGCAAGCGTTGCGATGAACAATGGAATATATAATTGATTTCGTCTCATCTTTAATCTTTTTTTTTATTATTAAAATCATTCTCTTACAATCCTAAACGCAGAGTTAATGTAAACTGACGTGGCACCGGTGAAGCTACACCACCAGTATTAAAGAATTCAGGATCTTGACCATTCAATTTCTTATCTGCATAAATAAGGAATAAATTAGTTGCCTGTAACTTCAAAGAAAGATTGGAAATCTTCGCAGCAGAAATCCAGCTCTTAGGAAACTCATAAGAAAGTGAGATTTCTTTCATACGGATAAAATCACCTTTTGCAATTCGCTCTGTAGAATAATTGTAAGCATTGTAAGCTTTATACAATGTTCGGTTTGCTTCATATTGCGGATTACTCAAGATTGCAGGAATATTAGTCTTTGCCTCATCCCCAGAAAGCGTCCAACGATTCTTGAATTCACGAGGCATAGCACTCAAATCGGAATATTTATAATTAAAATATGGATTCAAACGAACAACATTACCAAATGAATAAGTCATGAATACATTGAGTTTAAACCCTTTATATGCAAAAACGTTACCGAAACTACCAGTTATTGTAGGATCTGTCGGACCTTCATATTTCAAATAATCTAACTTCTCACGTTCCTGGAAATTAATATCAGTCGATGTTATATTTCCATTGATATCGAACATAGGAATACCTTTTTCATCCAAACCTGCAAAAGGAATGGAGAAAAGCCCGCGCACAGGATATCCTTCACGTGCAAATCCATTTCCCGAAACAAGTTCCATCATACGAGTACGTCCTCGCAAATCAGTAACTTCATTCTTAGCATGAGAAAAAATAAAATCAGAATTCCATGAGAAGTCTTTCGTTTTAATATTGCTGGTTGAAAGGGTAAATTCAATACCATGTGACTTCATTGTAGCTACATTGGCATATTTATAAATAGTACCTCCCACTCCTTGTGTTGGAATCAACCCAATCAGGTCATAGTTATTGCGCGTGTACCAGTCAGCTGAAAGATTAATGCGATTATTAATAAAACCTACATCCACTCCTATATTCAATTCATGCTTCTTTTCATACGTTAATTCACTATTTTCCAAATCCACTATATGAAGACCCGTTTCTTGAATATCAGTGAAAGGACGATAAGGTGAATAACTCTTAATAATAGCTTGTGAATTTGTTACATCAGCCGGACCACGATCAGCTGTCAATGAGTAAGATGCCTTAAATGTCAAATTTGAAAGCGTTGGTTGAAGTGATTGGAAGAATTTCTCTTCATGAACATTCCACGCTGCAGAAAGATTCCACGTTGGCAGCCAACGAGCAGAACGGCTACGCCCCATTCTATTAGTTCCTTCATAGCGGAAAGTACCATTCAGCGTATAACGTCCGTCATACGAATAAGTAGCATTTGCAAATGTAGCTACACTCCGATATCTAGTATGCCCCATAGAATAATACTTTTCTCCAGTCTCAATACCTTTCTTAAAGTACTGATAAACATATGATGGAATCTCACCCATAGAATATTGCATACCCCATCCTTGGAATGAAGAGTTAGAGCGTTGAAGATCATTTACTTCCATTCCTGCAAAAAGATTAGTTATATGCTTTTCTGCAAATAGATGATTCCATGATACAGTACCACGGAAATCCAGTCCCAACATCTTACGATCTTGACGCTGATAAATACCTCCTTCAGGAAGAATCGAAATAGGTAATGCATATGGGTTATCTGGATTCTTATACAACCAGTCGTTTTCATCACGAATAGTAGCATCGTCCAACCCCGTACGATAAGCAATTGCTTGATTAGAATCATCCATTATATTATGTTCTTGTGATGATGATTGATAACGCACAGCACCCAGCGCACTGACTTCTAGACCCTGCAACACCTTCCATTTCAACTCCCCCTGGAACTTTACATCAACAACATTCAACTCAATAAAATTATTGTCCAATTCACGGAGAATATTAAATGGAGCATAATTAGCCACATAATCTGTATTAGGATCTAATGTACGTGAAGTATTCAGTGCGTATGAATAGGGGTTGATATCAAAATCACGTGTAACCTGACCTGCCGCAACGTCCAATGATGAGTTCATGGTACCTGGTGCATTCTGTTTACGGTAAGAAGCACTTGATATCAAGTTTATGCTTAGGTTCTTTAAGATATTATAAGTCGTATTCAAATTGGCTGTATAACGTTTCACTTCACTCTGCTTATACCATCCCGGATCAAGCATGGCACTCAATGACGCATAAAAAGATGATTTATCAGAACCTGAAGTAATACTTACAGAGTGATTCTGTGAAATATTATTTGAGAATAATACATCAAACCAGTCGGTATTACGCATTTCGGCTTCGGTCAAATAAGCATTACGTGCTTCTAAAGTATTCATCAGCCCAAATTGACCATTCGTTTCATTAAACTGGTCGATCAGTTTATACATACGTCCGTACACACCTGAATTCTTTGCACGAAATAAATCAGCACTATTCAACCAACCTTTTTGCTCCAATTCTTTATATATTCCCATTTGCTCCTGAGAATTCATAATATTGAACTCTTTGTATGAGGGCACCATACGCGTAGTAAACTCACCCGTATAATTAATTTTGCTGACTCCGGCTTTACCTTTCTTTGTAGTAACAACGATTACACCTGCCATTGCACGTGCACCATAGATTGAGGTTGCTGAACCGTCTTTCAAAATCTGAAAGCTCTCAATATCATCGGAATTTAAACCAGCAATAGCCGAACTAATCAGAGTTTCAGCATCACCTGAAGATAAATCATCAGGTCCCACATCAATAGCATCTTCCATAATAACTCCAT
>OGLI01001494.1_pt1 | contig 14506 bp, 9 predicted proteins | sample 1572661 | NCBI WGS metagenome assembly OGLI01 (sample SAMEA2581901, study PRJEB24529) | metagenome | biome: Human gut stool | place: China | collected 2011 | reverse complement strand
CAGTCCCCCCGGACACACTGGGTGGAATGGGGCAAGAAGGTCATGCTCTCATTAGCCTGCCTGTTCTTCTTCTTTATCGGCGCCCCTCTTGGAGCCATCATCCGCAAAGGAGGTTTGGGTGTACCGGTTGTCATATCCGTCACCATTTTCATCTTCTATTATATCATCAACGTGTCAGGAGAAAAAATGGCAAAAAGCGGAGAATGGGTTCCCTGGTTCGGCGAATGGCTTAGCTCCATGGTGCTCTGCCCTATCGGCATTTTCCTGACTTACAAAGCCAATAAAGATTCAGCCGTATTCAATATCGAAGCATATATCAATGTGATACGCAAGATTCTGGGACTTCGCATATCCCGTCATATCGCCCGTAAAGAAGTCATCATACACGACCCGGATTATCCCGTTGTAAAAACAGAACTCATGGCCTTGTCGCAAGAATGGCAAGCATACGCACAAAAGAGCCGGTTACGTCTGCCACCCAACTACCTGCACATTTTCTTCCATAATATAGACGACCATGAGGTTATCAGCATGAGCCGAAAAATGGAAAACCTCATCACCATACTGTCCAACAGTCGGGACGCGGCAATCTTGGATGCTTTGAACAAACTTCCTATCGTGTCTACACATGCACATACGCGCCCGTTCCATAACTATAAGTGGAATATGGTATTAGGCATCATATTCCCTGTGGGCATATTCTTTTATTTCCGGATTTGGCGATACAGGTTACGTCTTTACAAGGATATACAACAAATAAAAAAATACAGCGCGTTTATCGCCGAACGAATCAAGAAGATATCTGAAATCGAATAAAACATCATAAAGTCATGGATACATTCAAACTGAATACAATAGAAGAAGCCGTTGCCGACTTCAAAGAAGGCAAGTTCGTAATAGTAGTGGACGACGAAGACCGTGAGAATGAAGGTGACTTCATCACGGCTGCGGAAATGATTACGCCTGAAAAAGTAAATTTCATGCTTCAGGAAGGAAGAGGCGTGCTCTGTGCACCGATTACCATTTCACGTAGTGAAGAACTGGACTTACCTCATCAGGTCAGCACCAATACTTCTATCTTAGGAACCCCTTTCACCATAACCATAGACAAACTGGAAGGCTGTACCACCGGAGTTTCCGCGCATGACAGGGCTGCCACCATCCGCGCATTGGCCGACCCGTCTTCCCGTCCGGAAACCTTTGGCCGCCCAGGGCATATCAACCCGCTGTATGCGCAAGACAAAGGCGTACTGCGCCGTGCCGGACATACAGAAGCTGCTGTCGATCTGGCACGTCTGGCCGGCTTGCAACCGGCCGCTGCCCTCATCGAAATCCTGAATCCGGACGGTACCATGGCCCGCATGCCTGAATTACAAAAAGTGTCCGCACGCTTCGGAATCAAAATCATAGCCATACGCGACTTGATTGCCTATCGGCTCAAACAAGAGTCCATGGTGGAACGCGGCCCGGAAGTAGACATGCCTACCGACTACGGACACTTCCGCGACATTACTTTCCGCCAGACCAGCAACGGGCTGGAACACGTGGCACTTATCAAAGGAGAATGGGAACCGGACGAACCGATTTTAGTGCGTGTACATTCCTCATGCGTCACCGGAGACATATTCGGCAGCCAGCGTTGCGATTGCGGAGCACAACTCCATAAATCCATGCGCATGATAGAAGAGGCTGGAAAGGGTGTTATCCTCTACATGAACCAAGAAGGGCGTGGCATAGGCCTTTTCAACAAGATGAAAGCCTATAAACTGCAAGAAGAAGGTATGGATACCGTAGATGCCAACGTACATCTCGGTTTCTTGCCCGATGAACGTGAATACGGCGTCGGAGCTCAAATCCTGCATGAATTGGGCGTACATAAAATGCGCCTGTTGACGAACAATCCGGTCAAACGTGTAGGTTTGGAGGCCTACGGACTCGAAATCGTGGAAAATGTGCCCATCGAAGTTCCGGTCACCCCCTACGACGAAAAATATATGCGAACCAAAAAAGAACGTATGGGACACACATTGCATTTCAATAAATAACCCTACTCTCAAAAACAACAACATAATGGAAACTAAAAACATATATGCTTATAACCCGAAAGAGACGGAACAGGCTTCCGTGTTTTCCAAACTCATGCGTAATGTCTATCGGTGGATGACATTCGCTTTGGCCATTACCGGACTGACAGCCGCATGCGTGGCAGGCAATGCCACACTGATGCAATTCATATTGGGGAATCAGGCCGTTTTCCTCGGACTTATCATTGCCGAACTCGTCGTAGCCTTTACCCTGATAGGCCGTGTCAGCAAATTGTCATTCACCAATGCCTCTCTATTGTTCATTCTGTATTCCATCCTTACCGGAGCTACGCTATCTACCATTTTTCTGGTATACGAAATAGGTTCCATCGCTTCTACTTTCTTCGTCACTGCCGGTACATTCGGAGCTATGTCCCTAGTAGGATATTTCACTCATAAAGACTTAAGCAAAATGGGAACATATCTCATCATGGCGCTCATCGGACTTATCATCGCAACCATAGCGAACTGGTTTATAGCCAGCACTACGCTCGACTGGGGTATCACGTATGCCCTTGTGGTCGTTTTTGTCGGACTGACGGCATACGATACCCAAAAAATCAAGGTCATGTTGCGTGAGCATGGAATGGGACTGGACGAAAGCACACAAAAGTTGGCTTTAATGGGTAGTTTCACTTTGTATCTGGATTTCCTGAATTTGTTTCTCCAACTACTGAAAATCCTTGGAAAAAGAAAATAACAGCAGGGAATAAGATTGATTTTTCACCAAAAAGACACCTTTTTCATCGAAAAGGAGTTAAAAGTGTAGCACATATCCGCAGAATTGCCTAACTTTGCAACATCAAGCCACGAGAATCAATAAATTAAGAAACATATATGAATCAACTATCAGACCGTTTGAACAGACTTTCTCCCTCTGCAACTTTAGCTATGTCTCAAAAAAGCAGCGAGCTGAAAGCACAAGGTGTAGATGTAATCAATTTAAGTGTCGGCGAACCGGATTTCAACACTCCGGATCATATCAAAGCGGCTGCCATCAAAGCCGTAGAAGAGAATTATTCACGCTATTCTCCCGTACCGGGCTATCCCGCACTGCGCGAAGCCATCTCTGCCAAACTGAAAAACGAAAACGGCTTGGACTATGCATCGGCACAGATTCTTTGTTCCAACGGAGCCAAACAATCTGTATGCAATGCCATCATGGCATTAGTCAATGCCGGTGATGAAGTGATCATTCCGGCTCCTTATTGGGTCAGTTATCCCCAAATGGTCAAATTGGCCGAAGGAGAACCCGTCATTGTAGAAGCGGGCATAGAACAGGATTTCAAGATTACGCCCGAACAGTTGGAAGCGGCCATCACGCCGAAAACACGTGCGCTGATTCTCTGTTCCCCCAGCAATCCTACGGGTTCGGTATATTCCAAAGAAGAGTTGGCCGGTCTGGCTCGCATCCTCGCACAACATGAGCGCGTGATAGTCATTGCCGACGAAATTTATGAGCACATCAATTATATCGGCAAACATGAAAGCATCGCCCAATTCGCAGAAATAAAAGACCGCGTAGTCATCGTCAACGGAGTATCGAAAGCATACGCCATGACGGGATGGAGAATCGGTTTCATCGCCGCTCCCGAATGGATCGTAAAAGGCTGTAACAAGCTACAAGGCCAGTATACCAGCGGCCCTTGCTCCGTTTCGCAAAAGGCCGCCGAAGCCGCTTATACGGGTTCACAGCAATGCGTAGAAGACATGCGCCAGGCTTTTGAACGCCGTAAAAACCTGATTGTCAAATTGGCTAAAGAAATTCCCGGATTGGAAGTGAACAACCCGGAAGGCGCATTCTATCTGTTCCCCAAGTGCAGTTCGTATTTTGGTAAGAAAGACGGTGAACGTGTAATCAACAACTCCACCGATTTTGCCATGTACCTGCTTGAAGTGGGCCATGTAGCTACAGTGGGTGGCGACGCTTTCGGATCCCCCGAATGCTTCCGTATGAGCTATGCCACCAGTGACGAAAACATTGTCGAGGCCATGAAACGGATTAAAGAAACCCTGGCCCGACTGAGATAAAAAGAAGTACGTCTTTAAATAATCTAATGCAAAGTATCTCGTCGGAAAACACTGTCGGGGTACTTTTCTTTTTACATAAAAAACGAATAGTATTTTGGATTAAGACATAATTATAAGTATTATATAGAACACAAGGAATGAGAAAAAACATAATATGGATAAGCCTGTTTTCTTTCGCTATGACAACGATAGCGGAATCCTCTATCGCATCTGTAAATACAGGCATTTTTCCCCTCCTGGCAAAAAACAGAAAGAAAGCAGAGCCCAAAGACTCGGTTGCATCTGATTATAAAAAGCTGACGGGAAGAGACTCGGTTGCCCTCAAAGGAATTGCCAATATCATAAAGAAAAACGGCAGTTTCTATCTGGAATTCCCGACCCGACTGTTAGGACGTGAATTTCTGGTTACCAACCGCTTGCAGAAAGTGCCTTTGGAATTGAATGAGGCCGGAGTGAACAAGGGTATCAATTATGAGAACCAAGTCGTCACTTTCGAATGGCAACGCGAAGGAAAGAAATTATGTATCCGCCAGCAACGTCTCACTCCTGAAGTTCCTGTCACGGATGCTTTAGCCTCATCTGTAGCAGACAACTATATCAATCCGCTTATCGCCAGTTTGAAAATAGAGGCCGTAGCACCGGACTCCAGTACCGTAGTGGTTAAAATCGACGAATTGTTCAACGGGAAGCAAACCGGGCTCAACGACGTATTCAACAACATCAATCTCGGAACGTCTGCCAATGCCGACCTCTCCCGCATCCTGGATATCAAGGCATTTGAAAGCAATATCACGGCCACTTCGGAACTGACTACCATCGTAAGGGAAGGCATGAGTAAAGTAAACGTGACCGTAGTGGTCAGTTCATCACTCAGCCTCTTGCCTGAAACTCCGATGAGAGGACGCAAAGAGAGCAAAAAGGTCGGATATTTCACGACCCACCGCCTCAGCTACTCCGACCGTCAACAAGAACTTAAAACCCGCCGCTACATCACACGTTGGCGTTTGGAACCATCAGACGAAGCCGCTTATTTACGCGGCGAACTAACCTCTCCGAAAAAACCGATTACATTCTATATCGACCCGGCTACACCGAAGCAACTGCGCCCCTATATCCGCAAAGGTATTTTGGATTGGAACACGGCTTTTGAACAAGCAGGTTTCAAGGATGCCGTGCGGGTGGAAGAATATACCGACAGTATGGCAGCAGAAGGAGACGATTTGAAATATTCCTTATTCACCTATGCAGCTTCGGACAAGTCTAATGCCATGGGGCCGTCGGTCATCGACCCGCGTACAGGCGAAATCATCGAAGCCGACATCATCTGGTGGCACAACGTCGTATCTTTATTACGCGAATGGATTGTTGTACAGACCGGTGCTGTCAATCCAGCCGTACGGAATCCGGAACTGCCCGACAGCCTGATGGGAGATGCCGCCCGTTTCGTAGCTTGCCATGAAGTAGGGCATTCTTTGGGTCTCAAGCATAACATGATTGCATCCTGGGCCTACCCGACCGACTCCTTGCGTTCTCCCGAATTCATGTCACGAGTAGGCGGCACAGCGTCTTCCATCATGGACTATGCCCGCTTCAACTACGTGGCCCAACCGGAAGACCACGTACCTTACGTCTCCCCACACATCGGTCCCTACGACCGCTTTGCCATCGAATGGGGATATCGTTGGTATCCGGACGAGGAAACGGAAAAAAGACAGCTCCGTGCGCTGTTGGACAGCCATACGGAGAAAATATACAAATACGGGGAAGAGCAATCTCCACGCGAAGCTGTAGACCCACGTTCCCTCAGCGAAGACTTAGGCGACAACGCCATGAAATCGGCTGGCTACGGTATAGAGAACCTGAAACGTATCGTACCGGAAATCGTTGAATGGACTACCACCGGTGAAGAAGGGCAGACCTATAAAAACGCGGCCAAGCTCTATGCCGGAGCCGTCTTCCAATGGGGACTCTATCCTTATCATGTCATGGCCAATGTGGGTGGAATCTATTTGGAAAGCACAGAGGTCGGCGACGGCCAAAAGACTTATACTTTTGTGGAAAAGGAAAAACAGAAAGAAGCCGTACAGTTCCTGCTCGATCAGTATATCACCTATCCGGCCTGGTTGTTCGACACCTCTGTTTCCGACTACACTTACATACTGAAAGAAACTCCGCTCGGCACGTTGGAACAAAGCCCTAACGCCATGTACAAAAACACGCTGAACTACTTGTTGTGGGACTTGCTGGACAACAAACGTATGGTTCGCATGTTTGAAAATGAATTTCAGAACGGCGAGAAAGCCTTTACCCCCGTGGAAATGGTAGACATGTTGCACAAACACATATTCAAGCCCACCATGGCAGGCAAGAAGCTCGACGTAATGACCCGAAACCTGCAAAAGTCGTTCGTCGATGCACTTATCACGGCGGCCGCCGAAGAGGAAGGTGTGAAAATCAACAAACGCCTCCACGCCCCCCTGCCGGCTTTGAATACCACGGCCTTGCCGTGCAACGCCCACGGATGCTCTTCTGCCATGAACGGCGATAATCGCAATGCCCGCCTCATCGACATGTATAGTACGCAAATCAACCGTGTCAGCGACGCCATCAGTGTCAAACGCGGAGAGTTGATGAGCATCTTACAATTGCTGAAAAACAAACGAAACATATCCGACCCTGCCACCCGTTTCCATTACGAGGACATGATCCTGCGTATCCAAACGGCACTCGGGTTGACTAAATAAAAACAACGAAAGGAATGAATATGAGAAGAATTGAATGTATCCTCTTGTGTCTGTTCATCGGGATTCTGTCCATGGCGGCACAGACCCGCACCGTCACCGGCTCTGTCTTCGACAAGGCAGACAACCAACCGGTTATCGGTGCCACCATAGCGGTCATGAGCGCACAAGGTATCGTGGCGCATGGCACGACAACCGACTTGGACGGTAAGTTCAAACTGGAAGTACCCTCAGGAACCCAAAACCTGACTTGCCGTTTTATGGGTTATACAACGACCACGATTCATCTTCAAACTGGAAAAGACAACTATACAGTCTATATGGAAAATGATTCCAAACAGTTGAATGAACTGGTCGTCACGGGTTATCAGGCAATCGACCGCCGCAAGTTAACCTCAGCCGTCACAACGATAAAGATGTCCGATGAGATTATCGGTGGAGTCAACAACATAGACCAGGCTCTGGCCGGACAGATTGCCGGATTGTCCAGCGTGACCTCTTCCGGCTCACCCGGTGCGCCGGTCAAGTTACGCATCCGCGGAACGGCCTCCCTCAGCGGAACGCAAGACCCGCTCTGGGTGCTCGACGGCATTCCATTGGAGGGTACAGACATCCCGTCTATGGAAGATTTACAAGACATAGATAACATCTATCAGACTTCAATCGCAGGTATTAATCCGCAGGACATTGAAAGCATCACGGTACTGAAGGATGCAGCAGCCACGGCCATTTATGGTGCCCGGGCTGCAAACGGTGTAATCGTTATCACCACCAAAAAAGGAAAAGCAGGCAAGCCGCAAATCAACTTCTCCATGAAGTTGACGTACAACCCCAAGACAGACATCGACCGCCTCAACCTTTTGAACTCTGATGAAAAGGTTGACCTTGAACTTGGTCTATTGCAGTCCGATTATACCTATCGTGAAAACAAAGGTGACGTAGCCCGTATCATTGCAGGCTATGGGCTAACCGATGCCTACAAGGCCGGAGGTTGGAACGCCCTCTCGCCCGAGGCACAGGCTGACATCAATGCCCTGCGGGCCGTCAATACGGATTGGAACGACATCCTCTTCCGGGGCGTGTTCAACCAAGAATACAATGTAAGCCTTTCCGGAGGTTCTGAAAAAGCTACCTACTACTCCGCCTTAGGCTACTATGTGGAACAAGGCAATGTGGAAAGCGTAAAAAACGACCGCTTCAACCTGACGCTGAAAACCGACTACCGTATCAATAGCAAACTGAAAGTGGGAGCCTCCGTATTCGCTAACCGTCGCAAACAAAGGTCTTATCTGACCTACAACGAAGGCTTCACAAACCCTGTTTACTACTCACGGATAGCCAATCCCTACATGCGCCCGTTCGATGACGAGGGGAACTATATCTACGACACCAATGTACAACACCGCCAAGGCGATGACATCGTACCGGATTTCAACATCTTTGAAGAACGCGCCAATACATCTAATGAGAATACCTTTACTTCTTTGATGTCCATCTTCGATGCCGAATTCAAATGGAACGAACATTTTAAAGTGACTTCACAATTCGGTCTGCAATGGGATGAAAACATGATTGAAAAATATGCCGGACAAGACAGTTATGCCATGCGGCGTGAAAAAGAACAGCACCAATACAACGGAACGACTGTGCTTCCGGAAGGCGGTTCCAATAAAATCACAGAGAACCACAGTTCCCAATGGACATGGAAAGCTATGGCAGAATATCAAAACCGTTTCAAAGACATACACGAACTGGAATTGATGGTTGGAACGGAAATCCGCCACAATGAAGATAAATCGCTCTATTCTGCCGTATATGGTTACGATGCACGCACATTAACATCCAAACCCATCATCTTTCCCAACGAAGAGAAAGCCGAAAGCGTCCCGCTACATACGGAAACGTATCTCGAAAATGCCTTCGTTTCGTGGTTCGCCACCGGATCTTATACCCTACTCCACCGTTACACATTAGGGGGAAGTATCCGATTCGATGGTTCGGATATTTTTGGTGTGGCCAAAAAATATCGCTACCTACCGCTTTACTCCGTCAGCGGTTTGTGGCGCATCAGTGATGAACCGTTTATGAAAAATGTGACAGTCATCAACAATTTGGGACTTCGTGCTTCTTACGGTCTTCAAGGTAATATCGACAAGAATACGTCACCTTATTTGATAGGAATCTACGACCAAACCACTATCCTTCCTGGAAACTCTGAAGACGCCATTCGTCCGAGCAGTGCCCCCAATCCCGATCTGCGTTGGGAAAAGACCCAATCCGCAAACATCGGAATGGATTTGTCGCTTTGGGACAACATCATCTCTTTGAGTGTGGATTATTATTATCGTAAAGGTACTGACCTTATCGGCTTACGTATGCTACCTTTAGAAACCGGCTATACTTCTACGACTGTCAATTGGGCACAAATGGAAAACGAAGGCGTGGAAGTAGCGCTGACCACACGCAACATACACACTAAAGACTTCACGTGGTTCACGAACCTGAACTTCGGTTACAACGATAATACCGTATTACGGGAAACTGTAGCCGAAAATGCCATCAAACCCAGTCGTGAGGGATATTCCGTAGGAGCCATCTTTGCCTATAAAACAGCCGGACTGGATGACGAGGGTTATCCCTTGTTCCTCACACAAGATGGCCGAAAAGTAACCGCCACTGAATTTTTCAAGTTGAATAATGCCGGTGCCAGTACATTAAGTGCAGAAGAACAGCGCAATTTGTATAGTTATATCGGCAGCACGGAACCGAAAGTCTCCGGCGGTTTTATGAATACATTCAAGTACAAGCGTGTTACATTAGGCATCAACTGTATTTTCAATTTCGGCATGTACGTACAAACCACTCCTACATACGACCCGACCAATTATGACCGGGGCCTGAACAGCAACCGAGACATCCTGAACCGTTGGACTCCAGACCATACCAATACCACGTTGCCTAAATTAATGACCGAAAATGACGGGCGGACAGGAGAATACCTACGTTACAAAGAACAAAACCTGTTCCGTGAATTGGACATCTGGGTCAAGAAGCAAAACTATTTCCGCTTCGAGAGTATCCGCTTGGGATACGAGCTCCCGGAAAAATGGCTGAAACCCGTAGGCATCAAGAGTGCTTCCGTATCTTTGGAAGGACGTAATCTTTGGGTTATAGCCAGCAACTACCATAACTATCTCGACCCGGAGACAATGGGTAACCCGTACGCCGCACCCATTCCCAAAAGCTTTATCTTCGGACTTAACGTAAATTTCTAAAAGAGGAGGACTCATAATGAAAAAAAGACGTCTTAATATACTATGGATCATGGCAGCCCTTTTTGCTTTCACAGGTTGCAATGACTTCCTTGACATCCAGCCTGTAGGCAAAGTCATGCCCAAAACAGCCAAGGAATACCGTGCCCTACTCACTGATGCCTATTCCCGTATCCCTGCCGAACGAGGAAAGACTACATTCCGCAGCGATGAATTGACAATGGAGGGTGAAACCAATACGACCAATTTAGACTCTTATCTGGATATTTGGAGATGGAACGACACTAGTCCCGATGAGACCACCCTTCCTTTCGAATGGCTACAGTTTTACTATGTAAGCTATATTGCCAATTCTGTTATTGAACAACAATACAACATCACGGAAGCGACAGATGCCGAACGTAACCAGTTGGCCGGAGAGGCTTACATGCTTCGGGCATACATGCATTTCATCTTAGTAAACCTGTATGCCGAACCTTACACACATTGCGACCCGAAAAATACCAAGGGAATCCCTTTAAAATTAGATAGCGACATCAACAAGGTGTTATCACGTAATACGATAGCAGAGGTCTATACTTCCATCTTATCGGATATCAAAGAAGCTGAAAGGCTGTTGAATGTAGAGGAATGGCCCGAAGGCGAAACTTACCGATTCAACACCCTTTCCGTTCCGGCATTCCGCGCACGCGTCTACCTTTATATGGGAGATTGGCAACAAGCCTACACCAACGCAACGGATGTCGTGGGCAAACACGGTGAGTTGGAAGACCTCACGGCTTCTTCCACGTTGCCCAACCACTACCAATCCGCAGAAGCCATACTCTCCATGGAGAATATCTTTAATTCGTCTTCTCTTGGTGCCGGATACGTGGCGTCTGGTTTGTTATCTCTCTACCGTAGCGGCGACTTGCGCAAAAGCAAATTCTACAAGCAATTATCCGCCAGTGCGACAGAAGTGTTGAAAGCTGGGGTTAACACTTACCGGTGTACATTCCGCTCTGCCGAGTTCTACCTGACCGCCGCAGAAGCCGCCTTGGAACTGAACGACATGGACAATGCCCGCCATTACCTGACGGAACTGATGAAGAAACGTTACCTTTCAGCAATCTATCCCACATACGAGGCAGAAATCCTGTCTATGACGCAAGATGAATTACGGGAAGAAATCTACAATGAACGCTTTCGTGAGCTGGCTTTCGAGGGACATCGTTGGTTTGACCTGCGCCGTACGACCCGTCAGGAACTGACCAAGACGTATAAGGGGGAAACTTACGTATTGCAAAAAGACGACTCACGCTATACGTTGCGTATCCCTGCCGATGCCATTGAAGCTAATCCGGGACTGGAGGAAGAAAATCGCGAGTAAGTGAGAGCAGACCGAGTTTGCTCGAAGTCTGCCGAACGGGAGCGATTTATCCAATAACCTCTCCCGACCCAATATGACAATACTTAATATTCATTTTTAAAATTATCCATTATGAGAAGAACATTACTTATCGCAGCTTGCAGCCTGTTCTTGGCGGGTACGCAAGCATTTGCAGCCGACCAACAGAAGTGGTCCAAGTCTGTAGAAAATACCGTGTCGAAATGGGAAGAACTCAACCTCCAAGCTCCCACGGCTGTGGACAATGCAGGCAACACTTATGCCACAGGAGCATTCACGCAACCGATTGTCATCGGAAGCGCCGTGCTTGACCCGATTGCCAACAGTGCCTATTTGGCCAAATACGATGCCGAAGGTAACGTAGCCTGGGCTGTAGGTTTGCGCGGCGCAGCCACCATCACGGCCATCACCACCGATGAGCAAAACAATGTCTACGTGGCCGGAACGTTGGCCGATGCCGTAGAAGTGGGAAGCACGGACGGCAAGACGCAAACCATCAACGGCAAGGCCGGAGAAGTGGCAAACCAGGTGTCCAGTTTCATTGCGGCATACAGTGCCGAAGGTGCATTGAAAGCTACAAAAGTCATTTGGTCGGAAGCCAACGCGGAAATAGCTTCCAGCGGGCTTTACTTCCCCCAAGCAGGATTTCCATATATAAAAATCAACCACATAGAAGTAAGCAACGGAAAGTTGTACGCTTCAGCCATGCATACCGGCGACGTAACCATAGGCAATGTACAATGGAAGGGCATATACATGAATATATTTGATTTCATGTACGATGATCTCATCAGTGCTGGAATATTCTCATTGGATGTATCTGCATTAGACAATGCAGAGTCCGTAGCGCAAATCGGTGTTAAAACCCAATTGGGAGGTGACCAAATGGGAGTAGAAAGTATCAACTTCACGACAGAAAGCAATTCCGTATATTTGTGTTTTGCCGCCAAAGGTACACTTACATTCACTTACCCGAACGGAAGCGAAGACATTACTTTGGCATTCAATAACACTAATGGAATGGTGGAGCATGCTTTCATCACAACTGCCATCCAAGACGGAAAGGCCACAACAAAGATATTCCATGCAGACTCCCACGACAATGGAGCGTCTTACAACAGCATCGGTAAAATGCAAATAGAAGGCAATACCCTCTACATTGGCGGAACGTTCCACCAGATGATGCCTTTCGATAACAAACTTACCCATGTAGGCGGATGCGACCTGTTTGTTACGGCATTGGACAAGAACTCATTGGAAGCACAATGGACTGCCCAAAGCGGCCTTGACGAAGGTAATGGAGACACCCAACATTTCAACGAGAACTTCACAAGTATGGCAGTAAACAACGGGGAGGTTTCCTTGTATGGCTATGTCCTTCAAGACGAAAACGAGAAGACCTTTACCAACTCATTGGCTTACACTTGCTCAAACGGTACGGCCACAAGCAATGATGCCCCCCTGTTGGTAACCGGAGCAGCCACGAAAGGCACAACCAAAGCACTTCTCTCTGCCAACATCACAGATTTCTCCACAACCCTTGCCGCATACACTGTTAGCGGAGGCGACGGTATCAACGGCGTGAAGGCTTTGTCCGCCCAACGTGTAGGCAATACGTTCTACTTCGCAGAACCGAACGACATCACTGTCTACGACCTGCAAGGCCGTATGTTGAAACAGGCCAACCATGCCACTTCCGTCAGCATCGGCGACCTGAACCAAGGTATTTACATCCTTTCAAACGGAAAGAGTTCTTTAAAAACAATAAAGTAAACCATTAAAATTCAAAGTCATGAGAACATTTAAAAGTTATTTTTTAGCAGTAACAATGCTAATTGCATGTGCCAGTCCCATGTCAGCTTCTATGGTAAATTTTGGAGATAAATGGGATATAGAACCGTTCGGAACCATGAAGATAACCATCTTTGTAAAGGGACTTACCGGGAAAGTTATTACCATTGACAATCTCTCTCCTAGCGATACTATAGAAAATGTAAAAGCTAAAATACAAGATAAAGAAGGAATCCCACCAAGCCAACAGCGCCTCATTTTTGCAGGAAGGCAACTTGAAGATGGCAGAACTTTAGCTGACTACAATATCCAACATGAAGCTCTGCTTCATTTAGTAATAGGCGGACCGGTTGAAGCAAAATAAAAAATTGTTTTTCATACAAGCAAAACCCACCATTCCGGAATGTACCGAGAATGGCGGGTTTGTTTTTACCAAGCCGCACGAATACAATCACGACAGCAACCAAAGGGAATTACACTTTATCTTTTTGAAGCATCTTTCCGCAATTCACCTATTCCCCAAATAATGCCTACCAACATCAATATTCCAAAAGCTGAAATAAAATAAATCAACCCCATAAGTAATTTGTTTTTTTATTAGACAACACGAATAAGATACAACCAAAAACGACAGCCAACAAAACGAAAACAAATCCAATGGTAAAAAGCCACGCCGTATTGATTTCAAGTTGCATTATAGCTGCAAGAATAACACCTCCAAAGATTAGTTTAGCGAAGTCGAAGCATAAATCCCCGAGTTTCTCCAAGACCAAATTCGTTTTAAAATCACTCTATCCTTTCATAAAGGCAAAGATATACGTTTTCCCCGAACCCATCAACAAAACAAAGGAATTTGTTTCCCAGAGTACTCCCAACCGTTTTTTAGGTCGCATTCCGACAAACTGTCAAAACGACAGTTTCACCCTCACGAGAATGCTTTATTCCGAACTGGAACGAGGCTTCGATAAAAAGAAACGATTCTCGCGCATCGGACGAAAGTCCTTCTGTCAGTCATTCCACCCCTCCCGCCAACCTTTTGCCCACCGGAAAAGCAGGCCGTGCGCAAGCCGGAGAGACGCGAGAAAGCCAAAGGCTGTACTTGCCTGTTATCGTGTCATTCGGAATCTGACAACAACCGTCCCTCATTTAGAGAAAAAAGGGCGGGAAACGCTGATTTTCCCGCTCTTTCAGCCAACTTTT
>OGLI01001492.1_pt1 | contig 14514 bp, 14 predicted proteins | sample 1572661 | NCBI WGS metagenome assembly OGLI01 (sample SAMEA2581901, study PRJEB24529) | metagenome | biome: Human gut stool | place: China | collected 2011 | reverse complement strand
AGGAACGGTAACGAAACCACCCTTAGAAAAAACAACTTCAGGTTTCAACTGCTTCATGAGTTTTTTCGCTTCATGAAAACCTTTTAAAACCCTGAAAGGGTCAGTAAAGTTTTTGACATCAAAGTAACGTCGTAGTTTGCCAGAAGAGATTCCGTAATAAGGAACTTTTTGTGCTTCAATCAACCCCTTTTCAATTCCCTCATAGGAACCGATATAAGAGATTTCATATCCCTCGCTGCGAAGCGCAGGCATCAGGGCAATATTCGGTGTGACATGTCCGGCTGTACCGCCGCCGGTCATTACGATTTTTTTCATAAGAAGTCCTTTCTGTGCAAAAAAGCATGGATTCTGCACTTCAATTCTTCCATATTTATAATACCCATATGCAAAAAAGTCAAGAAAATGACTTGTGGTTTTCTTGTCGGAACTTGCGATTAATTTTGCAGGCAAGTCCCTTTTCAAAAAATAAAAACATTTTTATAATGTAAATATGAAGTAATAGTAATCATGAAGGACAGTAATTATGAAGCTGCCGAAGAATGGCGGGGATTGAATAATTACAAGAAAGAGGTAATGTACGATGGAAGTGGTGATGCAGATGATGTATTCCTATTCACTTGAGCTTCTTGCAGCAGCAGTTGGGCTGATGCTTTTGCTTGAGCTTGTCACATTACGAAAGATAAATAAATGGAAAAAGAAAGAAAAAGAACAATTTTTTGAACTGGAAGAAAAACTGAGCCGTATATCCGAAAAACAGAACGAGACGGCACGGGAGATCACACAGCAGGCGCAGGATGATAAAATGGCGCAAAAGTCCGGTGAAAATCCGGAAAAAGAGGCTCCGGAGAAGCTGATCGATGCTGTGCTCACTGAGGTGTTTTCCTGAAAACTTGACAATTTTGTATCCGTTTGCTATAATCGCTCCTGTAACAAATCTGTAACAATTGTAACAATTATGAATAAAACACAACAAAGGTGTAATATTATTTAGTAATGAACACTGATGGAGGTTTCTATGAATTTAAAGAAAAGAGCGGCAGGAGCCATTGCAGTTGCCATGTCAGTGGTAGTGATGACCTCGGTCGCACAGGCTGCACCAGCGGATTATAAAACAGGTGTGGCATCACAGGCAACAACGACGGACTTAGCTACAAATGGAATTGCAGGAATCGCAGTATCTATGAGTCAGTATGAGAGCGATGCCTACGAATATATCGGGCTGGCAGATGCGAATGTGGAGCAGATGAATGTTGCACGTGTTACATCCGGTGATGCGGCAGAGCAGGATGCAGACGCTGCAGAGGAAGGTCTGATCGAAATGACTGCAGATGTGGCAGATGCGGATACTGCCGCACAGGCAGAGGATGCGGCATCTGGTACAGAGACGGATGTTTCAACAGAAACAGCAGACAGTGAGCAGACAGAGGAAGAAGCACTCTGGCAGAACCGCCTTATGGCAGACGTCAATGACTATTTATATGTCAGAGCTTCCGCAGATGCAGATGCAGAGATCGTAGGAAAATTATACAAAGGTGATGTCGCAGAGATCCAGGAGGAAGGAAGCGGCTGGACACATGTTGCGTCAGGAAATGTGGACGGATATGTGAACAATGATTACTGTGTAACCGGAACAGCGGCACTTGCCTACGCACAGCAGAATTTTGATACAGAGGCAGAGGTTCTCACCAATGGACTTCGTATCAGAAGCGAAGCGGATGAGAATGCTTCCGTTATCACAGCAGTTTCCGAGGGAACTACCTTGAAAGTTGATTCCGGTGTGGAGACAGATGATCAATGGGTAGCTGTTGTATATGGCGGAACAACCCGTTATGTCAGCGCAGATTATGTCGCAACATCCTTAGCTTTGGGCGAGGGTATTACGATTGAAGAAGAACAGGCAGAGCTGGCAAGAATCGCTGAGGAAGAGGCGGCAAAAAAAGCAGCACAGGTCACGGAAGTGACAACTGTACAGAATGAAGCAGTCGAGGCATCTGTGGATGATGTGACACTGCTTGCAGCAATTATTCAGTGTGAGGCTGGAAATGAAGTATATGAGGGACAGCTTGCAGTCGGTGCAGTTGTTATGAACCGTGTCAGATCAGGCGGTTATCCAGGTACCGTGCATGATGTTATTTACCAGAAGAGTCAGTTTCCACCGGCTGGAGCAGGATCAGTTGCAAATGTAGCGGCAAAAGGACCAAAGCAGTCCTGCTTACAGGCAGCACAGGAAGCATTGAACGGAACTGACAATACAGGCGGTGCAACCTGTTTCAGACGTGCAAGTTCAGGTCATGCAGGTGTTGTGATCGGAAATCATGTATTTTATTAAGATAAGTTGAACGGGTTATCGGAACAGGGTACGGGTGAACAGCAGCGTTGAGGGTGTCTTTGGAAGGCATCCTCAATTTTTTATTTGTATTCTGATAGCAAATATAGTAATATGGAACGTAACAGAGACAGATCGTGATCAGAAATGTATGGATGGATTACGAATAGCAGGGTCTCTGAAGTCAAAAACTAAAACAAAACAAGATGACGGAGGGAATGTTATGGGTTTACTTATCGCACTTATTGTGCTCATTCTGGTTGCACTTGCAATCGCAGTTTCATGTATTAAGATCGTGCCACAGGCTAATGCAATTGTTGTAGAACGTCTGGGCGGATATCTTACCACCTGGTCGGTAGGACTTCATTTCAAAGCACCATTTATCGACCGCGTAGCGAAAAAGGTTTTGTTAAAAGAGCAGGTGGTTGATTTCCCACCACAGCCGGTTATTACAAAAGATAACGTAACCATGCAGATTGATACCGTTGTATACTTCCAGATCACAGATCCAAAGCTTTATGCATACGGAGTTGAGAATCCGATCATGGCAATCGAGAATCTGACTGCCACAACACTTCGTAACATCATCGGTGATCTCGAATTAGATGAGACACTGACATCCAGAGAGACGATCAACACCAAGATGAGATCATCTCTTGATGTTGCAACAGATCCTTGGGGAATCAAAGTAAATCGTGTGGAATTAAAGAACATCATTCCACCGGCAGCGATCCAGGATGCCATGGAGAAACAGATGAAGGCAGAACGTGAACGCCGTGAAGCGATTCTTCGTGCGGAAGGTGAGAAAAAATCCACAGTCCTTGTTGCAGAAGGTAAAAAAGAATCTGCCATCCTTGATGCAGAGGCAGAGAAACAGGCAGCTATCCTCCGTGCAGAGGCTCACAAAGAGGCTACCATCCGCGAGGCAGAAGGTCAGGCAGAAGCAATCCTCAAGATCCAGCAGGCAAATGCAGATGGTCTTCGTATGTTAAAAGAAGCAGCACCGGATGCAGGTGTTCTTCAGTTAAAGAGTTTAGAGGCATTTGCAAAGGCAGCCGACGGAAAAGCTACCAAGATTATTATCCCATCCGAGATTCAGGGAATTGCAGGTCTTGCAAAATCTGTTGTTGAGGTCGGAAAAGAGAATTAAGCATGAAAACGAGGCTGCCGCAGGGAAAATATTCCGTGGCAGCCATGTTTTATCTTAGAGAAAATGCAGCCGACACAGCTTTTGCTCACGGAAAAAGGGCTGCATTTTAAAATTCAAACAGAAAAGGACGGTAGAAGGATGAACTTAAAAGGACGCAATTTTTTAAAAATCATGGATTACACACCGGAAGAGATCTTATATCTGATCGATCTTGCGGCTGATTTGAAAAAAAAGAAAAAAGAAGGCATCTTACATGACAGCCTGATCGGAAAAAATATCGCATTGATCTTTGAAAAGACAAGTACCCGTACCCGCTGTTCTTTCGAAGTTGCAGCGCATGACCTTGGAATGCATGTGACATATCTTGATCCAAGTGGTTCCCAGATCGGCAAGAAAGAGAGTATTCCGGATACAGCAAGAGTGCTTGGACGTATGTTTGACGGAATCGAGTACCGTGGTTACGGTCAGGACATCGTGGAGGAACTTGCAAAATACGCCGGTGTTCCGGTCTGGAATGGTCTGACTAATGAATTCCATCCGACACAGATGTTGGCAGATATGCTTACCATCCGTGAACATCTTGGAACGTTAAAAGGAATTAAATTTGTATACATGGGCGATGCCCGCTATAACATGGGTAATTCCCTGATGGTAACATGTGCAAAACTCGGCATGGATTTCGTAGCATGTACCAATAAAAAATATTTTCCAAATGACGAATTAGTAGCATACTGTAAAAACGTTGCAAAAGAGACCGGAGCAACCATCACACTGACAGAGGATGTTGCGGAAGCTGCAAAAGATGCAGATGTTATCTACACGGATGTCTGGGTATCCATGGGCGAACCGGACGAAGTCTGGGCAGAACGTCTGAATGACCTGATGCCATACCAGGTGAACAAAGCAGTGATGGATCAGGCAAAAGAAACCGCGATTTTCATGCACTGTCTGCCGGCATTCCATGATCTGAAGACAAAAATCGGAAAAGAAGTTTACGAGAAATTCGGTTACAGCGAACTTGAAGTGACCGATGAAGTATTTGAGAGTGCACAGTCCGTTGTTTTTGATGAGGCGGAGAACAGAATGCACACCATCAAGGCAGTCATGCTCGCAACACTGGCTGATTAAAAAGCAGCACAATCAGGATCATGCAGATTTAACTACAGATATAAAATAATTGTGGTAGAAACGTGGAGTAATACATGAAAACAGAAATACTTACCCTGCTCCGTGAGACAGATGGATATGTCTCCGGGCAGGAATTGTGTGAAAAATTTGGTGTCTCACGGACAGCAGTCTGGAAGGCAATCAATCAGTTAAAAGAAGCCGGTTACGAGATTGAGGCCGTCCAGAACAAAGGCTATCGGCTTGTCTCAGTCCCGGATATTTTAAGTGAGAGTGAACTGCAGAGTGTCCGCAAAACCAGATGGATCGGGGAAAAAATTGCATTTTTTGATGTGGTGGATTCTACTAACACCAGAGCAAAACAGCTTGCAGAAGAGGGAGCGCCGAATGGAACCTATGTCATTGCCGAAAGACAGGATGCAGGAAAAGGACGCCGTGGCAGAGGGTTTGACTCCCCGGCAGGGCAGGGAATCTGGATGACGCTGGTGTTAAAGCCGGAAATCGATCCGAACCATGCTTCCATGATTACGTTAGTGACGGCGCTTGCAGTATCTAAGGCGATTACGGATATGACAGGCAGACCGGCCGGTATCAAATGGCCGAACGACATCTACTGGAAGGACCGGAAAATCTGTGGCATGCTCATCGAGAACACCTTGGTAGGACGATGTATCGAGAATTGCATCATAGGAGCCGGCATCAATATAAACCAACAAACGTTCTGTAGCGATGCCCCCAATCCGGTCTCGCTCCGGCAAATCACGGGAAAAGAACAAGAACCGGTATTCATCTTAGCCGACACCATCAAACGCTTCAAGGACTATTATCGGAAAATCCAACAAGGCCAAACGGAGGACATCGTCCGTAACTACCGGGAACGGCTTTACCGGCACAACGGTTTTCATCTTTACCAAGACGCGGACGGCGTTTTCGAAGCTGAAATCCACGACGTGGAACCCACCGGGCATCTGGTCCTGACAGACAGGAACGGCGTTACACGAAGATATGCCTTCAAGGAAGTAAGCCACCTGATACCGTCGGACACAGCCCTGTCCGCCCCATTCGTACTTTAACCCACCAAAATACTTTATTATGGCTAAATTCAAAAGAATACTCCTCAAACTGAGCGGCGAGAGCCTCATGGGAGAACAACGTTACGGCATCGACGAAAAGCGTCTGGCCGAATATGCGGAACAAATCAAGGAAGTGCACGACATGGGCGTGCAAATCGGCATCGTCATCGGCGGCGGCAACATATTCCGCGGCCTGAGCGGTGCAGGAAAGGGATTCGACCGTGTCAAAGGCGACCAAATGGGCATGTGCGCCACGGTCATCAATTCGCTCGGACTGAGCAGTGCCCTGGGAGCCATCGGCGTAAAAAGCCGCGTGTTGACCGCCATCCGCATGGAGCCTATCGGCGAGTTTTACAACAAATGGAAAGCCATCGAGTGCATGGAAGCCGGAGAAGTGGTTATCATGAGCGCCGGTACGGGCAACCCTTATTTCACGACCGACACGGGTTCCTCGTTGCGCGGCATTGAAATCGAAGCCGACGTGATGCTTAAAGGGACGCGTGTGGACGGCGTGTACACGGCCGACCCGGAAAAAGACCCCACGGCCACGAAGTTCAGTGAAATCACATACGATGAAATCTATCACAAAGGCCTGAAAGTAATGGACCTCACCGCAACTACGATGTGCAAGGAAAACCATCTGCCCATCTACGTTTTCAACATGGACGTGTACGGCAACCTGAAAAAAGTAATGGAAGGAGAAAACATCGGGACTTTGGTACACAACTGATTCCATATCCGCCTCGGAACGACCGACAAATAAAACGTAATGCCCGTCATGTCGCACACATGACGGGCATTTTATACTCCAATAACAGCAATCAGTGGGATACAGAATCCGAAAACACGTTAATCACCACTACGCCGGCAATAATCAAAGCCACCCCCAACACGGCCGGTCCATCAAGATGCTGTTTGAACACCGTGAAACCGATGACGGCTATCAGCACGATTCCCACGCCCGACCAAATAGCGTATGCAATGCCCACCGGAATGTGTTTCAGCACCAAGCTAAGGCAATAAAAAGCCGCCGCATACCCGGCTACCGTCACCACCGAAGGCCAAAACTTCGTGAACTGCTCGCTTTGTTTCAGAAAAGAAGTCGCCACTGTTTCAAAAACAATGGCCATCAACAATACCAAATAACTCTTCAGCATATCCCTCTCTTTTTAGAATGAAACTACAAAGATAGGTTTTTAAAAGAAAAAGAGCAAATAAGATGAAAACGAGTACCGTGCTAGAAGACTTTCCGATAATTCCTCCTCCGTTTTATTGCAGATGAATAAAAAATCCGCTACTTTTGTTTTTTAAAGTATCATAGTATCAATATATCATCTTAACAAAAGAACAGATTATGGCAGATTCAAAGACTATCCTTGACGAAGCGCAGGAGAAAATGGACATGGCGGTAATGTATCTGGACGAAGCCTTGGCGCACATCCGTGCGGGAAAGGCTGATATCCGTTTGCTCGACGGCATCCGTGTGGATTCCTACGGTTCCATGGTACCTATCAATAATGTGGCAGCCGTCAACACGCCCGATGCCCGCAGCATCGCCATCAAGCCGTGGGACAAAAACATGTTCCGCGTCATCGAAAAAGCGATTATAGATTCCGAATTGGGCATCATGCCGGAAAACAACGGTGAAATTATCCGTATCGGTATCCCGCCCTTGACCGAGGAACGCCGCAAACAACTAGCCAAACAATGTAAGGCCGAATGCGAAACGGCAAAGGTCAGCGTACGCAATGCACGCCGCGACGCCATCGACGCCCTGAAAAAAGCCGTGAAAGACGGTATGGCCGAAGACGAACAAAAGAACTCGGAGGCCAAACTGCAAAAGGTGCACGACAAGTATATCAAACAAATCGATGACTTGTACGCGGCCAAAGACAAAGAAATCATGACCGTCTGATGCGAGGGCTCGTCATCCGTAATACAGGAAGCTGGTACGTCGTCCGCACGGACGACGGCCAGCTTGTCGATTCTAAAATCAAAGGTAACTTCCGCCTGAAAGGCATACGCAGCACCAACCCGGTGGCCGTAGGCGATTTTGTGCAGATTACCGTTAATGCGGAGGGGACGGCTTTCATCACAGAGATAGAAGACCGTAAGAACTACATCATCCGGAAAGCTTCCAACCTGTCCAAACAAAGCCACATCATCGCAGCCAACGTAGACCAGGCTTTTTTAATCGTGACCGTCAGCCATCCGGAGACTTCCACCACCTTCATCGACCGTTTCCTGGCTTCGGCCGAAGCGTACCGCGTCCCGGTATCGCTCGTTTTCAACAAGACCGATTGTTATGATGCCGACGACCTCCGCTACATGGAAGGCATGATGCACCTGTACACCACCATCGGCTATCCCTGCCATGCCTGTTCCGCATTGCAGTCCCTCGGTATCGACGCGCTGCGCGACAGCCTGAAAGGCCGGACCACTTTGCTCTCGGGCCATTCCGGTGTAGGAAAGTCCACTTTGCTGAACACGTTGATACCCGACCTGAACGTACGGACGGCAGAAATATCCGCCGCGCACGACACGGGCATGCACACCACGACATTCAGCGAAATGTTCAGTCTGCCCGGCGGCGGTTATGTCATCGACACCCCGGGCATCAAAGGATTCGGCACGTTCGACTTCGAAAAAGAAGAAATGGCACACTACTTCCGCGAAATTTTCCGGATTTCGGCAGACTGCAAATACAACAACTGCACGCACACCCATGAACCGGGTTGCGCCGTGCGTCGCGCCGTAGAGGAACATCTCATCAGCGAAAGCCGCTATGCCTCTTACCTGAACATGCTGGAAGACCGGCATGAAAGCAAATACCGGCAAGGTTATTAACATTTCAACTACTCCCCATGGAAATCATTACCATCATCATCCTGTTTCTGTTCTGCACCCTTCTGTTGGCCGCAGAACTGTTCATCCTGCCGGGCACAGGCGTGGCCGGCATCGCCGCAATCTGTTGTCTGGTGGGTGCCAATTACTTCACCTTCGTCTGGTTCGGGCTTACCACAGGACTTTGGTTATCCGCCGCGTCACTCGTAGCCTGCATCCTCGTAGGCTATTGGATGCTACGTTCCAAGACACTGGAAAAATATTCGTTGCACAAGTCCATCGACTCCACCGCCGCCACACAGGATCAACTTTCCGTACAGCCCGGCGACGAAGGAGTAGCCGTCACCCGCCTGGCTCTCATCGGCAATGCAGACATCGGAGGCCGGTTGGTGGAAGTCAAATCTGCCGACGGTTTTCTGGACGAAGGTACTCCCGTAATAGTAGTTCGCGTAGAGGACGCCCAAATCACAGTCAAAAAGAAATAAACATATTATTCACCCTTTAATTTTCTGATATCATGTTATTAGATCCAGTTGTTTTTCCGGTATTCATTGCCATTGTCGCCATCGTTATCCTGGCGATATTTTTCCATTTCGTACCGTTCTTCCTTTGGCTTTCCGCCAAAGTCTCCGGCGTACACATCTCGCTCATCCAGCTATTCCTGATGCGCATCCGTAACGTGCCGCCCGGCGTCATTGTGCCAAGCCTCATCGAAGCCCATAAGGCCGGCCTGAAGAACATCACCCGCGACAATCTGGAAGCCCACTACATGACGGGCGGACATGTGCAACGCGTGGTACATGCCTTGGTTTCGGCATCGAAAGCCAACATCGACCTGCCTTTTGAAAAGGCCACGGCCATAGACCTGGCCGGCCGCGACGTGTTCGAGGCCGTGCAGACTTCCGTCAATCCGAAGGTAATCGACACGCCACCCGTGGCCGCCGTAGCCAAAAACGGTATCCAGTTGATAGCGAAAGCCCGTGTCACCGTACGCGCCAACATCCACCAACTGGTGGGAGGTGCAGGCGAGGACACCATCCTGGCCCGTGTAGGCGAAGGTATCGTTTCTTCCATCGGATCGGCCGAAAACCACGAGCAAGTTCTGGAAAATCCGGACTCCATCTCCAAATTGGTACTCAAAAAGGGTCTGGATGCCGGTACGGCTTTTGAAATCCTGTCCATCGACATTGCCGACATCGACGTAGGTAAGAACATCGGTGCCACCCTGCAAATCGACCAAGCCAACGCCGACAAAAACATCGCGCAGGCCAAGGCCGAGGAACGCCGTGCCATGGCTATCGCCGCCGAACAGGAAATGAAAGCCAAGGCGCAGGAAGCACGTGCCGAAGTCATTCAGGCCGAAGCCGAAGTGCCCAAAGCTTTGGCACAAGCCTTGCGCGACGGTCACATGGGTTTCATGGACTACTACAAACTGGAAAACCTGAAAGGCGACACAGCCATGCGTGAGAACATCGGCAATCTGACGAAAGACGGAATGAAAGATATTCTGAAGTAAACCGGGTATCATTTTCCCGATCACCCCATAAACCTCTTTCTTCTCCCCTAAAAAGGAGGAAAGAGGTTTATTCTTTACCCACGTTCAAACGGCAGGCTCGCCCGGGCAGGCCCAAAGTAAGGAAATTACATAACAACACTCCGAAATACACCGCTCACATTTTCAATACGTTATGATGGCTAAAAAAATCTCCTGAGATTGGTAAATCAATCTCAGGAGAACTTTTTTTCGTTTGGCTGAGAATGAATTTTCAATCTCAGCCAAACGATTTGGCGGATTGCGGTGTATATTCTTTTCATGGCATTCCTATTAATACAATCTCACTTCAGTATTAACCTTAATGCAGCATAACCTTCCGCACATAAACCTTTCCTTGTATTTCAACACGAACCAAGTATAATCCGACTGGCAGTTTATTACAATAGTGGATACCATCCCGTACGCAGCCACTTTCAACAACCCGGCCATCCATACCTATCACTCTAAACCTTGCCTCGTCAGGAGCATAAATACAAATGCAATGTTCCGTAGGATGGGCCGACACTAACAGGTTCGGGGATAAAACCGTTCCGGTAATTCCATCTTCCTCATCATCTTCCCATTCGGCCGATGCTTCTTTGTCTTCTTCCTCCATCACCGTATTTACATTAGACCAGATTTCTATTTCGGATATATTGCAAGCAGCCGACCAATTATATACAGCCAGGTACCTGTACTTTCCCACAGGCCCTACGGTATAGCAACCTTCCGCACCGTCCTCGGTCAGCCAGGTATTCTCTAAAACGGGAATCCCGTCATAAATGTTTCCATTAGTACGCAAGACATCCTTCGCCTCCGATTGGTTCCATTCTCCTTTGAATCCCCCTTCAGCGGTATTACCTAAAACTTTCATTTGTTCTCTCGTATCTTGCGTCACACCGTCATTATAACAAGAAAGCCGGTTTATCTCCAAACCGCCCTCCCCGAAATCGTACACCAAAAAATACTGGTGCCTCAGCCCTATAGGCGTATCCTTAATACCATCGGAGGCCGCTATCAAAGCCGCCTCCGATTCATTGGTCTTGTCATTCCCATTCGCATCATATACATTCACTGCCACAGCCTTCTCATTTATATCCACCAGTTTCAGTTCCGATTTCTCCAAAGGCACAATACGAAGTTCTTTTAAATCTAATGTATGCCCTTTTCCTTGCATATACACTCTTAATACGGCAGCCCCACACCTGACGGTCACGGTTCCCAACAACTTTTCCGTCCAACCATTGGAAGGCTGTAGTTCCTTTCCCTTTTTTTCTCCTCCGTCAACGGCTACAAACAGTTTTGTTCCGGCTGACGAACTCCGGTAAGTGGCGTACACATTATACCGTTTTTCCACATTTGCGTCCATATTGTCATCCGGTGCCGGGAATACCATCGTATAACTCATCCATTCTCCGTGTTCCATGTCCGTCACATAAACCTCGTCCCCCTCTTTTCCTATTTCTACCGTGCCATCCGTCCGGTAAACTGACGACCGCTCCTTTCCGACATTATGATACGTGTGCATCTCTCCATCTCCTGTATAAAAATCATAGTCGACAGCTTTTATCACACACGGAATCGTAGGCATCCCCGACACCCGAACTCCGTCCTTCCATGTCCCGGCGTCACCGGCCATCCAATCCGTACGTTTCTTCGTCAACGTCCCCCAACCGGCCCATTCATAATACCAATTAGGAGCCACACCCCAGTTTTCATGCCCATAATCCGCCATCATCTTGTCATAAGCCCGCTGTAGCCAAACATAATCGCTTTCAGGCACTCCTGCCCTAACCCGGTAATGTTCCAACGCTTGCGTCTTCCATCCACCCGGTCCAAACACTTTACCCCGATCGGCAGATGCCATGCTTTTGGCTTCCCAACGCTTGGAACGGCTTACTGCTTGGTAGAATTTACCGTTCTCAAAAGTGCACTCCTCCTCATTGGCCGTGTAAGCCGTAGGTTCCCATGGTTGCATTTGGTCGGGAAAAGACATTATCCCCGAAAGGTTGTATCGGATGTTGAATTCAATTCCTTTTAGAATCCTGTTATCCAACCAACCATATAAAGAGTCACCTTGATTCCAGGCCATTTCCGCGATTGCAGTATAATTCCCGATACCTCCCATCGTATGCCCTTGGTCACGACAAGACTCCTGACACTGTCCGTTACGATAAATATAATAACGCAGTGCCTCATCGGAATGGTATTCTTCTCCGGAGGCGGGCCATGTCACATTATAATCCCGTTTAAACTCATCCTCGCTAATCAGACTACCCTGTACCGGAGATCCGGCCTGATAAGGCAAATCGTCCTTACGTCCGGGCAAGCAAGCCAGATAACGATAACCTCTGTCATACATCGTATCATTATCCAAATAAATCCCCATAGCCATCAAGCCACGGGCTGCGAACAATCCTTGATTGCCGAAACGTCCCGGGTCGAACTTATAAATATTCCAATAAAAAGACACTCCATTCTTATTGTCATCCGATGACTTATAGGAATCTGCCGAGACTTTAGTACTGTAAAACGGATAAACCAGCATTTTCTTGAAGGCTTCTTGATCTTCCGGACGCCATCCTTCATAAGCACGCAACAACTCGGCCGCCTCTATCAACATGTATATCTTGCCGTTGTCGAGAGGTGCCGTCCCACGGCTACTGGCATTCACCAAACGATTATACCGGTTCAACCTTTTCACGGCATCATCTGCATAAGCCTTGTTACCCGTAATATGGTAAAGCAATGCCATATCATGTGCCCGGCGTCCGTCGGCTCCAATGGTTCCATTGAATTTGCCCTCTTTAATTTGTGTGATATCTGCATAATTACCATCACCGATTTGTGAGTAGCCGTCTTTCAACATGTGCTGAAACGTGGTATAAAACGGCTCCTGCCGGGCCTCTACCATCGCTTTCATCCTATCCAGGTCTGCCTGTGTGTAAGTGATACCCGGATGGACAAAAGTCCTTTTCTGTGCCTGGCCTTGCAAAAAGACGAGCATCCCTAAAGCAAATGCCACTTTCCTCCATACTTTCCCCTTCTTCATTATTCCCAACTTGTTTATCATGGCTTCCATATATTACATTACCATTTACCCTTATATGATTGTATACGAACGAAGCGGCATATACGCGTAAGCCCGTCTGCGTTTTAACACTATTTATGACGATACACCCGTTATAACGCTTCTCCCTTATACTTTTTGTATTGCCGCGTCTCCTCCCGATTAATTTCCCGCAAATGTATGGCCGCACCTCCACGGGGTCTCAAACGGAATTTCAATACCTGCGAAGCATTGACCCGTTTGTATACGCATTTTACATGGGTCCGGGTTTTTACCTCTTCTCCGCCATCCGTATATATTTGAGCCAGATATGTCTTCCCCTCTTCCAAGAAAGAAAGGGGAACATCTTCCTCCGCCCCGTCATTATTGGTCAAAAGCCCTACAAACCATTCCTTCTCCTTACGCCGGGCCATGACTATCCCCTTACCCGGATGTCCGGAAAGCACCTTGGAATCATCAAATATCGTAGGCAGGTTCTCAAACCATTCTATTTCCGGTTCTCCTTGATAAGCCGAAGGTTTATCGTACCAGAAAAGGGTCTGCAACGGACTGTAAAATACCAGCGAAGCTGCCAACTGATGGGCATGTGTATTCTTCAAACGCTCGTCATAATAACAGATGGTGTAGTCTGCCGCCCCGTTTATCATACGCGTAAAAGGCAGAATGGTGTTGTGCGTTGCATCCGGAAACTCCTCGTTTCCTAAAATACCCTCCTGTGTCAGTAAATTAGGATAGGTACGACTGAAACCAGAAGGCCGGAACTCATCGTGGATGTTCATCAAAAGATGGTTCTCCGCAGCCAAACGTACCAAATCATGCAACCATGTAGCCCATCGGTGACTTGCATACTGTACAAAACCCGACTTTACCCCTACTATCCCCCATTCATGCAAGATAGGAAATAATTCACGCGCTTGTTTCATCAATGCATGCTGGTTGACATACAACCAGACTCCTACTCCTTTTCCTTTCGCATACTCAACGATACGCGGCATATCCAATGTCTTCACGACCTTTGTGGCATCTCCGTCATGCGATCCACAAGGCATATACCATTTCCAATCGAAAAGCATATAGGGTATGTGATGATTGGCGCAAAAATCCACTGTTTCTATGGCTCCTTCCGTAGTCATTGTCACTTCACGCATGATCTTTCCCGGCTTCACCCATTGCGCCGCATCGACAATCTGACATGCAGGATTCAAATTCTGTATGATATCATTATGTTCCAACAAATCTCCCGGACGGTCAGCCGCCATGATGACTTTCCACGGTGTGGCACAATAGGTCACCACATCCACAGGACTATACATGACAGAAACCAACGTATTAGCCTTCTTTTCCTTGCACAATGATTTCTCCGTCTTTGGCGCTTCCTCCCACACCGCATTT
>OGLI01001485.1_pt1 | contig 14551 bp, 15 predicted proteins | sample 1572661 | NCBI WGS metagenome assembly OGLI01 (sample SAMEA2581901, study PRJEB24529) | metagenome | biome: Human gut stool | place: China | collected 2011 | reverse complement strand
AAGCAAATGATAAATGTAACTCTTAATAGAGAATAAGCTATTTTAATAGACGAAGTGAGTAGAGTAGGCGAAAGCCCAAGCGCCCTGATATATTTAGTTAAATATAAAGATATAGTCGAATATTAAACAAATAATAAAAATTTATTTTAATATAGCAATGAGACAGCCAATAATTTTGCTGTTGGTACTAATGATTTATCTACTGCTCTTATAAAAGCTGGTACAGCATTAGGAACAACAGGGAATACATTTGAAGAGACGATAGGTTTGGTTACGGCTGGTGGATTTCTTGCCAGTATAGGGTGAATTGCGGGGATATCTTAAAGTTTTATTTACTAACTTATAATAGTGATATTATAAGGGCTTAGGGTAATGCCAAAGGTATAGTAATAAGAATAAAAATATGTAGACAATCCGCAGGGAAGATACTATTGAAATATAGTATAACCTTCAACGGCCAACGAAAGCAAATAATAAATGTAACTCTTAATAGAGAATAAGTTGTATTAACAAACGAAGTGAGTAGTGTAGGCGAAAGCCTAAGCGCCCTAAATATATAAAATATTATATATTAAGATATGGTCTATTTTTTATAGAAATATAAAAGGAATTAGAACAATTCATTTAAACAAAAAATTCTAAACATAAAAGACTGAAATCCTTGTAGGCCAGCCAAGTAAGGTGGGCAATGGTCTACGAACAATAGGGTTGAACATAGCAGCATTAGCGGCTGAAACAGATAAATATGTAGCTGCTAATGGCAAAGTTAATATTTCTTTGAGAGATTCTCAAGGAGAAATGCGCTCAACCTATGATATATTAAAAGATTTATATGAAGGTGTAGAAGGTCAATCTGCTGCTTGGGATGAGCTGGCAAATGTTGAGCAAGCTGCTATTGGTGAAGCTCTTGCTGGTAAAAACCAGTTCAATGTATTGACTTCTGTTATGACCAACTTTGAATCTGCTATAAGCGCAACGGCAACTGCAATGGATTCTGCGGGTTCTGCCACAAGAGAAAATGCCGCTTATATGGATAGCTTAGAGGCAAAAGTTGGCAACCTTAAAAATACTTTCCAAGAACTATCTACTTCTGTTATAGATAGTGATTTGGTTAAAGGAATATTAGATTTAGCTAACACTGGGTTAGAGTTATTATCAACAGATGTTGGCGTAGCAGTAACACAATTTACTTTATTAAGCGGAGTTCTCACAGGTTTCTTAGCTATTGCTGGGAAAGTGGGAACTAAATTTGTTAATATGGGTAAATTGTTCTCCGCTATGGGAGATGTAGGCAAAGCTGCTTCTGCGGCTTCTGCTACTGGTGATGCTATAAGTGGTATTGCTAAGGCCGCTGGTGGTGCTTCTGGTTCTGTCGGTAAATTGTCTGGTGCGTTAAGTAAAATAGGTACTTTTGCTGGACCAATAGCAATGTTGGCCGGTGCGCTTGTTACTGTTGGATTTGCTGCAAAGAAATCTATGGAAGAAGCTACTGCCGAGCATGTTATTCAAGATGAGATTGATGAAACAACAGAAGCTGTTTCCGAACTTGAACAGAAAATAGCAGAATTAGAGGGTAGCGGTGCAAGTGCATCTGTTTTAGCAGCTTATAATGAGCAATTAAAACAGATGAAGAACAATATAGCGTCTCTTGAGACTGAAAAATTAGAAGCTATTTTAACTGCTTCTCCGACCAGTGATAGAATAGCATCAGGGCAAAAAACTCGTGCTACTATTACTGGAGAAATGATGGACACTGAGTTATATATCGAAAAAGCAATTACTCAGTGGAACAATTATCAAAAAGCAGTTGATAAGGCTTTAAGTTCTGGCGATTTTGAGCAAATAGCTGAAGCTAATGATGACCTTTTAGAGCAGGAGGGCGTATTAACTGAATATTGGGATACAATGACTCAGTTATACGCAAAGACAGGAGAGTTACCAGAGCGATTAAAGAATGCTGTAATGGTACTAAATGGAGAAACCATTAGTGTTCTTGATTTCTTTCAGGATCATTTTGGAACAACTATTGAGGCGGCGGCAGAAAGCATAAATTCTTTATCAGGGCAATTAAGTGGTTTAGGAGATGTAGGCGGATATTTTGACATACTTTCTCAATCTGTAGCTGAATTTGCTGAAAATGGACAGTTAAGTTTTGAGTCTATTATGCAGTTAAATGAAGCATTTAGTGGATTGGAAGGTTGGGATGAAATTCTTGAGGGGCTTGTATCTGGTTCTACCACTTTTGAGGAATTTCAAGAACAAGTCACTAATTTAGCTTATACGATGTTAGAGGCTCAATTAGGCGTTGAAGGACTGGCTAATGCGAATGTTGACATGATTGCTTCTTTCTTAGAGAGTAAGGGAGTAGCAGATGCTGATGCAAGAGCATTAGAATTAGTTGCCACTGCTCAAAAGAGAGTGACTGAAAATCCGGCTAATACAGATGCAAGTCAGACCGAATTAAATGAAGAAAAGTCTGCGGCTGAAGATGCTGCTGGACCTGTTGAAGGAGTAAAAGATGCTCAACAAGAGGTTACAAATAATCCAGTAGATACAAGTGCATCTCAGGGCGCATTCAGCAGTTTAATTTCTGCTGCCCAAAATTGTTATAATAGAGTCGGTTCAATTTGGAATAGTTTGAAGAGAATTATTTCACAAATTGGTTCCGGTGCTCAGAAAGTTTTAGGTTATATTATTCCTGATCTTGGCGGCGGCAAAGCTCAGGGAGGTAAAGTAAATAGAGCCGGGCAATATTGGGTAGGAGAACAAGGTCCTGAAATAGTTACTTTACCCAAAGGAGCGGTTGTTACTTCTAATAAAGACATTAGTAGGAATGTTGGGTATAAAGTAGAAAAAGAAGATGTAAAAGGTGGATATGCTCAAGGTACAGGAAGACAATCTATAATAGATGTTTCAGACACTGTTGGAAATTTATGGGGAGATAAAAAACCTTCTGGGTCAAAACCTTCTACCTCGAAACCGCCATCTTCTAAAAAACCTTCTTCTTCCTCTTCATCTTCTGCTTCCAAGAAAAAGACATCTACTGCTAAATCTTCTACCAAAGCAATAAAGGATGAAAATGATGCCATTAAAGAACAAAATGATCTGTATAAAGAACAGATGGATATATTAGATCATAAATTGTATTTAATGGAAAAGAATGGTGCTACTGAACAAGAACAGATAGCTCATTTACGTCAAATGCAAAAGAAAGCTCATGATGAAGCTGAAAGTTATAGAAAACAAGGACTTGACGATGAGTCTGAGTATATAATGGAGCTTCAGAAAGAGTGGTGGGGTTATGAAGAAGATATTCTTAAACTCCAACAGGATGCCTTTGATAAACGATTAAAACGCTCAGAAGATTATATAAAAGATCGTAATTATTTCAATGATTGGGGCACTGATAATGAAATTGATGCTTGGCGTCGCGTCATGGAATGGATGGACGATTGGTATGAACAAGGCTTAATTGATTATGAGTATTATCTTGAACAACGAAAAGATGCGCTCGATAATTATATAGAGGCTGAACGTGATGCGTGGGAAACTGAAGCTGATAATATTGAAAAAGCCTTAAATTATGTAGCTGAATTAGCTCAAAGAGAAATAGACAAACTCGAAGAGCAAAAAGATGCTATTAATGATAAATATGATGCTGAGATAGAAAAATTAGAGAAGCAAAATGAAGAAACTAATGAGCAGATAGAGCTTCAAGAAAAGTTGGATGCCTTAGCAAAAGCTCGTACTCAAAAATTGTATGTATATAAAGATGGACGGTTTCAATATATACAAGATACAGACGCTATTTCTGAAGCGCAAAAAGAGCTGGATAGATATAAGGCTGAAAAGGCTCTCGAAGAGCAAATAGAGCAGTTAGAGAAAAATAGAGACGAAGAGTTAAAAATTCTTGAAGAAAAAATTAAATATTGGCAGGATTATGTTGATGAATATGGTAGTGCTATTGACGAAGTCAATGATCTTCAAGATCGTTTATTAGCCGAACAAATATTAGGTATTAAACTTGAGGGAGATAATTGGGAAAAACGTCTTGGTAATTTACAGGATTATGTTGACCGATATATTCAACTCATGCAACAACTCAAAAACGAAAATTGGCAAACAGGGCAAGATGAAAATACAGTAGTATCTGGTCCAAATGCCAAAGGTGGAAGAGGGACTCCGGGTACTGCTTGGGTTCCTGGTGTCGGTGTTATAGATGTTGATATTAAGGATGGTAAAACACAAACTAAGGGATTACCTGTTGGCACAATAGTTTCAACTGCTGGTGGTAATTATAGAATTACAGGAGTTAATGAAGATGGTAGCTATCAAAGTGAATATGTTGGTGGCGGGAAACATTTAGATGTAGCTCCAGGCGGTAATGCTCCAGAAGGTGCTACTATTGGTGATATTATTCATACAGCCGGAGGAGATTATGAGATTGTACATCCATATACTCCTGGTGCTAAATATAATCCAATTAATGGTCTTTGGAGCAAATTAGTTGAAAAGAATGCTAAGGGTACTTTGTCTTCTAAAGGCGGTATGTCTCTTGTGGGAGAAGAAGGGCCTGAACTTAGGTTATTAAATACTGGGGATAGTATTCTCCCTTCTGATGTCACAAAGAATTTATGGGATTGGGGCAAAATGAATCCTATTGATCTTTTAAGCAATTTACCGACAGAAGACAAAGGATTCCAGCTTAATATGAGTAATGTAGATTTATCTTTCCCAAGTATTAAGAATAAAAATGACGTTCAAGAATTTGTTCAATCTTTAGTTAATTTTGCTTATCAGACAGCATATAAGAGGGGATAACTTCCCCTCTTATATTTTTAAGGGGAGTATATGGTTAATCTCAATAAAATTTTTATAGATGCTATTGAAGTATTAATTGATGCTAAAGTAAGAAAAAATACAACTCAAATATATACTGGATTAGTAGTATTAGAAGATGGAGAAAAGAAAGTAAAAGTAAAAGATAAAATTTACAAATTGCCTGTGTATGGAGGAAATATAGGAGATTTAGTTACAAATCAAACTGTTAAAGTATTTATACCTCAAGGGCAAATGAGTCAGGGTTTTATTTTAGCACCTAAATGATAAGGAGGTGGTTTCATGTCTTTAGCAACGCCTAATTTATTGTCTCAACCTACTTTTAACGCTTTGACTGGTGCTCCTTTTGGCAATTCAATACCCTTCCGCTTTTCAATAGCTGGGGGAGATGAGCCGGAAGGAAGTAAATTGTATGTGCAAGATATATCCAGTTCTGGCGATAATTATGTCTATCAGGGAACTTCAAAATTATATCCTTGGTATAAAGGTGACGGGATATATGAACATAGTATGCCTATTAATTCTATTTCCAATGAAAAACAATATCGGGCTTTTTTAACGACATATAATGATGATGGTACATCATCAGTTTCTAATATTATAGTATTTTGGGCAATATCTACTCCTGTGGTTTTAGGTGCTAATTATATTCAAGGTCTCAGTTACTCCAGTTATAATTTTATATTTAATTATAGCCCCGGCATTGGAAGTAAAGAATTATTAAAATCATATAATATAAAATTATATGATGAAAATGATGTTTTGATAACTTCGACCGGTGTTAAAACAGTATCATATTCTTATGAAGAGAATAGTGGAAAATATACTTTTAGTCGAACTTTTACAGGTTTACAAAATGGCCGTAGATATCATATTGACGTAGATATAGTAACGGAACATGATTTTATAGACACCTATCCGAATGTTTTTGATTTTAGTGTTTATTATATAGAATCTGGAGTAGGAAGCGATGCTCTTCAACTAAATAATTTATGTGATGAAGGAAGAGTGGAAATAACTGTAAATTTAAGTTCTTTACCTGGTACAGGTGAGGGAGACATTGAGTATATTGATAATAAGGAAGCTGATCTAAGAACAAAGAATAAAAAGACCCCTTCTGTAACTTGGGATAAAAATATTGTTATTCCTGATGGATATGTTTTAAGAGTATGGGGAAGAGATTTTGATACTTATGAAACTATTGGTGGGGGTATACCTAATGTTTATAATATAATGTTGGAAAATGAAATAAAACAAGTTGGTATTTTTTATAATGAGGACAAGGAAGAAAATTTAGCCTGGTTTGAATTACATGCCGACAATCATCCTGATTTAACATCAATTAAAGATGTGCATGTTGTTTTTAGTGATGCAATACCTATTCCTAAAGATAAAGATCAGTTATTTTTATGGGTCAAATACGTAGATAATTTATTTGAATTAATTATAGAGAATTTAGGGGAACAGACATGATAGGACTTTTAGGATATAATTTTTATTCAGATGGAAATTCGGTTGATCCTCTTCCTTTTAGTCAAGGCGATGTATTTACTACTGTAAAAATAAAAGGCGGTATATATGATCGTTTAATAGTTTCTAAAAATACAAATATTAATTACACTAATGTCCCTCCTGATGGATGGGGAATAGATACTATTATGGATGCTCATTTTGATGGGACTTTAGATGCAGGAAGTTTGTTAGGTCAGATTTCATTTGCTGATGGAGTTCGGTTTAAGAGAAGAGTTAAGGGCGATTTTGATTGGATTACTATTCAAGATTTTCAGTTAAACCGCAGAGGAGAATATAATTTTCATTTTTATGATAATTTAGTTTCAGAAAATAATACTATTTATGAATATGCTCTTGTTCCTGTTGATACTTTTGGGCATGAAATGGAATATATTACGAATGAAATTCTTGTTAATTTTAGAGGAGTTTTTGTTTGTGATGTAGATAGTATTATTAAATTTTATAATGGCGTCAGTTATTCTACTACAATGCAGAATCAGCAAGTAGGAGTTTATCAAGTCTTTGGAAAAAAGTATCCAACAATTATTTATAATGGGACACCTAATTATCAAACGGGCGGTATTACAGGTAATATATTCCCTGATGGGTTTGAAAAAAATGGGATAATAAATCGTCGAGAAATTGTTGATAAAACTAATAGAATATTACAATTTTTGACTAATAAAAAGCCAAAAGTTATTAAAGATTGGAATGGAAATTCTTGGCTTGCTATTATTGTAGATTCTCCTTCTGTTGATTATAACGCAAGTTATGGTATGGGAATAACAACAGTAACTTCTTCTTGGACAGAAATAGGCGAACCAAATAATAGAGATGATTTATATAATAATGGGATGATTCCTTTGGAGTATTAATATGATAAGTCTTAGTCAAGCAGATTTACAGATATTAAAACAAAAGAATACTGCATTATATCTTAAAATTCAAATTTTATCTCTTGAATCTGGACAATATAAAGTGGACGATGAGATAAGTGGAAGTTTAATGGATTTATCAATAGATGTTGATGCAGATAGTGATTTAAGAAGAAGTTGTAATTTAACATTAATTGCAGTAGATGATAAATTCAATGCAGAACCAGGAAGCAATGTTTGGTTAGATAAATATATAAAGATATTAGTTGGATATAATAATATACTCACTGGAGAGATACAATGGTATAATCAAGGTATATTTATGGTTAATGCTCCTTCATGGACTTATGATGCTACTACCAATTCTTTGTCATTGCAGGGATTAGATTTAATGGCAAAAATGACTGGATTAAGGAATGGATATTTACCTGGTGTTCCTACTCTTATTCCAGAAGGTAGCAACGTAAGAGATGCTATTATTGCAACTATTAAATTAGCAGGATTTGAGCAATATGTTGTAGAAGAGTGTAAGAATGTTGATGGTGTAATTCAAGAAGTTCCTTATGATATACAAATAGATAGGGGCGGGACTTTGTATAATTTATTGGAAGAACTTAGAGATATTCTTCCTAATTATCAAGTTTATTTTGATATAGATGGTATATTTCATTATGAACCTATTCCCGCTGATGAAGATGAACCGATAACAATGACTGATTCAATTTTGCAAGATGTATGGATTGGTGAAGATGTAAATACAGATTTTGAATCAGTGAAAAATGTTATAGAAGTTTATGGAAGAACTAACGAAGTAGATTATTATTGTGAAACTCCTGAGATAAAGAGTATTAGATATGAAGGTGCTAATGTTAATGTTTTAACATTGCCCAACTCTGCTGGATCAGAGGCTTATGATTATAATGAGACATTGGGATTTATCGCTCCTTCTGGTTCTGGAAATTTTGAATTTGTATCTATGAATGCAGATGGATCACAGCCTAAATCTTTAGCTGATCCTAACGGTACTATTATTAGGTCGCTTTCTGAAGGAGAGTATTATGTAATTCAATTTAGGTATGAAGAGCCTCCGTATATTTTGTTGGGACATGATCAAGTATATGCTATTGCTAAAGATTTGAATGTGAATAGTCCTTTTTATGTGTATGGGTCTATTGGTGAAATTCGCAAAGTGTGTTATGGTGGAGAATATGATAATATCATAAATGATGATTTAGCTTTGCAAAGAGCAAATATAGAGCTTTATTGGGCAACAAGATTAAATGATAGTATTACTTTATCTACTTTGCCTATTCCTTGGTTAGATGTTAATATTTTATTTACTCATACAGCAAGAGGACAAGAAGAAAAAAAGTACATAATAAAATCTTTTTCTGTTACTTATTCTGATTCTGTATCTATGAATATTAATGCTATTACGTTTTATCCATATTATACAACTTCTAATAGCAATCAATATATTTATTTAGATATAACAACAATGTATGAAAAAACGTCTATACAAGTTTTAGATACAGGAGGAGTATTAGTTGCTTCCGGGACTACTGAGAATTATAAATTAAATTTGCAATTACCAAACGCAGGGAATTATTATGTACGTTATTTAAATCAAAGTGAGTTATGGGCTTATCGTCAAATTGTTGTTGATAAACCAGGCACGTATACTCTTGATTTATCTTAAAAAGGAAGTGAAAATATGACTGTTTTTCCTGATGAAATACAAACTTTTGAGACGTTGCAAAATATAACGGCAGAAGATGGAGAGTTGATTCAACAATATCAATCTGCTATGAGCCGTGGAGATATAGAGGCCGCAAATGAGTTTTTGGAGCAAATTCCCGATCATCAGAAAAAAATAATTACTGCTGATTATTTTAATACAATGAATGATACTTTAAATGCTATTCAAAAATATACTTTGAATTGGTATACGATTGGATATGTAGTATCTCAAGAAGAGCCGGAGGGATTACAACCTGGTGATTTTTGGTTTCAAATAACTGGAGAAGTTACGTAAAAAGGGATAATTTGTATATGAAATATTCAGAAAGAAGCCAAGATATTCATAAGAATGATAGAGAAATATGGCAAAAATTTAAGAATAGTTGGGACCGTTTTCAGTATTCAAATGCTTTGAATCAATTACAAAATGCACAATTTGATACAAAGAAAATGGTTGCGGAAACAATAAACAGTATTACTACTAAAATAGTTGCAGTAGAAGAAACTGTTAAACCTCAAGATAAGCCTGATATTATAAAGGTAAGCACTGAGCCTCCTGCAGACATAAAAACAGGAGATGTTTGGTTTCAAGTAACTGGCGGGGAAATTGCTCAGGCATATACTTTCGATGAAGTAACGGCATTAAGCAAAACATTTGCTGATATTGATAAATTAGGATTGACTTGGGCACAAGCTGATGAAGGAGGTTGGTAATTATGAGTGATGTAGTTAGAGCATCAGAACTGTCAACAGGTGATAATGACATAACTGCTTATGTAGGCACAGATCAATTTACTATGGCTATTTTCAATAAAACTATAAGTGAAATGAATACTGCTTTAAGTCAGAGAGCAGAATTGTCTGGTGGAAAGATACCTGAATCTTATTTACCTTATAAGATCATTTTGCATGGTAACGCTTCCAGTTTACCAGGGGTTGCTAATGGCGCTATTTTGATTGCTTATGATGCTTAAAGGAGAGATATAATGGCTAATTTTGCAAAACCTACTTCTGCATCATGGGTTGGGCCTAATGGGTTTAATGATGGGGCGAGAATACAAGTTAGAGGAACAAGTAATTATTATATTTATATAGGTGGTTCTTTTACTAATTATCGTTATTGGTATAAAGGAAGATTGTCTGGAAGTTCTGGATATGTTACTTTAGATGCCTATCCAGAAAAAAGCTCCTTAGAATTGCAAATTGTATTATGTGATACATATTATGATACAGCTATTACTGTTGGTAGCGCCAGTTATGTATATTATTTAGATTTACCTAAATATGCTGCAACAGTATATTATAAAGGATTTAGTAGTTCTAAGTTACTTAACAGTCTTGACAATCCAAACTTGCGTAGTGAATGCACATTAGTAGGATGGAATTTAATTGGCGCCTCGACTGATTCCAGCAGGAATGGTATTTATAATGCTCACATGGAATTTTTGAATAGTTGGGCTACAGCTAATAGACAGACCTTATATTGCATATATAGTCAAGAAGGTGGAACTTCTACAAGTACAAGATATTATTATAGAGGCAATAGTACTCGACGATCTGTGACAGCATACGAAAAAAAAGAAACTTCTTATATTTATGGTAAAGGTGTATATGAAGAAGGAGATGTTTCGACCACTTATGGATCAGTGACTACTTCTTGTGCGGCAGATAGCACTTATGAATTTCAGGGGTGGGCAACAGAGGACGGAACCACCGATTTTTATTATACAGACTATGAACGGGCTTATAATGCTGGCTATACTACTCTTTATGGGGTTTATTTTAAAGGTGGGGGGACTACTACCGACACAAAATATTATTATAGAGGAAGTAGTTCAAGACAATCTGTTTCTGTTTCTACAAAGACGACTGATGCATATTATTATGGAAGAGGAGATCATGATGGTGGGCATGTAATGTCTACTGATTATGGAACTGTTAATACTTCATGTTTATCTGATTCTTCCTATTCTTTTCAGGGATGGAGTATATCGTCGTCAAGTAGCTCTGTAAGTTATACAGACTATAAACAAGCCTACGGCGCTGGCTACACCACTCTTTATGGGGTTTATAAAAAACAAGAGCAAATGGTTTATTATCCTCAAAATGGTGGAACTACTGTTAGTAGTAGTAGTAGTACAAATTATTATTATGGCACCGGAACTAAAACTAATAATATTCCTACTGAGCCTTCATTGTCTTATGCAGATCATATATTGTTAGGATGGTCTACTACTTCTTCTGGTTCTTATAAAACATGGGTGGAACAATGGAATAATAATGTAAGAACTGTATATGCTATTTGGCAAGATACTTCATCAGATGATAACAATGTATATGTAGGAGTTAATAATAAATGGGTTAAAGGTACTGTTTATTATGGCGTTAATGGTGCTTGGAAACAATGTATCGTAAAAATAGGATCAAAGGGAGAATGGAAATAAATGTCTAAATATAATATTGTAATGAGACAAAAGAATCAAAGCTCTACTTATGATGATTTGTATCCAGAATCTTTGGATACTCAAATAAAGATTAGCAAGGATACTACCGGGCTAACTTCTCAAAATGTTTCGCAGGCTTTGATGGAATTAAATAACAAGATAGGCGAATCTGGGGGGGGGATTATCTTCCATTAACTGGTGGCAATATTAGAGGTAATGTTAATATAGAAGGTAATTTTGGATTTCTAAAAAATTCTAACGCAACCGAGCCTAAAATTGCATTTGAATTAAATGGAACTCATATTAATGTTACTAATAGTGGGACTGAATTTGTTCTTCAATCTGATCATGTAAATTATCCATTAGTTGCAATTAGTAAAAGATCAGGAAATGGCAGTAATAGTATAACTATCCCTACTTCTTTCAAAGCAGATTTTTTAATATATTATGCAAATTCTGGTGGTTTGTCAGAAGGTGTATTTATGTATAGTATATCAAAAGGGATTTATAGTATAACATTAGGTAATGCACAAATTAATGGCTCAAACTTAAATATTAGTGCCACTTCTTCTCAAATAAAGATCATTTTCAATTCTGTGGGCGAATTTACTGCTAATAGATTTAATTCAGGATTAGTTGAATATTGTGTATATATTGTAGGGGTATCATAAAATGAAAATAATTAATTTAATACCAAATGAAAATGGATCGTATGAAAATTCCACTTGGGAACAAGATTGCCCGGTCCCTGATGGATGGGTAGCTATTCCAGACAATATTTCTATTCCTGACTCTTTTCCTTTTGTAAAAATTGAATTTAATGAAAATAATGAGATAATATCATTATCAGAAATTCCTTTGCCAGATGATATTATAAAAGAATATAAAAATAAAAAGAAATTTATATTTTCTAAAAGATGCTCTAAAGAAATAAAAAATGGAATTGATATTGTTTTATCTGGCCAGATAAAAAAGCATTTTTCTTTTATGGAAACTGACCAGTTAAATATTTTATCAGCTTATTATAATGTTAATTATGATAAAAACAATGATAATTATTTATATCATGCTGATGGAGAAGATTATGAACTATATAGTAAAGAAGATATAGAAACTATTTTTACAAAGTTGAATGAAAATAAGAATAATATTCTTTTACGTTATAAAAAACTTTGTGCTTATATAGATACATTAAATACCAAAGAAGATATAGACAATGTTGATTATGATATGGATATATTGTAATAAGAGGTAGATATGATAAATTTTGTGAATAATGCCCCCTTTGCTGGGGGGGGGGATATTGCTTATATTAATGATACAATAGACAGTCAAAAACGATCTTTTGTTCTGGGATTCGAGCCAAAATATGCAATATTAAATTTTTATATACAGATTTATGATAACGTGTGGGAGTATTTAGGGTCTTGTACGGTAAGCGAAAAAATTAATTGGTTGGGTAAAACCTCGATAATGTTTTATACAAATAATACAGCTGTGCAGTTTAATGATATTAGTTTTCAAGAGGACGATATATTTAAAATGAAAGCTCTTGTTATAGATCAATATACAGATTATTCTAATATCTATGTACAAGGCGTTGTTTTGGGATAAAGAAAACTTTAATAATAAGGAAGATGAAAAATGAATGAATTACTTTTTATAATATTGGGTAATTTAGAAAAAGTAGGTATTGGGTTATTAATGTTTATAGGCGCTTATTTAGCTAATATGGGCCTTGGTGCTTGGAAAAGTATTAAAATTGATAAAGGAACTTTTGATTGGAAAAAAATAGGGAATAGTTGTGTGAAATTCTTAGTTTTAGGAATATGTATAGGACTATTAACTATTGTAATAACTATTGTTCCTTCTTTTGCAACTTGTATTGGTATTGATATAGGTGAAGAGGCTTTAACTGCTTTTGATAGCTTAGTAATAGTTGGTGCTTTTCTAACTGCTACTATCCATTATTTAACTGATGCTATAAATAAAATTAAAGATATTTTTAAAGTATAAATACAATTAAATAAACGAAAGGGGGGTAATAAGTGACAATAGAAATAATAGGAACAACAGTAAATATCACAGGGAATAAAGTTATAGGATTTGCTTTGAATAATTTAGTAGATCATTTTGAAGCAACTGTTGATACTTCTGCCGATTGGTTTTATCAATTAAAAATTTATATGACTAAAGTTGATAAATATAATATTATTAATTTGGACCGCAATGGCAATGTTTTGTCTGTTGATTTAACAAGATATATGTTGCCTTTTGGCGGAAGATATATCATGCAATTCGTAGGATATAATGATGCTCAAACTTATCAAACAGAAACTTTTGAGGTCTGGGTAACTGAGTCTATTGACCCTTATTGTGCTTATGATCCTGTCCCAACAGAGTTTTATCAAATAGAGGCGGAAATAAGAGAGTTATATGAAGAATTGAAAACTGGAGACTTTTTAGATATTACGGGTATTAATGGAGGAGATGCTTTCTCTCCTGTAAAATATCCGATAGGTATAGATGGCGGCAACGCCTTTGAGCCTGCATAAAAGGAGTAAATATATGAAAAGTGAATTAATAACCAGAATTCAACTAAAAAATGATACCGAAGCTAATTGGTTGACAGTAGCTGATAGTTTTGTTCCTTTAGTTGGCGAAGCCTGTGTTACTAATGATGGAGAAAACAAAGGTAAATTTAAGATTGGTGATGGAACCAGTACATGGGGGCAATTACCTTATGTTGGAGGCGCTGGTGGTGGTTCAATAGAATTACCAGTGGATGCCAGTCAAGTAGATTTTTCTCAGGATTTAGTTTTTACTGAGCCTTTTGGCAAATATGAACCTGTAAATGGCAAAGTAACTGTGCCTGCTAATGGAAAAACTTTATTAGAAGTATTATTAGACGCTTATGCTGAAGATGTAAATCCTACTATTACACAACCTTCTGTGTCTATTTCTTCTACGCAAGCTGGCGCTTATGAGGTTGGTAATAAGGTTACACCTGCATATTCTTTAACTTTTAATCCTGGCAAATATGAGTTTGGACCTGATACTGGTGTAACTGCAACTGATTATACTGTTAAAGCGGGGGAAGAGACAGTAAAAGGGCAAACTGGAAGCCTGAAAGAAGTAGAA